>Ga0207780_1000318_pt1 | contig 13433 bp, 12 predicted proteins | sample LuqExpMetageno45_FD_187803 | JGI IMG/M metagenome (GOLD analysis project Ga0207780, IMG submission 187803) | Tropical forest soil microbial communities from Luquillo Experimental Forest, Puerto Rico - Sample 45 (SPAdes) | ecosystem: Environmental > Terrestrial > Soil > Tropical forest ...
GAGCAAGTCGTGATGTCCTGACCGTCAATGACCACGCGCCCGCGCTCGGCGTCGTAGAACCGCATGATCAAATTGAAGATCGTCGATTTGCCGCCGCCGGACGGGCCGACCAGCGCGGTGAGCCGCCCGGGCTCTGCGATGAAGCTCATGCCCTTGAGGATCGGCTCATCGGCGCGGTAGCCGAAGTGCACGTCCTCGAACTCGACCCGCGCGGGCCCGACGCGCACCGCGGGCTTTGCCACGTCGAGCGGCTCGCTCGGCGGCGCGTCCAAAACTTCGAACAGGATACGCACGCCGACTAGCGCGCTGTTGAGCTCGATATTGAGCCGGGCGAGGCGTTTGGCCGGTTCGTAGGCAAGCAGGAACGCAGTGATGAAGGAGAAGAACTGCCCCGGCGTCGCGCCGGTATCAATCACGCGATAGCCGCCATAGGTGATCGCCGCGGCAATGGCGCAGCCGCCGAGCGTCTCCATCAGCGGGCTCGCGCGGTTCGAGATGCGCGCCATCTTGTTGGCTTCGTGCTCGACCGCCGCGACCTGCGTGTCGAAGCGCTGGCGCATCATGTCTTCCAGCGTGAACGCCTTGACGATGCGGATGCCCTGCAGCGTCTCCTGCATGGTCTCGAGCACGCGCTCGGTGCCGTGGAATTGCGTGCGCGCGACCTTGTAGATGCGGCGTACCCATTTGCGCAGGATGAGGAAGGCCGGCGGCGCCACCACGAAACTGAAGAAGGACATGATCGGGTCCTGCGTCACCATCACGGCGACGAGGCCGATCAGCGAGAGCAGGTCGCGGCCGACCGAGCTGATCAGCAAGTTGATCACTTGCGTGGCGGCAGCGGCGCCCATCGACAGCCGGGCGATGAACTCGGTCGAATGCCGGTCCGAGAAGAAGGTGAGGCCTTCGTTCAGCAGCTTGGAGAACAGCGCGCGCTGGTTGTTGGCGATGATGCGATTGCCGATGCGTGACATGGTCACGCTGTGGCCGTAGGTGGCGATGCCCTTGGTTGCGAACAGGGCCACCGTGACGCCGCCGAGAAAGACGATGCCCGGCAGGTTGCGATTGATGTAGGCCTCGTTAATGACGCTGCCGATGAGGTAGGCCGAGAGGGCCGTGCAGCCGGCGGCGACTGCCATCAGCGTGAAGGCGACGGCGTATTGCCGCCAATGCGTCAGTCCCTGATCCAGCAGCAGACGCCGGATAAGCGCGCGCGCGGAATAGCGCGGATCGTCCTCGGCCGGAGATAACTTTACGTTGGTCATTCGCCCTCGATCGGGCCCGTGATCATGGCAGGAAGCGCGCGGCCGTCGACTTCGAAGCCGGCTTTCACGGCCGGAATTCCGGCCGACTTGCGACAAAACGCGCCGGGCGCGGGACACGAGCGCGCCCTGAATGCCTGCAGGGCGAGGATTTTTCAAGGCAAATTCCGAATATATCCAGAGCCTTGGCCCGGAGCTTTCGGCGCAGCGTGTACGCTGCATGGAACCGGGAGGGGACCTGCGCGCCGTAACGTGGAACCGGCGTTTAGACTGAGGCGAGGCCGGGTGTCCGCGCAAGCAGTGCAGTTGCCTACGGGAGCGCGCGCCTATGCGTATCGCTTCACCGTGAACGGCGGTCAGGATTTGAGCGCTCGGGCTCGCTCGGCGTCTCGACGGATCGGGTCTTTTCCAGCACGGCCGACCATAACGCACGGAACCCGTTGGAGATACGCGCCGCGTTCAGCGACGGCGTTATGCCGCGGTCAGCCCTGGGTGGCGGTGCGGCGGGCGTCGAGGCTGCGCTCCCAGGCGAGGGCGTGGGTCACGATGGTGTCGAGGTCCTGGAATTTCGGCGTCCAAGGGAGCGTCGTCCTGATGCGTGACACATCCGCAATCAGCGCGGCTGGATCGCCTTCCCGGCGCGACCCGACCACGACCGGAAAATCGACGCCGCTGACGCGTTTGACCGAGGCGATCACCTCCATCACTGACGCGCCGAGGCCATAGCCGCAATTGAATGTCGCGCTGTCGCCGCCCTCGCGCAGATACGCGAGCGCGGCCGAATGCGCGGCGGCAAGATCGCTGACGTGGATGTAGTCGCGTACGCCGGTGCCGTCCGGGGTCGGGTAATCCATCCCGAACACATCGACCTTGGCGCGTTTGCCGAGCGCGGCCTCGCAGGCGACCTTGATCAGGTGCGTGGCCTGCGGCGTGGCCTGTCCGGTGCGGCCCTTCGGGTTCGCGCCGGCGACATTGAAGTAGCGCAACACGACGTAGCGCAGCCCGTGCGCGAAGCCCGCGTCGCGCAGCATGGTCTCGCTCATTAGCTTGGAAGCGCCGTAGGGCGAGATCGGCGCCGTCGGATCGTCCTCGCGCGCAGGCACGCGCTGCGGGTTGCCGTAGACCGCGGCCGTCGAGGAGAAGATGAAGCGCTTTACCCCGTTGTCGATCGCGACATCGATGAGGTTGCAGGTGTTAAGCGTGTTGTTGCGGTAATACCCGAGCGGGTCGCGCACGGAGTCCGGGACCACGATCGAGGCGGCGAAATGGATGATGGAGTCGACCCTGTGCTCGCGGATAAGGCGTGCGGTCAGGTCGCGGTCTCCGGTCGAGCCGACGATCAGCGACACCCCCGAGGGCAGCAGGAAGCGGAAACCCGTGCTCAGATTGTCGAGCACGATCACGCTTTCGCCGGCGTCGGCCAGCGCGTGCACCATGTGGCTGCCGATGTATCCCGCGCCGCCCGTCACCAGGACCGTCATGCAGAGCTCCTTGCGCTCGCGCAGTCTTAATGTGCGGCGGCAAAGGGCAGCTTACACGCGTGCGCGATTTGCGGGATAGCCCTAATGCACCGTAAGCAGGAACCAGAACCGCGCCTGCCGCTGTTGCAGCGCGAGCACGTCGGTGCGCGCCTGGCCCCGCAGCATCAGGGTCAAGTCGTCGTCCGCTTCGACTACCAAAGGCTGGATGTCGTCAACGAAGACACGCCGGTCGGGCTCGCTGGAAACCTGCCAGAAATTGAGCGTGACCACCGCGGTTGCTACCGCCACGGCCAATGCGGTGTAGAGACGCATCGATCTGAAATCCCGTTCGCTTGCCAAGGTCGATTCGCGCGCGTGTGTTTGCGCCGCGTTAGCCATGGCGGTATGCCGATTCGGGCGGTATAGCTCGCGCACCGTGTCCGACATCCTGTTCATCAAAACCTCTTCGCTCGGCGACGTGATCCACCATATGCCGGCGTTGACCGAAGCGCACGACCGCCGCCCCGACGCGCAATTTGCGTGGATTGTGGAGGAGGCATTCTCGCCGTTGCTGCGGCTGCATTCGGCGGTCAGCGAGGTCATTCCAGTCGCATCGCGGCGCTGGCGCAAATCGTTGTTGAGCCCGTCGACCTTGCGCGAGATCGAAGCGGGCATGTCCGCTCTGCGCGCGCGCCGCTACGACAGGATCATCGACACGCAAGGCCTGCTGCGCTCCGCGATGATCGCGCGCGCCGCGCGGGGCCAAAGGCATGGCTATGACCACGCCAGCATCCGCGAGCCGCTGGCGTCTTTATTCTACGACGTGCGGCACACGGTCTCGCGCGAGCTGCACGCGGTGGAGCGCAACCGGCGTCTCACCGGTCTGGTGCTCGGCTATACGCCGGAAGGCGCGCCGGATTACGGGCTCGACCGCGCGCGCTTGCGCAACACGGTCGGGCGCACGGCCGTGCTGCTGCACGCCACCGCCCGTCCGGAAAAAGAATGGCCGGAGGCGAATTGGATTTCGCTCGCACGGTCGTTCGCGCAGCGCGGCCTGATGCCGTTGTTGCCGTGGGGCAGCGACAATGAGCGCGCACGCGCGCAACGCATCGCCGCACAAGTGCCGGAAGCGCGCGTACCGGAGCGAGCGCCATTGGATCAGGTCGCTCGGCTGATCGCCGGCGCCGAACTGGTCGTGGGCGTCGACACGGGCCTTCTGCACCTCGCCGCCGCGCTGGGCGTGCCGCTGGTCGCGATCTTTTCCGGCAGCAAGCCGCAGCTCACGGCGCCCGTCGGCAGCGGACCGATGCGCGTGCTGGGGACGTTTGGAAAAGCGCCGGACCTGGCGGACGTTGAAGAAGCAATGTCCACGCTGCTGGCTTAGGCCGCGCCTGCGCGCAGCAGATCGTGCACGTGGATGATGCCGACCGGGCGCTGGTTCTCGATCGCGAACAGCGCCGTCACCTTGCGCGCATTGAGTACTTCGAGCGTTTCGCTGATGAGTTGATCCGGCCGCACCGTTTTCGGCCCGCGCGTCATCACGTCCTCGACGCGCTGGTCGAGTAGGTCGTTGCGCATGTGCCGGCGCAGGTCACCGTCGGTGATGATGCCGACGAGCAAGCCCTCTGCATCAACGATGCCGACGCAGCCGAGGCCCTTGCGCGTCATCTCGATCAGCGCGTCCGACATGCGTGCGCCCAGCGGCGCGAGTGGCACCTCCGCGCCGGTGTGCATCAGGTCGCGCACAGTCTTGAGCAGTGCGCCGAGCTTGCCGCCGGGATGCAGCAGGCCGAAGTCGACCGCCGTGAAGCCGCGGCTTTCCAACAGCGCGATCGCCAGCGCGTCGCCGAGCGCGAGTTGCATCAGCGAGGACGTCGTCGGCGCCAGATTGTGCGGGCACGCCTCGCGCGCATTCGGCAGCGCGAGCACAACGTCGGCCGCTTTGCCGAGCGTCGAATCAGGATTCGCAGTCATCGCGATTAGGCCGATGCGATAGCGTCGCGAGTAATCGGTCAGATTTTTCAATTCGGCGGTTTCGCCCGACCAGGAGAGCGCAAGGATCACGTCACTCTTGGTGATCATGCCGAGATCACCGTGGCTCGCTTCGGCCGGATGGACGAACAGGGCGGGCGTGCCGGTTGACGCGAGCGTGGAGGCGATCTTCGCGCCGACATGGCCGGATTTGCCCATGCCGGTGACGATTACCCGGCCTTCCACCTTGCGGATCAGCTCGACCGCGGCAACGAAGCCGCCACTCAGGCCGTTACGCAGCGCCGCGCGCAAGGCGTCGATGCCTCCACCTTCCGCTTCCAGCGTGCGAAGGGCGGATGCGATCGCCTCGTCCGGGCGGGAGCTATCGGCAGGGAGCGGCAAGGCCATCGGAACTCCTTTTGGGCTATGTACCACGGCCGGGCAGGCTTCGTCAGTTAACGGGCTCGGTGGCGAGAACCTGCCGGATAGCTCTTTCCACCCGGCCGACGGGGACGTCCGCGGTGCGGTGGTGGGCGACGGCGTAATTGCCTTCCGTGCGTGCGCGCGCGCGCGCATCGGGATCTCCCTCGGGCTCCAGGATGACCGAAACGCGATTGAGCGGCTTCCAGTGCCAGGGGCTGGTCGGGCCGAAAATGGCCACGGTCGGCGTGCCGAGCGCGGCGGCGACGTGCATCAGGCCGGAATCGTTACTGACCGCAATGTCGGCGGTGGCGAGCGCGAGGACCGCGTCGCGCAGGTTGGTGCCGGTCAGATCGCGCGCATTCGGTCCGGCGGCGGCGGCGATGTCGCGGGCGATCTGGGTCTCGTTTGGACCGCCGAGCACCCAGACGGTTGCCCCGGTGCGGGTTAGCCTTAATGCCAAATCCGCGTAGTGACCGGGCGGCCACGCCTTTCCGAGGCCAACAGCGCCGGGGCAGAGCGCCACGATCGGGCGCGGCTCCGAGCCAAGGCCTCGGCGTGTCCGCCACGCCGCGAGGCCGTCGGGCGGAACTCGTAATTCCGGCAGCGGCCAGTCGCGCGGCTGCATTGCGCCTTTTGGCAATGCGAGCGCGCCCATCTGGTCGATCATGCGCGGCAGCCTGCGCTCGCCGAAGCGCAGGTCATTGACGAAGCCGAACCGCGCCTCGCCGACGAAGCCGGTACGTAGCGGAATGCCGGCAAGCGTCGGCGCGAGCGCAGCCTTCCATTTGCGCGACATGATCAGGGCCTGCGCGTAGTGCCCACGCCGCAGTTGGACCGAAAGCCGCAGTTGCTCGGTCAGACCGAGCCTCCGCCGCGGCAGGTCCGCGACGATCGCCCGCCGCACGCCTGGCATGTAGTCGGCCAGCGGCGCACACAGCGTGCTCGAGACGATATCCACAGGCCGGTCGGATTCCGCCGCGCGCAGGAGCCGAACGACCGAATGACAGCGCACGAAATCGCCAATCCAGACATAGGGCACGATCAGGATCGGTCGCTTCGCGCCTGAATTTTCTCGTTTTTCCGCGGTTTCCTGCATGTCCTCTGAGGCTTAGCCCGCAGGAGCGGGCAGGGTCCAGCATTAACCCGGTGGGCGGACACAAGATTGCGCGGGGGGCGTGAGTGGGGCAAAGGAGGACCTCAATCAGGGGCGGTCAGTTAACCTCATGATTCTTGTTACCGGCGGCGCCGGGTTCATCGGATCGAACGTGGCGGCGAGCCTGGAAGAGGCGGGCGCCGACGTCGCCGTGAACGACTGGCTCGAGAGCGGCGACAAATGGCGCAATCTCGCCAAGCGCCGACTCGCCGACGTGGTCGCCCCGGCTGACCTTTTCCGCTGGCTCGACGGACGCAAGCTCGACGCGATCGTGCACATGGGCGCGATCTCGGACACGACCGCGACCGACGGCGATGCGGTGATGGCGAACAATTTCCGCTTGTCGCTCAAGCTGCTCGACTGGTGCACGCAGACACGCACGCCGTTCATCTATGCCTCCTCCGCCGCGACCTACGGTAATGGCGAGCAGGGTTTCGACGACGACTGGTCGCTGGAAGAACTCGCAACGCTGCGGCCGATGAATCTCTACGGCTGGAGCAAGCATCTGTTCGACCGCGCGCTGGTCGCGCGCCATGTCAAAGGCGAAGCGCTGCCGCCGTGCTGGATCGGACTCAAATTCTTCAACGTCTACGGCCCGAACGAGTATCACAAGGGCCATATGATGAGCGTGCTTGCCAAGATGTTCGACAGGGCCAAGGCGGGCGAGTCGGTAAAATTGTTTAAATCGCATCGCGACGGCATTGCTGACGGCGACCAGCGCCGCGATTTCATCTATGTCGACGATACGGTCGACGTGATTCGCTGGGGCCTGGAACGCGCGAAGGTCAACGGCATCTTCAACGTCGGGACCGGCAAGGCGGAAAGCTTCCGCGACATGATTGGCGCGATGTTTACCGCGCTCGGTCGGCCGGCGAAGATCGACTATGTCGACATGCCGGAATCGATCCGCGGCCAATATCAATATTTCACGCAGGCGAATATGGAGAATCTGCGCCGCGCCGGCTATGACGGGCAGTTCACGCCGCTCGCGACGGCCGTGACGCGCTACGTGCAGACCTATCTCAACGCCGCGGACCGGTACCGCTGATGTTCGATTTCGACACGCATCTTTCCGATCTTGCCGGGCAGACCGTGCTCTGCATCGGCGATCTGATGCTGGACGAATTCGTCTACGGCGAGGTCTCGCGCATTTCGCCGGAAGCGCCGACGCCGGTGATCGCGTGCAAGCGCAGTGAACTCATGGTCGGCGGCGCGGGTAATGTCGCGCGCAATCTGGTCGCGCTCGGCACGCGCTGCATTTTCGTGGGCGTCGTAGGCGACGATGCGACCGGCCGTGCTTTGTCCGACACGCTCAATGCCGAGCCGCTGGTCGAAGCGCGTCTGGTCGTCGACGGCGCGCGGCAGACGACGCGCAAGGTACGCTTCGTCTCCGAACATTTTTCGACCCATCTCCTGCGCGCCGACTGGGAACTGGCGGCGCCGGTCGATGCCGCGAGCGAAGAGGCGATTGTCGCGCATGCGCTTGCCGCACTGCCTCACGCCGGCGCGGTCGTGCTCTCGGACTACGCCAAAGGCGCGCTGACGCCGCGCGTGATCCGCGCCGTCATCCAGGCCGCGCGCGACGCGGGCAAGCCGGTGATCGTCGATCCGAAGGGGCGCGATTATAGCATCTATCATGGCGCGACCATGATCACGCCGAACCGGCAGGAACTGGCGGATGCGACGCATCGGACTGCAACGACGGATGATGAGATTGCCGCCGCTGCGGCCGGGTTGCGCAAAGCACTTAGCGCGCAAGCGGTGCTGGTGACGCGCAGCGAAGCCGGCATGACGCTCGTGCACGACGGCGCGTCGGTGCATGTGCCGGCCTATCCGGTGCGCGTGCGCGACGTGTCGGGCGCGGGCGATACGGTCGTCGCCATCATCGCGGCGATGCTGGCATTGCGCGCCGATTTTGAATCCGCGATGCGCGCTGCCAATGCCGGCGCGGCGGTGGTGGTGGGAAAACGCGGTACGGCGACCGTGAGCGTCGCCGAACTGCGCGCGAGTATTCTTCCCGCTTCGACCCTCGCGCCGGAAGAGAAGATCGTGTTCGACTGGGCGATGCTCGACGAACATCTCGGCGCATGGAAAAGCCAAGGCCTGCGCGTCGGCTTCACTAACGGGTGCTTCGATCTCTTGCATCCCGGCCATGTGCGCCTGCTTGCCGCGGCGCGCGCGGCCTGCGACCGCCTGGTGCTCGGACTCAATAGCGACTCCTCAGTGCGGCGGCTGAAAGGCGAGGGCAGGCCGGTGCAGCCAGTTGGTGCGCGCGCGGAAGTGCTGGCGGCGCTCGAGGCGGTCGATCTCGTGGTCGTGTTCGAGGAGGACACGCCGCTCAAACTGATCGAGCGGGTCAAGCCGACCGTGCTGGTGAAAGGCGGCGACTACACGCGCGAGACGGTGGTCGGGTACGAGATTGTCGAGGCGCTCGGAGGCGAGATCATCCTGATCGATCTGGTGCCGGGGCATTCGACCACCGCGATGGTCGAGCGCTCTCGCAAGGGGCGCTGATCCTCAGTGGATCGTTGCCGGCAGCAGGTTGCCGGCCATCGGCAGCGCCGGGCCGTCTTCGAGTGGCCCTGAGCGCCAGTCCGTGCCGTCGAGGGGCGTGACGGTTGCCTTCGCCAGCACCCCGAGTTCCAGTGTCGCGTCGAAGTAGCGCATCGTGCGCTCCGTCAGATCAATGATGCGACCCGGACGCAGCGGGCCGACGTCGTTGATCTTCACGACCACACATTTCTCGCCGATCGTCACGAGCGCAAAAGCGGGCCGGTAGTTCCGGCCGTAGCGAACGCCGCCGAACACTTGGCGCAGGTCGATCTGAATTGCGGCCGCCCAGGCGTTCGCCTCGTAAACATCACCGGACGACGTTTGCATGCCTCCGGAGCGGCTGCCCGGTTTGGTCGGATTGTAGGTCGACGCCACGCCGACGAGCGAGGCATTGCGCACGAGATCCCTGAACGTCCATCGGGCGAGCAGCTCCGCCGACGGCGCCAATTTAGTTTGCAGCAACTCGGCCGTCTCGTCGCTCGCGATCGGATTGATGTTGAAAGGACGGGCGCCCTGCGGCAACGACGCCGGCTTGCGACCCGACGTCACCGCCCCGCTGTGGCCCGTTTCAGCTCTGCCGGTACTCGCCTCGACCGGTGCGGCGATCGCGCAAACCACGGACGCGGCGAGCAGGCTGGCGAGGACGCGTGGTCCGATCCTGTACCAGCCGTGTCCGGCGAACGCGGGCAGCATTGTTGACGCGAGATTCCCCCACATGCGGCGATCCTGCGTTGAATTCATTCCACACGAATTAACGCAGGGTGCTGTAAGATCGTGTGAATCGGTGGATGGAAAACAATCTATAATTTTATAAAGTTGACGATCTTTAAGATTTGAGGAAAGTCAGGGAATTGCATCTAATTAACAAATTTCGGCGGGAGTGGAATAGATCAGCGTTTGCGCTTGAGCGGCTTGCTCGGCGGCGATCGCCAGTCTTGCGTCTGCTCGTGCTGTTTAGCATAGCGGTAGAAGGTGCCTTCGAAATTGCCGAAGGCGATGACGAATCCCGCCCAGCCGTCGATGAAGCCGCGCTTGAAAATGTAATGTTTGAGAAAGGACCACAGCGCGTGTCCAAACGCGGAGCCCATGTTGATGTGCTTGTGCTGCAGCTTGTCGGCGCCGAGCGTCGAATAGCGGTTCATCTTGCGGATGACCTCGTCGAGATTGCGGAACGGGAATTGCCAGATCGCGTTCTGCAGCACCCCGATCGGCCTGCCGCTCAGATTTTCAAATCCTTCGTGCACCGGTTCGAGCGTGTAGCGCATCGCCCCTTTGCGGAAGAGCTGCGGCTGGCGGAAATTGGGATACCAGCCTGAGCCCTTGATCCAGCGGCCCATCATGTAGCTCCGCCGCGGCACGCGATAGACGTCATGCGCCGGTGTGCCGGCAAGCAGGCTGAGGATTTCGTCGCGGACATCGGGCGTGCAGCGTTCGTCGGAATCGAGACTGAAGATCCAGTCGTGGGTGCAGTGTTCAAGCGCACGGTTGCGCAGGTCGCCAAAGCCGTTGAATGCAACGTTGACCACGCGCGCGCCGAGCGCGGTGGCGATTTCGGCAGTGCCGTCGGTGCTGAAGGAGTCGACGACCAGCACCTCGTCGGCCCAAAGCACGCTGGCGACGGCCGCTTCGATCTTTTCGGCCTCGTTGTAGGCAATGATGTATGCGGTGATCTTCTGCATTGGGAGGGTCGTTGTAGGGAAGGCCACGGGAAATTAGCATTGCGCCCCCGTTTCGCCCTAGGGATTTGTGGACCGGCCCCCACATGAGCTCAATCACGGCCCGGTGAGGGGTTCCCCAGCAGGGGAGATTGTGAGCGGGCTGGCCGAGTTTGTGAAACGCAGGCGGTGCCTAGCGATCGCGCGCCTTATAGCGCAATGCCGACGTGTTGATCCGTGACAAGGCGACGAATGTGCGCGACTCCTCACGGAGTATGAGGTGCATGCCGCGATCGACAGCCCAAAAGGCGTCATCACCCTGATCGTGATCGCGCATAGGCTGTCGACCGTCACCGCATGCGACGACATTCTCGTGGATCATGGGCGCATTATCGAACGCGGATCGCACAGGGAATTGATGGCCGCAAGCGAGCGATACTGGCAGAGGGTGGAATTGCTGTCGCTCGGATTGCACTCCTGGGCGGAACTGAGCGAATCGGGTCGCTGAGGTCTCTAGGTTTGCGGGATCCCGACGCCTCGGCTAAGCAACGCCGGGCGAGGGGAGCTGCACAAAAGCGTGGCCGAGCTGATTTCCATTATCGTCACGAGCTACCGGCGCGAGGATGCGCTCGATGCGGTGCTGCGCTCGCTGTCCCGGCAGGGCGATGCCGATTTCGAGGTGATCGTCGCGGACGACGGCTCCGGGCCCGAGACGGCGACGCTTGTCGAGTCGTGGAAGGCGAAGGTTGGCCACCGCGTGGCTCACGTCTGGCATGAGGATCGCGGATTCCGCGCGGCGGAGATTCGCAATCGCGCCGTGCTCGAAGCGCGCGGGAGTTACTGCGTGTTTCTCGACGGGGATTGCATCGTACGGCCGGATTTCGTCTCTACACACCGGCGGCTCGCGGAAAGCGGCTGGTTCGTCAGCGGCAACCGGGTGCTCTTGTCGGCCGAGGAGACGGCCCGCGTGCTTCGCGAGAAAGAGGAGCCGGAACGGTGGGGCTTTTCGCGCTGGCTGTCCGGACGTTTTGGCGGACGCGTGAACCGGGTTGCTGCGCTTTTGCGCCTGCCGCTTGGGCCCTTGCGCAAATTGCGTGCAAAGACCTGGCAGGGGGCGCGCTCGTGCAATCTGGCGATCTGGCGTTCGGACCTGACGCGGGTCGATGGCTTTGACGCCGATTTCGCCGGGTGGGGCAAGGAGGACAGCGACATCATTGTGCGTCTTCTGCATGCGGGCGTATGTCGCAAGGACGGCAATTTCGCGATCGGCGTCATTCATCTCTGGCACCCAGAGGCGGATCGCGGCCGGCTCGGCGAGAATGAGGGCCGGCTCGCCGATACGATGGCGGCCGATCGCGTGCGCGCGCAACGCGGACTGTCAGCGCTCACGCAAGGTACGAGCTGAGGCATGGCTAGCGTGTCGCTCACAAGCGCTTTCGATCGCGTCCGCGCCGAGCGGCTAGCCGACTGGCTGGCGATCGCGCTGGCGGTGTCGCTGCCCTGGTCGACGTCGGCCACCGGTATTCTTGCCGCGCTCTGGGCGATCGTGGTCATTCCGACGCTCGAATGGCCGGACACTCGTCGCATTTTGCTGACGGCTGCGGGCGGATTGCCGGTGCTGCTCGTGATGCTCGGCGTCGCAGGCATGCTCTGGGCCGACGTGAGTTGGGCCGAGCGTTGGGACGGCGTCGGCTCGTTTTTTAAGCTGGTGGCAATCCCGCTCTTCTTTGCCCAGTATTCGCGATCGGAACGGGGCAACCACCTGTTTGTCGCCTACCTGATCTCCTGCGCGCTCGTGCTGCTGGCATCGTTGGCGATGGCGATCTGGCCGAATCTGCCGCATACGGCGCCCCATTACGGCGTGATGGTGAAGAACGCGCCCACGCAAAGCGGCGAGTTCGCGATCTGTATCGCCGGGCTCATCGGCGTCGCGCATGTGGCCCTGCGCCGCCGCGATTATGGGTGGCTGGCGATCTCCGCCGTTCTGGGCGTGGCGATGCTCGCCGATATCGTGTTCATCGCGACAGCTCGCACCCCGCTCGTCGTGATCCTAATTCTGATAGCTGTCTATGCGGTAACGCGTTTGAGCGCGCGGGGCATGTTGGCCGCTGCGCTGGCGACGGCCGCGCTCGTGAGCATGGCCTGGTTCGCGTCGCCTTATCTGCGCGGCCGCGTCGAGGAGATCTGGATCGGTGAGCAGGCATACGAGCAAAGCGACGCGCTCAACTCGTCCGGCGAGCGCATCGCGTTTGCCAAACGCTCGGTGGACTTCATTAAATCCGCGCCGATGATCGGCCATGGGACGGGCTCGATCCATGATCTGTTCATCAAAGCGACCGCTGGTCAGACGGGGTCGTCTGGCTCGGCGACGACCAATCCGCACAATCAGACGTTCGCCGTCGGCATTCAGCTCGGGCTGGTCGGAATTGCCGTGCTCTGGGCGATGTGGGTCGCGCATCTGTTGATCTTCCGCGGTCCGGGTCTGGCCGCGTGGGTCGGGCTCCTGCTGGTCGTTCAGAACATCGTCGGCTCGGCGTTCAATTCGCATCTGTTCGATTTCGTGCAGGGGTGGACCTATGTCGTCGGAGTCGGCGTCGCCGGCGGGATGATTCTGCGCGCCCGTCGCGCCAAATTTGCATGAGCCCGTTCGCGCTGCCCCCCCGTCCGCGGATCCTGGTGATCGCGCTGCGCCGAATCGGTGACGTGCTGCTGACGACGCCGCTGATCCGCAGCTTACGCAAAGCTTATGCGGACGCCCGCATCGACGTGCTGGTGTTCGCGGATACGGCGGGGATCCTCGACGGCAATCCCGACATCGACGGCGTGATCAAGATGCCGCCGCGCCCGTCGGCGTGGCAGAGCGTCGCCTGCATGACGCGCCTGTTTTGCCGCTACGATCTCGCGGTGTCGACGCAAAGCGGCGACCGGCCGACTGCATTTGCAATTCTCGCGGGGCGGA
>Ga0207780_1000328_pt1 | contig 13308 bp, 16 predicted proteins | sample LuqExpMetageno45_FD_187803 | JGI IMG/M metagenome (GOLD analysis project Ga0207780, IMG submission 187803) | Tropical forest soil microbial communities from Luquillo Experimental Forest, Puerto Rico - Sample 45 (SPAdes) | ecosystem: Environmental > Terrestrial > Soil > Tropical forest ...
TTCAGCCCCGCATCGTTCGTGTAGTGATAGATGAGCGGTGGTGGTTGCTGCAACTCCAAGGTAGCAAGAAACGAATGGACGATTTCCTGCGCGTCATCGTTAAACCGTTCAAGGGCATCCTGCATGTCACGAGGGACGGCATCGAAGCCCGGCAAGCTCTCCATCCTGAATCTTTCCGGGGAAGGCTTTCCTGCCCCCTCGTTTTTCTCGGACATTCGACCTCGTATTTGAGCAATAGCTAAGAGAGCTAAAGTGGCGAAGCTACTGCCTCGGATGATCCCGATTATAGCGTCAGACCTGAGACCATTTTGCCTCAAATTCTTACCCACAAATTTACCCACAGCGAACGGTTCCTGCAGTCCTTTTCAGCGACTTGGCAGCCCCCGCTGAGAACGTAAGTCGCTGATAAGTCGTATATGCCTAGACTGTCACGGCAGAGGTCGCTCACAAGTACTTGCGGAAAGTTTGGCTCTCCGGCGTGGGAACAAAAAGGAACATTAAGAAGGTTCATTTCCCTCCTCCAGCCGCAACGGTTTGAGTCCGCTCGGGCAAGATCATTCTGACAACCTTCGTTTGTGCTTCCCTCTTTGACGGGCGTCAACGCTTGGGTGTAGGTATCGAGCGTAATCCGGCTGTTGGCGTGGCGCAAAGATTCCTGAACCACCTTCACATCTTCGCCATTCGCCTTCAAATGGGTCGCATAGCTGTGCCGGAACGTATGCCACCCAATCGGCTTGTGAATTGCACAGCGCTTGGCTGCAGGTCGAATGTGCCGCCGTAATAGGTTCTCCGGCCAGTAGGGTTGTTTACCCTCCATCTCGGGGCTTGCAAAAACCCAATCGATGTCCTGATTGAATGGCGACGCTTGTCGCCATTCAAGAAGCGATTGGGCAAGGTCTGGGTCCAGAGGTATTGGCTTTCGTGAGGCTTCCGTCTTTACGTCGCCTGGAACCTGGTGGACGACTCCGCGCTTAAGACAGATCTCCAGCAGTTCGAAATTGACGTCCGACCACTTCAAGCCGAGGAGCTCGCTCACCCTCAGTCCCGTCGTTGCTGCCAGGAGCACCATCTGCCTGTATGGGCACTGAAGTTCGGAGAGCAAAGCGCCAATCTCCGCGGCATCCAATACGGTTGGAATGCGTTCGCGCTTGGCGCTCTGCCGCACGAGTGAAATGGGATTCTTGTCCAGCCACTCGTGACGGATCGCATGATTGAAAACCGCGCTCATGATGTTTCGTATCTTCGCCTTTGTTCCCGCCGCCAAGGCGAGGCTACCAACCCATTCCTCAACGGCCACTGTCCTAACATCGGTGAGGCGGTACGACCCCCATCGAGGACGAATCCAATTGTCGAGGTAGCACTTGTAGGCTGCCTTAGTTGAGTAGGCTCGCTTGTTACTGTCAGCCACCAGTTCCCTGGTTCTGTAATGCGCGATCAATTGTTCGCAGGTAAGCGGTTGAAGCACCGAGTGAGGGGTTTCCTTGTTGACGTGGACCCGAATTGCATCCGCTGCCTTCTGGGCAGCGGAGCGTGTGGAATACTCCTCCACCGTTCCCACGACAACCTTGCGGTTTGCTCTCTGACCGTTTGGTTGCGTTTCCCGCCATCGGAAAATCCAAACGTCTGGTCCATTGCTGCGTGGTTCACGTGCAATACAACCTTGCTGGTAACGCATCCGCTTGAACATTGGCTCTGTCTTCTCCTCAGTTCTAGCGGACGGATTGGCATTTTGAATTTATCTGATGCTGGAGCCATGCGTCTAGCTCCGATTCGCGGAAATACCAATGCCCTGCAATCTGGTATCCAGGCAGTCTGCCGAGCCGCGCGTAACGCTGAAGCGTTTTGACGTGAATGTTGCCCAACAGTCTTGCCGCTTGCCCACTACCAATCAGCGGTTCGAAGCCTCTTCCCTCGATCCTCTCGACCTGTGAATGCTCGAGCCAAACCGGTTTCGTGGCAATTAGACTTTTCACTCCCCCTGTGGCCGCGCAGTCTGCGGCATTCTCAGATACGACTGCGGTGGGCTCGTTCCGAACAGAAGGACTCCCCTGAACCCTGTCCTGCTCCTTCACGTAATGTGAGAACTCTTCACTGCCTACAGCAACGCGTGAGCCATGTCGTCGGTCGGACGCTGGGTTCTCGCGCATACCGAATTGGAGACGGCGGTGCATGCTTTGCTATTTCAATTCCAGTTGGAACGACTCTCCCTTCGTGGATGACTCGGAAGTTTTTGTGTGTGGGTCTGACAGCCAAGCCTGGAATTCCTTGTCTTTGTTGCAGACAAGTTTCAGAGCTTCGGTGACCACATAAGATGCTGAGCAATCAAGGAACTCAGCGTATTTTGCGAGCTTCGTCCTTGCCACGTCGTCCAGTCTGAGTTGGACAACTGTGGTTTTGGGTTGTTTGGGTGGCGCTTTCAAAACTGGCATCTGCGTTCGCTCCTTTCTGTGATCAGAATCTGTTCTGCTCTGCGTTCAAGATTGCTTGCATTTCTGTATGCACGCGGCCAGAACACCGGCATACATCGATGCGTCACGCCGGGAGCGACCCCACGGAATCTCTGGGCGGCACAGGGCCGTCCAGAGTGGGGTCGCTCCCGGCGTGAAGATGTTTCTGGCCGCGTGCACTCTTGCTGTCCTTTTTCTCCTCATCTCGTTATTTCTCTTGCGCTTGCTGCGCCTCTGCTCCGAAAGCTCCGTTGAAAGCACGTCCGAAAGTTGCTCCCGAGCACCCCGTCACCCTCGTTTCCGTTTGGTGAGAACTCCTGCGTGCAAGATTTGGTTCAAAAAGTGCCGCTTGCCCATCGACAAGCTCGGCGCGAAACGATACTTCGCGCTTTGGAGCGAGCTTGCGAAATTGCTCGCTTACCACGTTAGTCGTGATCTGACCGTGCAGGAATGGCTGGTACAAAGCCTCGATTCGATGGTCAGTGAACCGCTTTTGGGCATCGCTGAGGAACGCAATCTCTTCCGTCTTCAATTTGCCGTACTGCTTGCTTTCCCAAAGATAGCGGTAGTGAAAATAGCGCAAGCCTTCCACGCCAGGATCCGGATTTGAGACGGTCGGGGCCATCGCCAGAAACAGTTTCTTTGCGGCTTCGAAGTGGGTTGAGCGGGTCGCGATATAGACGAGATTCACCTTAGGAACGGCCGCAAAGAGCGAGAGGTAATGAAAAATGTGGCTGTCGAAAGTGGTCAGACTGAGTAATCCCGGATCGACAAAACTGAAGGTGACCACAGTGGGATCAGGAAAATCGGGAGCGAAAAACATCGGGAATTTGTCGACGAAATAGCGATCCGTCGTTCGTTCCCGAATCGCTCCCGCGTATCGCTTCGATGGCAGAACTTCGCGCTTGAGGCCCAACTCTTTCGAGAAGTAGTCGAGTTTGTCGGCCTCGGTCTCGAGATAGCGATAGTCAAGATGTGCCAGGACAAAATCGAGAATGGCCAGCTTGATGCGAATGTGCTCGATCGAGTGCTCGCGCCGGTTACGCAGGTTTTCACGGGCCATGGCGCGATAAACAAGCCGCACAGCACGATCCGACGCGGACTCTGTATCTCGCAGCTTTTGCAGACGCAATCTCGCGCTGGGATCTGACGAACTGCCACCTCTCCCACGTCCAATCTCTCGGCCAAAGCCAAACGATTCGAGCGTGTAGGACTCATTGTTAGAACCCGATCCCCGGTTGGAATCGCGAATATCGTCGAGTTCGAATCCATCAAAACCACGCGACATGAGATCACTCCTGTGGACTTAACTCGGCAAAACGGGTGACACTCTCAGAATGGAAGACGCACACTGAGGAGGCTAGGGCCACCTGCCGCAGCGAATGCTAACGGCGTTCCGAAGCGACTTGGCCGTCTTCATACAGGAAAACCTCTTCTATGTTCTTTCCAAAAGTGCGAGCGATCTTGAAGGCCAAGTCGAGGCCGGGTTCGTACTTGCCTGTCTCAATCGCGTTAATACACTGGCGGGTCACGCCCACGCTGTCGGCGAGCTCAGCTTGCGACCATTCCTTCTCCGCTCTCAAAACCCGAAGGCGCGTCTTCATTGTTGGTACCGCCAGGAAAACAGGATTAGACCGATGCTCCACAGGGCAATCATTAGCGCGGGGAGCAGGAGCGATGCGCCGAGAAGGAATCCGAATCGTTGCAGAAGGCCGAACACCAGCGTGAGCACCAAAGAGGCAGCAAAGGCAAAGCTCGTGGCGTCGTGATTGATGAGCTTCTGGTGGGTGTCCGCGGCCTTGAGGAATTGAACAAAGCTCCAGATGCCAGCGGCGGCCAGGACAATGCCGACTGCCATCAGCACGCCCTGTTGCGGGGCTGCATGCGAGCCCGCCGCCAGAGTGAAAACGACGATGGCGGCGATAACGAAGACATAAAACAAGCGCAGCGTGTTCCTCCGTCGGCTTTTCGCAGTCGGACTGGTAGATTGGATGGTCATATTGCTCCTTCCCATCGAGCCATGGTAATGTATCACAGTCTGTATGTCAACTATATAGGACTCTATGCCCTTTTAAACTGACTTCTGGCGACATATTGAGTGTCTTGAGCTTTCGCCTCCAGCCAACGTTATCAGTAAGAAAGAGGGAAGCTATATAATGGCCGTTATGACGAAGGAAGTGATCCACATTTCAGAGGCAGAAGCAGCACACGACTTCGCTATGGTGATAGACCGAGTACGACAAGGCGCAGAAGTTATCATCGAGCGAGATGCTAAGCCTGTGGCTGTCGTACGGGCCGTCGCTGATGAGCTTCGCCCGCGCCTGCTTTCCGAGTCCATCGCTCTCGCTAAGAAACACGCCCAAGAACTGGGCTACGAACCACGCATGGACCCAGAGTTTGCCGCCGACCTGGAAGAGATTATCCGCAACCGCAAACCGTGGAACCCGCCCGCATGGGAGTGATCCTCGACTCCAGCATCCTGATTGCAGGTGAACGGCGTAGGGACAGTGTTTGGGAGGTCTTGCAACGCGTCGAAGCTGTGTGTGGAGCGACTGCCGCAGCTCTTTCCGCTGTGACAGTTGTGGAACTGACGCACGGCATCTATCGCGCCAAGAGCGATGCAGACCGCGAGCGCCGCGAGGCGTTTTGCGAGGAACTCTATCAGGCTGTGGCCGTACATCCACTCACACTAGAGATAGCGCGAGTGGCCGGGCGAATCCATGGTGAGCAGATGGCGCGGGGCACCGGCATCGATTTTCCGGATCTGATCATCGGCACCACGGCCTTGCATCTCGGCTTCGGCGTCGTCACTCTCAACGCGAAGCACTTTCAGGCCATTCCCGGCCTTTCTGTCGTACAACTCTGACTGAACCAGAATTCCGGCGAGCTTACAACGCGGGGCGAAAGGGACCGTGACGATGCTGCCGCAGCCCGACTCGCTTTGGAACTCAACCTCTGGCCTGGTCAGGCGAACCCACCGACCATCATCGGATACCGTAAGGCGAGCACGGCCGTTAGACCGCGTCGGCTGCACTCGCACGTGCTTCGCCAGCGAATGTTCCGCGACGATGCTCATGTCCGGCTGACCACCCACAAGCCCCCCCAACACCTTCACGGACGACGGGATGATCATCGGCCACCAACCAAAACTGAGACGATGTGTTTTTGGGAGTCAAATGCCAGGCCGCATACGAGGACAGAGGTCAGCGAACCGAGGCCTCCCGCAGCGGCGGGCTCGATACCTTGGCATACTCCGAAGCATACAGTTGAGTGTCCGGATACTGCTCGCACAGTTCCCGTAACAACTTTTGTGCGAGGGGAACCTGTTTTTCGCGGCGGGCGGCAAGGGCAAGGATGATTTTTGCGAAGGGCCGCAGGTAGTGCCCGTGCTCCGCAGTTTTGGCGACCTGCTCCATCCCGAGCTGCTTGTTGCCGTGAACTCCATCGAACCAAAGCGCGAAGCGCGCACCGGCGTTCTGCGATCCGATAACGTAATTTGCTATGCCAAGGGCGATGTAAGCGTCGGTCGCATCCGGGTCCTGTGCCAGCAACCTGTCGGCATATTTGTTGGCTTCCTTCATGCGCTTCAAGCCATCCATATGCTTCTTCTGCAGAATCGATTCGGCATCTGATTCCATTCCGGCGGCGAGCGTTAGCGCAAAAAGCGCTTCTCCATCGTTGGGATTTTTTTTCTGGCGAGCCTTGGCGAGTTCACGGGCGCGAGTCAGCGCTTCGGCGAAATGGCTCATGCGCTCTGGGTTCGGCCTGCCATCAATTCCATGAAGGAACTTCTTTTCGTTCAGGAAGAAATCGCTGGTCAGTACGCCCTGATCGCACAATTCCTCGAAGAGATAGCTGGCCGCTACGGCCACCTCACCAAAGGGATCCTCCGGATTCCGGGACTCCCAGCTTGTGAAAACCTGCCGTGCTTCTGCAAACTTCTGCTCGTACAAGAGATCGAATCCAGCGTTAAGCTCCGGCACGGCCGCGAAGGCCGGTGCATCGCCGCTCGGTACTTCCGCGGCAAAACCCATGACTGGGCTCAACAGCAGCATCAGAATGAAGACCTTCGAGAAACGCAGCATGTATCTGCACCTTCCGTCGTTTCTATGCCGCTGATCGCGGGCCGCAACGAATTAGCTACGCGCCAGCCACAGGCCAAAGCGCACAGAGGCGACCAAGCTGAATGCTTTGGCATATCGCAGGACGCGGTACCAACGAAGCCAGTTGGTGGCAAATTCGAAAATCGTTGACATAATCCCTCCCGAGTACCGAATGTCCAAAAAACTCACTGTTACACTTCCACACCTTAGACTCGTCAGAAGATTCCTACGCGGCGTGGTCCGCGCGACTGATGTTCAGTTTCTGCATTTTGTTTTGCAGCGTTGTGCGCCTCAGCCCGAGGCGTTCGGCGGCTCCGCCTTTACCGGCGATTCTTCCTGAAGAGGCCTTCAGCGCACCTATGATCGCGTTGCGTTCTGCCTGTTGAAAGGTGGAGATGGAAGTGATCTCCGACGAGTGGCATACAGTCAATTCCCCGGCCGGGATTTTTAATTCTTCGCCCAATGAGAGGACGACGGCGCGTTCAATAAAGTTCGCCAGTTCCCGCACGTTTCCTCTCCAAGGGTGATTCGTCAATAGCTCCATCGTGCGCGGGAGAATGGTCGTGATCTGCCTTCCCATTTGCCGGGAAAGCTTCGAAACAAAATAGTTCACGAGCAACGGTATGTCTTCCCGCCGTTCGCGAAGTGCCGGGATCGCAACTGGGAAAACGTTCAGCCGGTAAAAGAGATCCTCGCGGAATTTTCCCTCGCGAATCATCTCTGCAAGGTTGCGGTGAGTCGCCGCAATGATCCGCACATTCACATGAATAGTCCTGGTGCTTCCCAGGCGCTCAAACTCCTGCTCCTGCAGCACCCGCAGCAATTTCGCCTGTAGTTCGAGCGGAATATCTCCGATCTCGTCCAGAAAGAGCGTGCCTCCATCGGCCAGTTCGAATCGCCCCTTTTTCTGCATGAGCGCACCGGTGAACGCGCCCTTCTCGTGTCCGAAGAGTTCGCTCTCCAGCAAGCCTGCCGGAATCGCGGCGCAATTCACCTTCACAAGATTGCGGTTCCGCCGCGGACTGAGTTCGTGAATGGCCCGGGCAATCACTTCCTTCCCAGTGCCGGTCTCGCCAGTCAGCAACACGGTAGCGTCGGTGGGCGCCACTAGCGATACTTGCGCAAGGACTGGCCGCAAGCCGCCGTGCCGTCCGACGATCGTGTCCAGGAATGAGCTGGGAGCCTGGTCCGGCTCGTCCGTAAGTGGTGTATCGGAAAGAGGAAACCCGCCGTTCATTGGCGGAACTGGCTGGTACCCGCTGAATGGAGTGAAGCTAGCTGCTGCTGCGCTCATCTTATCCCCCTCAAGACCGCCAGAATGACCTTGGTATGTCCGCGAGTGTGCTCGCAGTCTCACTTGCGGGCAACCCTACGACGGTAGTTTGGGGACACTACATCGGCTGGGAGTTGGGGCCATGGAGGGGCGGTCTGGACCATCTTTTTTGGTGTGGAAGGCCCTCAAAATGGGGGTAAGAATTTAGCTCTTTTGGTACGACGATCAGATGCGGTGCCAGGGTAACAAGCAGGGTGGGAGCAGCGGTTGTGGCGGGATGATCAGATACGCTTCCATCCGAATAGGTAGGCATCCACGGACCATGCGCCCGGTCCTACGAGAGCTAGGACCGCACCGAGAGTCCCCAAGAAGATGCAGTTCCAAGGATCGGCTGGATGCATGACGGCACTTAACCCAGCTAGCGTCGCTAGAATGGTCCCAGCGACCGGGGTCCACAGACCGACAAGCAAGAGTATTCCCACAATGCCGGCCAGCGCATTGAGCACGGTTGGCCCAACCGGGGGACCGTTGCGCAGTGCTATTACTGCGTGAGAAGCCAGAGCCATCCCGACAGCCAGACGGAGCAAGAGCAGTCCCAGGCCGGGCGCACCGTGGGCGAAAGTGGAGAAAAGTCTACGCACAACATAATCAGATTACGAACGCTCTAGCGGAGACAACCCCCGGAGGGTCCAGGCGGGGGCCTCTTTGGGGCGAACTACAACCCGATGATTCCGCGTTTCAGCCCGATCATCGCCGCTTGTGTACGGTCTTTGGCGCCCAATTTGGAGAGGATGTTTCGAACCTGCCCTTTCACCGTCTCTTCGCTTATGGACAACTGGTCGGCTATTTCCTTATTAGCATTGCCGTTGGCAATCAGCTGCAACACCCGGACTTCCGCCGGTGTCAGGGCATCGTCGGTGGCATGCTCGGCGACTTCGTAGCTGGCCTCCGCTGATAGCGCCTTTTTCCCGGTGTGCACCGCTCGGATAGTATCGAGCAGTTCCCGGTGTAAAGCATTCTTGAGTAAATAACCTTGGGCCCCGGCTTTTATTGCGCGCATCACCTGTGCATCACCGGCGTACGTCGTCAGCATAATGATTCGCGCCTGAGGACTCTCATTACGAATGGCCATCAACGCGTCCAGTCCATTCATCTCTGGCATCTGGATGTCCATCAAGATGACGTCGGGATGATGCGTGCGGAAATGCTGAATCGCTTCGCGGCCATTCGCGGCTTGCGCGACGACGACCATGTCTGCGTGCCCGGTGATGAGCGCTTGTATGCCCGCCCGCACAACTGGATGGTCGTCCACCACCAAAATGCGAATGGGGCTCGCCTCATCGCTCATGATTTCAGTTCCGTGTCTTTGCCTGATAACTTCGCAAACTTTTCTGCGAGCCACGATCGCTGTCCATCTGCTACCGTGTATGCGCGACTAGCAGGAATGCTCAGTTCCACTTCCGTGCCCGAATCGAGTTCGCTCCACACCGTCAGCTTACCGCCGATGAGCTTGGCTCGCTCCCGCATCCCCGCCAAACCATAGTGACCTTCGCGCCCATGATCGCTCAGGACCTTCGGGTCGATGCCCTTACCGTCATCGCGCACCCGCACCCGGACTCGCCGCTCGTCATAGTGGATCTCCACTTCAATTTGCTTCGCGTCCGAGTGACGGAAAGCGTTGCGCATGGCTTCCCCAGCAATGCGGTAGACCTCGTCGCGTAGAATCGGATGCAGATTGCGCGGGATGCCCTCCACCTGAACGTTGAACTCCGGCCGCTGCGAACTGCTGTCCGTTGCCGCGAGCTCTCCGCCGAGCGTCTTTATGGCCGCTGCCAAGTCATTGCGCTCCACCGTCGATGCGCGCAAACCTTGCACCGCCTCGCGTCCTTCTAGGATGGCGCGTTCCGCCTGTTCGGCGGCGGTGTTCAGGGTTTTCTTGGCTTCGGCTGGATGCTCGTCCAGCAGATGGATTCCGCTTTGCAAAAAAAACAAAATGCCGTGGAAACTTTGCAGCAGGGTGTCGTGCAGATCGCGGGCGATGCGCGTGCGCTCGCCGACGCGCTCTTCCAGGCGCATGTTGAGCTGCTGCGCCAGTTGGTGCAGCCGATATTGGTAAAGCGCCCAAAACAATGCCAGAAAAGCGGCCACGCACGCCGCGAAAAACCAATACGTCTGATACCACGCCGGGGGAATCACGAAGTCCAGCGCCGCGCCTTCTTCGTTCCACACCCCGCTGTTGTTGCACGCCTTTACATGGAAACGGTAGTGGCGTGGCGGTAGATTGGTGTAGAAGGCTTGGCGTCGATTCCCAGCATCCTGCCAATCGCGGTCAAACCCTTCGAGCATGTAGCGAAATAGGACTTTTTCGGGCGTGACGAGACTCAATGCGGTGTAGTCAACCTCCAGGTCTCGAATGAGCGGGGGCAGGCGCAGTTTTCCACTTGAAGCGCCTGTCACATCGAAATATGCGTCGTAGGTCTTGCGGTCAGCGGTGATTTGCTCAACGTGCACTGGCGGAGGAATCTTGTTGAATGCAAGATGGTCCGGATCAATGACGCTCACGCCGTCAATTGCGGAAAACCAGATTTTGCCGTCCGGCGCTTTGCTCACTCGTGGGCTAAATCCCGCGTCCTTTGCCACAGTTCTTACTCCGTCGCTGGCATCGAAGGCCGTAGATTGTACTTTGCGCTTTGTGTCGCTGGCCCACGCGTCCAACTCGGAACGCTGAACGCGCACGAGACCACAGGGCATGTAGAGCCACACGAAATGGTCGTCGTCCTCGATTGACCAGTGGACCTTGTCGCACGGTAAACCGTCCTTACTCGTGAGCGTCTCAACTCGGCCATCCCTGATCCGGCTCAGCCCTCCATCGCTGGCCGCCCATAGCGTGTCGCGCTGGTCGAGTCGAAGATTATTGACGGTACCCTGACCCAAACCGTCCGATGCTGAATACGATAGGTGAATCTGACCATCCTTCAAAAAGACAATGCCGCCACCCGCGAAGCCGATCCAAAGTCCGCCTCGCATTTGATCAACGGCAAGCGCCGTGCCGTGGTCTTTGTTCCCAACCGCATTCCACGGAATATGTTGAATCATTCTTCCGTCACGCAAGAGAAAAAGCCCTTCCTCGTTGGCCCTTACCCAGAGATTTCCAGCGGGATCCTCCGCCAACGAGGAGGTTACTCGCGCACCGAAATGGGGTATGGCACGAAACTGTTCACCTTCCAGATAGCCGAGGCTGTCAGGCGACGAGATCCAGAGGCGCCCGTTGTGGTCCTGAAGAAGAGCAAGAAACCTCTCGGGCAGCTGGCGGACTATTCTTTCACGCACGGCTTGACTAGCGAGCGACGTGCCCGTTTCCGCCCGCTGCCGGTAAATCGTAACCTCACCTTTATCCAGCTTCGCCAAACCCCTAACAACAGGACTCCAGATAGCGCCGTCGTTTCCAGCCACAACCGCAGCGTTTCCGGGTGCCGAGAGACCTTGCCGCTGGGACCATGTGGTAACGGTAAAATTCCGGAAACGGTCAAGGCCATCTAATGTTGCTACCCAAATGTTCCCTTCACGATCCTCAAACAGGTTCGAGACCCAGTCCCCAGAGAGACCATCGGACTGGGTGAAAGTATCGGTTCTGCCACGGTGAATATGCACGAGACCGCCACCGACCAGTCCAACCCACAACCCACCTTCGCGATCCCGGCGCAAAAACATAACCGAGAGGCCTCGCACAGACCGGGGTAGGGCATCCGGTAGCACCTGGAGCTTGCCATCCGCCAAACGCATCAGTCCGTGCGACGACGTGCCGACTAAAACCCCTGCGTCACTATCCTCGTCGAAGCATCTAACGAATTCCGTGGCGTAAAGCCGCGGTGGACCCGGTTTCCAGCGCCACAACGCAAATTTGGGTGGCCTGCCTCCTCCCACCCATAGGTTGTCCTTGCTGTCTTCAAACAAGGTGAGAGCGCCCCACCCGAGACTTCCATCTGTTCCATAACATTTCACAAGTCCGGCTCGAATCGCGCAGAGTTCGCCCGGAGGTTGTTGTTGAAATTCCCCAACCCAGACGGTTCCCTCGTGATCCTCGAGAAGAGAGCTAATGCTGTGCCCAGCGATTTCCGAGTATCGAGTCAGCTGTCCGTTTCTCCAGCTGGCAAGGCCCTTCGTTGTGCCGACCCAGAGCGTGCCATCCCGTGAAACCATCAGTCGGCTGATATAACTGCTGGGCAGCTGCTGGCCGGCTGGTGGTTGCCACAGCATGGCGCGAACACCATCGAAGCGATACAAGCCGAACTCCGTGCCCAGCCACAGATAGCCGTCGGCCGTTTGAGCAATCGCGTAAACGGTTCCGGGCAGAAACCCGTCGCGGATCTTCCACGATGTGTGCGCGTATTGGCTGATGTCGAGGGATGGGTCGAGCGAGAAGGCGCTCTGCGGAAAGAGCAAAAGGGCGCAGACGAGCAGGGTGAGGCACAGGAGCACCACCGGGCTCGATCTGGACGCTACGGTCATTGGATTCTCTATATTAGCCCGAGTCCGCCAGGACGGTACAATCTGTAACCCGGCACGATTGTGCCGGGATCATAAACGCAAAGAGCATCCGAGTCCCGTAGGGACGGCATATCTGAACTCGTTGATACGGCAGAGGTCTCACAGGTTGTCTGACGTCTGTGCCGTCCCCTTTGGGGACTCATTTTGTCACATCGCCCTTGCTTCCCGGGACTCACGTCCCGGGCTACAGATTGTGACGTCCCTATCGGGACTCATCGCAGAGTCGTCTACTCAGAACGCCAGCTTCAAGGCCAACTGAATAGACCTCGGGCCGCCAATCTGATACAGCGGACTGAAACCGCCGTTCGCGCCGCCGGAGCCCAGACTGCTAGCTAACGTCTGTGTCGAATATCCGAACAGAGGACTTGTCAGACTGTTGGTGGGGGAACCGAAATTGGGATGATTGAAAATATTGAAAAACTCAGCCCGGAATCGCAGGTTCAACTGCTCCGTAAACGCAAACTGTCGCTGAAACGCCACATCCGCCTGCGTGGCTCCAAACCCTCGCAGCACGTTGCGCCCAAAATCGCCCTGTTGCCCCGCAGGTGCAGGTGTGAACGCCGCTTTGTTGAAAATCATGCCGCCGGGATATTGCGAGCCATAGAGTTCCACCGGGACTCCCGGGACCAGGTTAGGTCTGTAACTCAAGACGGTGCCTGCTGCAACTGAAATTGCACCCACCACGTTAACTGGCGGAGCTGATCGAGCCAAAGCGAAAGCGTCCACCGACCACCCGCCTAACGTGGCCCGGGCAAACCTGTTCCAGTGCGGCGTGGGCAAACTATACGTTACGCCAGCCGTGAAAGAATGTCGGATGTCAAAGTCCGAGTTTCCCCGGTCTACGTTTGGGTTAGCGATAAAGCTTGGTGTGTTCAGGTAATTCGCAAAAGCATCGGTCGAGGCGATGTCAATCGAGTGGGAGAAAGTATACGAGGTC
>Ga0207780_1000329_pt1 | contig 13220 bp, 14 predicted proteins | sample LuqExpMetageno45_FD_187803 | JGI IMG/M metagenome (GOLD analysis project Ga0207780, IMG submission 187803) | Tropical forest soil microbial communities from Luquillo Experimental Forest, Puerto Rico - Sample 45 (SPAdes) | ecosystem: Environmental > Terrestrial > Soil > Tropical forest ...
GACCGCGTGCGCAGCCGACGCCGCCAGTAGTGAGGCGGCGAGCGCGAGCGCCAACCCCGCGGCCGTTACCCGGCGTGCCACGCTCAACCCAAATCCCCCGCTCGCGGCAGCGTTCCGCAACCTACTGATCCGGCCCGGCCGATGGTAAATCCTTGTAATCGATGCCACCCGAGTCAGTTTAGCGTAGACAATGCGCCGATTTCGCGGCTTCAAGCCTGCGCGGTTCGCCGCCAGGCGTTTGCTCCCGGTCGGGCATAGACAATGGTTCGGCTGTGCTGTCAAAGGGTTAGAACGATCTTGCCGATGTGGACGCTGGATTCCATCAGGGCGTGGGCCTGAGCCGCCTCCTTCAGCGGGAAGGTCTTGAAGATGACCGGCTTAACCTTGCCGGCAGCCAGAAGCGGCAGCGCCTTGTCCTCAACCGCCCGCGCGATCGCGCCCTTGTCGGTATTCGAGCGCGACCGCAGCGTGGAACCGGTGTGATGCAGCCGCTTGAGCATCAGCCGCATGAAATTGACGGTCGCCTTCGCGTTGTCCTGGAAAGCAATCTGCACGATGCGTCCCTCGACGGCCGCCGCTTCGAAATTGCGCGCGATGTAATCGCCGCCGACCATGTCGAGTATAACGTCGGCGCCGTGGTCGCCTGTGGCCGCCTTGGTCACGGCGACGAAGTCCTCGGTTTTATAGTTAATGGCCAGATCGGCCCCGAGCTTGCGGCAAGCCTCGCATTTTTCGGGTGAGCCCGCGGTGACAATCACACGCGCGCCGAACGCCTTGCCAAGCTGGATCGCGGTTGTGCCGATGCCGGATGAGCCGCCATGCACCAGCAGCGTTTCGTCGACTTTGAGTGCACCGCGTTCGAACACGTTATGCCACACGGTCATGAAGGTTTCCGGTACTGCGGCCGCTTCCACCATCGGCAGCGCTTTCACCGGTAGAGCGTGGTTGGCGTGCGCCACGCAGTATTCGGCGTAGCCGCCGCCAACCACCAGCGACATAACTTGGTCGCCCGGTTTCCAGCGCGTGACGCCTGCGCCGAGCGCGACGACCTCGCCGGCGATCTCAAGGCCGGGAATGTCAGGCGCGCCCTTCGGCGGCGGATAGAGCCCCTTGCGCTGCATAACGTCGGGACGATTTACGCCGGCGGCGGCAACTTTCAGTAGGATTTCGCCGTCGCCCGGCGCTGGAACCGCACGTTCCTCCTGTACCAGCATTTCCGGTCCGCCGGGAGCCTTGATACCGATTGCGGTCATGCGGGCAGGAAGTGCGGCCATGGGATCCTCGAACCTGTGGCAGGTGGCATTGTGTAGGCGCGCTGCGCCCATGTGACAACCCGGCGGGCACCGGCTAGATTTGCCCCACAGGAGACCAGAATGCCGGCGATTGACGACGATGACAGGCCGAAGAAAAAGATTGCGCATGAGATCGGGCAGGACCTGACGCTGCTGTCGGTCGAGGAATTAGCCGCGCGCGTGCGGCTCCTACATGACGAGATCAGTCGGATTGAAGCCGATATGGCGGAAAAACGTGCCTCGCGCTCGGCCGCCGATCTGTTTTTCAAGAAATAGCGCGCGTTTTGTTGTCCCCGGTCGCGCAGAAAATTTAGGGTTGGCCGCAAATCAGTAACTAGCCGTTAAGCTTTCTCGATCATTACTGTAACCGTCCATCTTTTTGGACATTGAGTGGCTCCTGTCCACTCTGTTTGACGCCTCCCTGTTATCAACTTCGAGCCGCCGGCAACGGCGGCTCCTTTTTTGTGCCGTTTTGGGTCATTTACGGCGCCATTAACCTTCCCTGGAAACTATGTCTTAAGATTTGCGTTTTGCCGGCTGGACAGAGCCAGGGGACGCGCGCGATGCTGAGCTGCATAACGGCAGCGCGTAATGGCGCCGGGAGCGTGCGATCCCGAAACGCTTCTCCCAGGGCTTGATCCGAGGATCCGAACAATTTTCGGGAAAGATCACACGTCAAGCAAAGTATGAGTGAGGCGTAGCGAGATGTCCGAGAAGTCGCTGAGCGAAGTGCAACCGGTGTCCTTTTGTGCACGGCTTGCCAATTCGCAGGCCTTCACAGATTTGTTCCGCGACGGCATGGGGCTAGTCGAGGAGACTGCGACCTATTTGGACGGAACAGGTCGTCAGGAATCCAAGAAGCTCGAGCGTGCCGCCGCGCTCGCCTATGCTACCGAAAGCATGCGCCTTACCACACGGCTGATGCAACTCGCCTCCTGGCTGCTGCTGCATCGCGCAGTCAAGGAAGGCGAGATGTCGCTCGCCCAAGCCAACAAGGAAAAGACGAAGGTTAAGCTGTCGACCGCCGACACCCACGATCCCAACAATTTTGCGCTGCTGCCAGAGACGCTACGTGCGCTGATCGAGCGCTCGCAGACGCTGCAGACCAAGGTGCGTCGGCTCGACGCCACCATCCACAACCAAGCATCTGCCGAGCAAGCGACGGCGGTCAATCCGGTGGAATGCCAGCTCGGGCTATTGAAGGCGGCCTTCGAGGCGGAGGGCGTTTAACGCAACTCCAATCCACAAACAGAAACCCCCGCGCCGTAGCGGGGGTTTTTTCGTTTCGGCGCTTGCGCTCCGCTTACTTCTTCTTGTCGCCGGCTTTGTCGAGGAAGCCAGAGAACTTTTTCTGGAAGCGTGAGACGCGGCCGCCGCGATCCATGATCTGCTGCTGGCCGCCAGTCCAGGCTGGGTGCGACTTCGCGTCGATGTCGAGATGCATGACATCGCCTTCCTTCCCCCACGTGGAGCGGGTGATGAATTCGGTGCCGTCGGTCATCACTACTTTGATGGTGTGGTAGTTGGGATGGATATCCTGTTTCATAATAATCGGTTCCGCTGGTCGCGCACGCTAAGCACATGCCGGAATGAGGGATTTGGCCGATGCTATACATGACGTTGGGCGGCCCGGCAAGGCTGCCAATTTGACCGCTATCGCGGCCTCGGGGCATAAGTCCTCACACGAGACAGGCCGTCGACGGTGCATTCGGCGGCCTTTCGCAATCGGGCCGCGGGCAACGTCTTTCGGGAATAACGACATGGACAAATTGGAATTCCGCGCCGCCACTTCCCTTGCGGCGGTCTTTTCGGTCCGGCTGCTCGGCCTATTCATGATCTATCCGGTGTTTGCTGACTATGCGCAGCAATTATCGGGGGCGACCCCCTACCTGATCGGTGAAGCGCTTGGCGTCTATGGTTTGAGCCAGGGGCTGCTGCAGATTCCCTTTGGTCTGTTGTCCGACCGGTTCGGCCGCAAGCCGATGATCGTCATCGGGCTGGTCCTTTTTGCGATCGGCAGTCTGGTGGCCGCGGTGTCAACCTCGATCGGTGGTGTCATCGTTGGTCGCGTGCTGCAGGGCGCTGGCGCAGTCGGCTCGGTGATCCTGGCGCTGGTGGCCGATCTGACACGGGAGGAAAGCCGCACCAAGGCGATGGCAACGGTCGGTATCACTATCGGCGCGTCGTTTATGGTTGCGGTGGTGGCTGGCCCCATCGCTGCGAAATTTGTCGGCGTTAGCGGGATCTTCTGGCTGATGGTCGGACTCGCTTTGGTCGGCATTGCAATTACGGCGTTCGTGGTCCCAAATCCGCGCCGCGTAAGCGTCCATCGCGATGCTGAAACTGTTCCGACCCTGATGGGTTCGGTGCTGCACAATGGCGAGCTGCTGCGGCTCGATATCGGCGTGTTTGCACTACACGCGATGCTGACCGCGAGCTTCCTGGTGGTGCCCGGCCTGTTGCACGAAACAGTCGCCGTGTCGACGCATGATCAGTGGATGGTTTATCTGCCGGTGCTGGTGGTTTCGGTTGTCGTGATGGTGCCCGCCATCATTGTGGCCGAGAAGCATCGCCGCATGAAGGGTGTGTTCGTGAGCGCGGTCGCCGCGCTCGTCGTCAGCCAGATGATGTTCTACTTCGGCGCTGGCAACCTCTATGCGTTGCTCGCTGCGCTCATAGTCTTCTTCTCGGCCTTCAATGTGATGGAGGCGAGTCTGCCCTCGCTGATCACCAAAGCGGCGCCGCCCGATGCAAAGGGAACGGCCACCGGCGTTTACTCGAGCTTGCAATTCCTCGGCATCTTCGTAGGCGGGTTGGTAGGCGGCTGGGCGCACCAGGCCGGTGGCGCCGCCGGCGTGTTTGTGCTGAGCACCGTGCTCGCGCTGCTTTGGCTGCTCGCCGCGGCAACCATGAAGCAGCCGAGCTATTTGACGACCCGGCTGGTTCATGTCGCGGATGGCAACTCCAGTGATGCCGAGAGCCTCGCCGCCCAGTTGCGCCGGGTGCCGGGCGTCGCCGAAGCGGTTGTAGTCGCCGACGAAAACGTTGCATATCTCAAAGTCGATTCTCGGTCCTTCGACGCCGCGATGGCGGAATCCTTGGCCGGCGCACGTTAAACGCCTTAGTTTTGCTGACGCCCACCGGAATTTAGTTACTGCGTGACGTCGTTACGCAGGCGGCCCGTTTGTCAGGGCCGCCACGCCATCCTATTCACTGCGATCCCAGACACCGGGTTCCTGTCCTCGCCGGCATAAGCGAAGCCGTGCTTCTCGTAGAAGCGGATTGCGCGGAAGTTATCTTTGTTGACCAATAGATCGAGGCCCTTAGGCGATATGCGCTTGGCCTCGTCGAGTAGCGCAAGCGCCACGCCTGAGCCCCAATGCTCGGGCGCCACCACGATCTGGTCGAGATACATCGTCTTCGGATCGACAGTGATGAAGCCGGCAAGCGCGCCGCCGAGTTCCGCCAGCACGATGCGTGCAACTGGCACCAGTTCATTGCGCCAGCGCTCGCGCCACCACGCGACGCGTGCGTTGAAATCAATATGCGGGTAATGCTGCGCCCAGGTGCGCCGCCACAGCTCAATTGCCGCGTCTTCGTCGGCGGCGGTGTAAGTACGCAAAGTGAGGGGCGTCGCGCTCACCGTTCAGTCAGCTTGAACTCGATTCGGCGGTTGCGCTGGTAGGCGTCCTCGGTGGGTCCGACGTCGATCGGCTGATATTCGCCGAATCCGGCGGCTACCAGCCGCTGTGGCGAGACGCCCTTGCCGATGAGATACTGCACCACCGCGATCGCGCGGGCGGCCGAGAGGCCCCAATTTGACTGGAACGCGCCACCGGTGACCGGCCGAACGTCGGTGTGACCATCGACCCGCAGCACCCAGGGGATGTCGACCGGTATTTGCTTCTCCAGCGCGACGAGCGCGCCGCCGACTTTATCAAGCTCGGTCTTCGCCTCCGGCTTGAGGTCTGCCTTGCCAGTATCGAAAAAAAGCTCGGACTGCAGCACGAAGCGATCGCCGACCACGCGCACGTCCGGCCGGTTGCCGAGGATCTCGCGCAGCTTACCGAAGAAGTCACTGCGGTAGCGCGACAGTTCCTGCACGCGCTGCGCCAGCGCCACATTCAGCCGCTGGCCGAGATCCGCAATGCGCTCCTGCGATCCCTTGTCTTTCTTCTCGGAAGCGTCGAGCGCCTGTTCGAGTGCTGAGAGCTGGCGGCGCAGCGCCGCGATCTGCTGGTTGAGCACCTCGACCTGCGCCAGCGCGCGGGCGGAGAGTTTCTTCTCGCCTTCGAGCTGGCCAGCAAGGTCTGTGGCCCTGCCTTCGGCGACAGCGGCGCTGGCGCCGGACTTATCGGCCGCGCTCTTCAGGCGATCGCGCTCGTTCTCGGCGCCGGCGAGTGAGGCGCGCAACTGCGCGAGTTGCTCTTCGAGACCGGCCTTGCCGGTCTTCTCCATCGAGAGCAGCTCGGTGAGCTGGGCGATCTGCGCGTTGAGGCGGGTAAGGGCGGTGTCCTTGCCGGCGACTTCCTGCTGCAGGAAGAACTGCACCACCACGAAGACAGTTAGAATGAAGATGATACTCAGGATCAGCGTCGACAGCGCGTCGACAAAGCCCGGCCAGTAGTTCATGCCGCTTTCGCCGCGGCGCGTGCGGACAAGGGCCATCAGCGATTCACTTTCTCGCGCACCATCACTTCCAACAACTTCTTAATCTCGCGCTGCTGTTCCGCCTGACTGTCAACCCAGTCGCGGATCAATTGCTGCTCTGTGCGCATGTGGTGCACCAAGCCCTGAATAGCCTCGGCCAGATTAGCCATTGCAACCGAAGCGGCTTTGCCGGAGCCGGCCTGATCGACCGTCTCGCGCAGCCGCTCGACCGCCGAGCGGACTTCCATCGCGACACTGGAACCGGGGGTCGGCTCGGCGCCTTGGTCGTAGACGGTGGTCGACAACCAGTCTTCCAACTCGGTGTAGAAGCGGTTCTGCGCCTGGCTCGATTGTAGATCGAGGAAGCCGAGCACCAGCGAGCCGGCGAGCCCGAACAGTGAGGACGAGAACGAGATGCCCATGCCGCTGAGCGGGGCGGCGAGGCCCTCGCGCAAGGAGTCAAACATGTTGCTGGTGTCGCTGGTTGCCTTCAGTCCCTGGATGACGTTGCCAACCGAGCCAACCGTCTCAATCAGGCCCCAAAACGTGCCGAGCAGGCCGAGAAACACCAACAGGCCGGTCATATAGCGCGAGATGTCGCGCGCCTCATCGAGCCGGTTGGCGATCGAATCGAGAATGCCGCGCATCAACTGCGTTGACATCGCCATGCGGCCGACCCGGCTGCCTAGGATCGCCGCCATCGGTGCCAGCAGCACAGGAGGGCGGTCGACCGCGAGGCCGGGATCGGCCAGGCGGAAATTATTGACCCAAGCGATTTCCGGAAAGAGCCGTGCCACCTGCCGCACCGAAAGGATGATGCCGATTGCCTCAACGCCGATGATCAGCGCGTTCAAGCCGGGATTAGCCATGAACGCCACCTCGATCTGCTTGAGCAGCACGAAGGCGATCAGGCCGACCAGCACGACGAACACTAGCATCCGGAATAGGAAGATGCGGGGCGACGACAATTTTAGCGGGTCGAGTTCTTTTGACATGGCCTGAAGGAGTTAACGCGCAAAACGCGGATCGCAATCCGCACTATGGCACAGACCCGTGAAGGGGAAAAAGCCGGCCCGTTGGGACCCTTTGAGGATTAACCGGCGCAATACGTTCAAATTGCGGTGGAGCGTCAGCCCTTTGTGGCCGTCTTTAGCACGCGCACCAGTTCTTTCTGGATGGTTTCGTTGCCGGCGGTGATGCTGGCGCTGGCGAGCACGTCATCGCCGCCGTCGCAGTCGCTGACATAGCCGCCGGCCTCACGGACCAGAATTAGCCCTGCCGCCATGTCCCAGGGCTTGAGATCGCGCTCCCAATAGCCGTCCAGTCTGCCGGCCGCGACCCAGGCAAGATCGAGCGCCGCGGCGCCGAAGCGGCGCAATCCGGCGACTTGGGCCTGCATAGCGCCGGTCTCTTTCTGCGCCATCACGAGATCGCCGCGCCCGATATGCGGCAGCCCGCAGGCGATCACCGAGTCGGCGAGCCGCTTGCGCCCGGCGACGCGAATGCGCTGCTCGTTCAGAAAGGCGCCCTTGCCTTTCTCTGCGATGAACATTTCATCGATTGCCGGATTATAAATGAGGCCCGCCACCACCGCGCCATCGCGCTCGAGCGCAATCGAGATGGCGAATTGCGGAATGCCGTGCAGGAAATTGGTGGTGCCATCGAGCGGGTCGACGATCCAGCGATGAGTTTTGTCGGCGCCCTCACGGGTGCCGTTTTCCTCGCCGAGGAAGCCGTAGCCCGGTCGCGCCTTGGAAAGCTCCGCGTACAGCGTCTCTTCGGCTCGGCGGTCCGCGGCGGAAACGAAATTGGCCGGGCCCTTGAGCGAAACCTGTAGCTTTTCCAATTCGCCGAAGTCGCGTTTGAGCGCGCGCGCAGCCTTGCGCGCGGCGGCGATCATTACATTGAGCAGGGCGGAATGGTGCATGGCGCGTGGGGTCTGCCCGCACCACGGCTTGCCGTCAAGGGCGCAGCGCCGCCATGGTCGACATCCACTTGGCAGCGGCCTTCTGGGCGGCGTCGCGTACCTCGGCCGTCTGCTTGCTGGCATAGAGGTCGAGTTCGGGGTCACCGGCGCCGGCGGCCTTGGCAACGAGGTGCCACTTGATTGCCTCGGTCGGGTCGGCTGGCATGCCACGACCGGCCATCAGGATGCGCGCCAATCGGTTCTGTGCGATCGGGCTACCCCGCCGCGCCGCGATCAGGAACAGTCGGGCGGCGGCGGCTTCGTCCTTGTCGATGCCGTCGCCGTTGAACTGCGCGATGGCGAGCTCGACCATGGCATCGACATTGCCGGCGATCGACGCTTTGCCCATCAGCAGCATGGCCTGATGCTTGTCCTTCCCTACGCCCTGGCCTTCCTTGTACATGGTGCCGAGCGCGTACTGTGCCTCTGGATTGCCGGCATCAGCGGCGGCGCGCAGCAGTTCGGCGGCGCGGTTGAAATCCTGCGGGAACTGCTGGCCCTGCAGATAGAGCAGAGCGAGGTCGTAGCTGGCCGCAGGATGTCCGAGCTTGGCGGCGGCGGTGAGCAGGCGGGCAGCTTCGTCCCGATTGCGCGCGCCGGCGCGGCCCTCGAAGTTGAACATCGCCAGCGCGAACATTGCGTCGCGGTTGCCGAGCGCTGCCGCCTGCTTGTACCACTGCGCTGCCTTGATATCGTCTCGGCCGACGCCGAGCCCCTGCGCGTAGAGCTCGCCTAGCAGCGTCATAGCGTGCGGATCATTCTGCTGAGCGCGCTTAGTCGCCTCGTTGACCGCGGTCAGATAGAAGCCTCGCTGATAAGCGCCATACGCGACGTCCACATTGTCGGGAACGGCCGACAGCGGCGGTGGCGGTTGAGGCGGTGCTGCCTTCAACTGCGTCCACGCGGGAGTAGCCAGCAACGTGAGGCCGAGCGCGACGATGAAACTACGTCCGGCGCGGCTCATGCGGCGGGCTCCGGCAGCCGCATGCGTTGCGCGCCCGCGGCGATGGTGGCAACGAGTTTCGGCGGGTCGCGCCAAATCCAATCGCCCAGTGCAATAAAATCGGCGCCGGCTGCGACTAAGGGAGCGATTTCGTCAACGCTCGCGGCGTAGCCGACGCAAGGGCTCTCGAAGACCTCCGCCCACCACGCGATTCGATCTTCGATCGCCGCGAAAGTCGGGCGTGCCCCGCTGGCGTCAGGCTCGCCGAACATCACATAATCGGCACCAGCTTCGGCGGCGATCATGACATCGTGACGTGTAGCCAGTCCGCCGACGCCGGCAATGCGGTCGGGCTTGAGGGTGGCGAGCGCATCGGTGAAGGCGGCAAGCCCGGTCAGATGAGCGCCATCGACGCCGGCGCGCGCAACCAGTCCCGCATGGCCGTCGATTAGCAGTGCCACGTCCTTGGCTTGCGTCACAGTAACAAGCGTCTTGGCGCAGTTAATCTGTGTGCGTTCGTCAGCATCGGCCAGCCGCAATAGCACCGCGGCGACATCGCCCGCGGTCAGCGCTTCGGCGAGCGGCGCACGAAACGCATCGACGTCGGTGCCGCGTGGGGTCATTAGATAGAGCCGCGGCTGCGGGCGCGGTTCGGCCTGTTTGGGTCGCGAAGCCATGGTCCCCGCATGCTAGCCCATTCGGGCGGAAAATTGGCGTGGCAACGATTGGTCCTGCTCGCTAGCATTCAACAGCAAGCGCGCCGAGACAAGACGCCGCGAAGGGGGAGGGAATGCTCAGACGCCTGTCCTTGCTGCTGCTTTGCGTTGCCACCGGCCTTACGCCCGCAAAGGCTGCCGATTACCCCATCCGTGCCATCAAGATGGTGGTGCCATTCGCGCCCGGCGGCGGCACCGACATACTCGGCCGCATCATCGCGCAACGCCTGCAGGAGCAGTGGGGCCAGCCGGTAGTGATCGAGAACCAGCCCGGCGCCTCTGGCGGTATCGGCACGCGCGCCGCCGCCAAGGCCGATCCCGACGGCTACACGCTGCTCATGGCGTCGACCGGCGCGCTGATGGCGGCTTCCGCCGCGCTCAGCGCGGACGGCGTCTTCGACGTCACCAAATTCTTCGCGCCGATCACCGTGGTGGCGGCGCCGCCTTACCTGGTGGTGATCAATCCGAACGTGCCGGTCAACTCTATTGCTGAATTGATCGCACTCGCGCGCGCCAGGCCGAGGGGACTATCGTTCGGCTCGTCCGGCATCGGCGCGGCCTCACATCTGTCCGGCGCGCTGTTCGAGAAGGACGCGCATGTTGAACTCCTGCACGTGCCCTACAAGGGCACCGGACCGGCGGTCACCGATCTGCTGGGCGGACGCATCGACATGATATTCTCGCCGTCGACCACGGTGCAGTCGCTGCTCGACGGCGGCAAGCTGAGGGCGATTGCGGTTACCGGTGCCAAGCGCTCGAAATTCTTTCCCGCCGTGCCAACGGTTTCCGAGAGTGGCTTGCCTGGCTACGAGTCGGTCGGTTGGTTTGGCCTCTTGGCGCCGGCGCATACGCCGCGCGACATCGTCTACAAGCTCAATGCCGCCGTGGTCGCGATCATGGCAACAGATGATTTCAAGGAGCGGCTGGCCCAACTCGGCGCCGAGCCGCAGCCGCAGACGCCGGACGAGTTCGCCCGCTACATCAACGCCGACGTGGCGAAATGGACCGCGCTGGTGAAGGAGCAGAACATCACCATCCCCGGCGCGGGTCGGTAGGCGGCGATGTGTCGCGGGCGCAGCGCAACACATAGTGATGCGCAGCAGACCCAGGGCCTTCACAAATTAACAGTTTGGAACGGCCCCGGATCAGCGTCGTATCACTTCGCTTCGCTCATGTTGCGCCGTGTCCGGGGCGCGCGGCCTCATCACGGCATCGGCACCGGGCCGACGTCCTTCGGCACCTTGTAGCCCTTCTGCACTGCCGGGCGCTTGGCGATGGTCTCGTACCAGCGCTGGACGTTCGGATATTGCTTCATGTCGATAGTCTGCCATTCGAAGCGCGAAATCCACGGCCAGATCGCGATGTCGGCAATAGAGTAGTCGTCGACGACGAATTCGCGGCCTTGCAGGCGCGTGTTGAGCACCTTGTAGAGTCGGTGCGCCTCCTTCAGATAGCGCTCCTCGGCATAGGGCGCCTTGCCCTTGTTGTATTTCACGAAGTGGTGCACCTGGCCAAGCATCGGGCCAACACCGCCCATCTGCCACATCAGCCACTCGATGGTGCGGTAGCGGCCTTCGCCCGATTTCGGCATCAGCTTACCAGTCTTGTCGGCGAGATAGATTAGGATCGCACCCGACTCCATCAGTGACATGCCGGTGTCGCGATCAACAATGGCCGGGATGCGGTTGTTCGGCGCGATCTTGAGGAAGTCCGGCGCGAACTGCTGCTTTTGGTTGATGTCGATCGGATGCGCGGTGTAGGGCAGGCCGAATTCTTCGAGCGCGATGGAAACCTTGCGGCCGTTGGGCGTAGTCCAGGTATAGAGATCGATCACGGGAGAAATCCTTCGAATCACGCGAGGCAATAACGCTATGGCCGGGACAAGCCCGGCCATGACGCGTTGTTTATCGAATTATCGGTCGCAGGTCACGCGGCACACGCGAGTTTGATCACGCCGCCTTCTTCTCCAATTCGGCCTTCCACTGTCCGAGCGTGGCTAGGCCGTTCATCTTTGCGCGATGTGAAAACGCGCGCTGGGCGGCGGCGACGTACTCGCTCTTGCCCGACCAGGCCTTCTGCGGCGCGTGCTGCAATGCGCGGCCGTAGGAGAAGGTGAGGTGCCAGGGCAGACTGCCGATCTTGTTCATGGCGTCGAGATGGGCGGTGGCCTCCTCGTCGTTTTGGCCGCCCGATAGGAACGCGATGCCGGGCACCGCAGCCGGCACGCAATGGCGCAGCATTTTGACGGTTTTCTCGGCAACTTCTTCGACCGAGGCTTTCTTCGCGCTCTTCTTGCCAGGCACCGCCATGTTCGGTTTGAGCACCATGCCTTCGAGCGCGACGCGATTGTAATAGAGTTGCTGGAAGGTCTCTTTCAGCACCCATTCGGTGACGTTGACGCAGCGGTCGATGTCATGGTCGCCGTCCATCAGTACTTCCGGCTCGACAATCGGCACGATTTGCGCCGCCTGGCAGAGCGCGGCGTAGCGCGCGAGCGCATGCGCATTGGCATAGACGCAGGTATGGGTCGGAATGCCGGCGCCGATGTCAATAACCGCGCGCCACTTTGCGAAGCGCGCGCCCTGCTCGTAATATTTCGGTAGCCGGTCGGCCAGCTTGTCGAGGCCGATGGTCACCACTTCGCCCAGGCAGTTCGGCAGCTGCTTGGTGCCTTCGTCGACCTTGATGCCGGGGATGGAACCGGCCTTCTTGATGATCTCGACCAGCGGCGTGCCGTCCTTGGCCTTCTGCCAGATGGTCTCGTCGTACAAGATGACGCCGGAGATGTGGCTCTTCATCGCCTCGGTCGAACGGAACAGGAGTTCGCGATAGTCGCGGCGATTGTCCTCGGTCGACTCCACGCCGATAGCGTCGAAGCGCTTCTTGATGGTGCCGGAGGATTCATCAGCCGCTAAAATGCCCTTGCCCGGCGCGACCATTGCCTGCGCGACTTTATTCAATTCGGCGAGATTCATCGTTTCCTCCATCGCATCCGATTAGTTCAACCCCCAGCGACGATGCTGAGATGATGGTCGGCATCACTTCTGCCGCAACACCTCGACCCCCGGCAGCAGCTTGCCTTCCAGCCATTCCAGAAAGGCGCCGCCGGCGGTTGAGACGTAAGTGAATCGATCCCTGACGCCGGCGACGTTGAGCGCGGCCACCGTGTCGCCGCCGCCCGCCACCGAAATTAGCTTGCCGGCCGCGGTGCGTTCCGCCGCCGCTTCCGCGACTTCGACGGTTCCGGTGTCGAACGGCTCCATTTCGAAGGCGCCTAACGGGCCGTTCCACACCAGCGTCTTGGCGCGCGCCAGCAGCGACACCGCCTGCTCGATGCTGCGCGGGCCGATGTCCAGGATCATGCCATTGTCGTCGACCTTGGCGATGTCGACCACGCGCGAAGGCGCATGCGCCTCGAATTTCTCCGCCACTACCGCGTCGACCGGTAGCACGATCTCGCGCCGGGCACTTTTTGCCTCGGCCATGATCTTGCGCGCGGTATCGACCAGATCAGCCTCGACCAGCGACTTGCCGACCTTGTGGCCTTGCGCCAGCAGGAACGTGTTGGCCATGGCCCCGCCGATGATGAGCGCGTCGACTTTCTGCAGGAGATGGCCGAGCAGATCGAGCTTGGTGGAAATCTTGGCGCCGCC
>Ga0207780_1000332_pt1 | contig 13192 bp, 12 predicted proteins | sample LuqExpMetageno45_FD_187803 | JGI IMG/M metagenome (GOLD analysis project Ga0207780, IMG submission 187803) | Tropical forest soil microbial communities from Luquillo Experimental Forest, Puerto Rico - Sample 45 (SPAdes) | ecosystem: Environmental > Terrestrial > Soil > Tropical forest ...
GGTCTCGCCACCGATTTCTGCGTCGCCTGGACGGCGATGGATGCCCGCGGCTCGGGCTTCGAGACGTTCGTGATCGAGGACGCCGCCCAGGCCATCGGCTCCAAATACAACAACCGATTCGTCGGCACTCTCGGCGACTTCGGCTGCTTCAGCTTTTTCCCCTCCAAGAATCTCGGTGCCGCCGGCGATGGCGGCCTCATCACTACCAACAATCTCGCATTTGATGAACGCCTCCGCATGCTCAGGATGCACGGCAGCAAGACGAAATACTTCCACGAACTGCTCGGTACCAATAGCCGTCTCGATGGGCTCCAGGCCGCCGTCCTTCGCGTCAAATTGCGTCATTTGGATCGTTGGGAAACTGGCCGTCAGAATCGCGCCAGCCGTTATCGTCAACTCTTCGCACAAAAGAATCTCGTGAACTTCGTCACCCCTCCGCCCGCGCCTTCTCCCTCGTACCACCACGTCTACAATCAATTCACGATCCGTGCCGAACGTCGCGACGAACTCAAAGAGTCTCTGCGCTTGGCCGGTATTCCGTCGGAGATCTACTACCCTCTCTGCCTCCACTTGCAGAAGGCCTTCACTTATCTCGGCTATCGCTCCGGCCAATTCCCCCATGCCGAGCAAGCCAGCCAGGAGGCTCTGTCCCTCCCCGTCTACCCCGAACTCACTGACGCCCATCAGGACCAGGTCGTCAACGCCATCGCCAACTTCAACTCCCACAATTCTTAGCCTCAGCCTGGTAGGGGTTCAGCAATGCTGAATCCCATGTCTGCACGATGCTTCCGCCAACATCTTTATGAAGAATGAAACTTGTCATTCCGAACGAAGTCTGCGGAGTGAGGAATCTGCTTTTTCGTTCCCACCACCAGACACAACGTACACACCCTCACCCTCCCGTCGCACACGCAACAGGCTTCGCCAACTCTCTAATTGCCCTCAGCTCTGCCTACTCAGTTCACCTGCAGCGCCGCGGTCCCCGTATCCACCGACCGCACCTGCTCCGTCATCTCCGAGGTTTTCCGCCAGTCCACATCTCCGACGTCCACCGACCCCTTGCGCCCCTGCGTGTCCTGGAACATCAACAGGTCGGCGTCTCTCCGGAACTTGGTCACTTCGATCTCCTGGTTCGACTTCAGCACCAGGATCGTGAACCGCTCCGACGCTTGTGGCGCGGCCGCACCCCTATCGCTTGCTTCCGCTTGGGTGCTCGTTGCAACCCCGCCATCGTCCACGAGTTTGTCGACCATTAACTGCATCGCTCCGGTGGCTTGCTGTGGTGTGCCTGGCACCGCGGCTGGACTCGCACCCGTCGCGCTTGGATGGAACGACGACGCGTACGGCGGCCGGTCCGGATGCTTCGACTGCGCGATGACGATGTCATCCATCAGTCGTAGCTCCAGCGGCTCCTCTCCCTTCAACGTCGGCCGCGGTCCGCGGAACGGCAGGCTGACCACCTTCCAAGGCCACAGCGGCGGAAACATCCATTCCACTACGTCCCGCTTCGCGTGCCCTTTCCCGTCGATGTCCCCTTCCTTGTCTACTTTGTATCCGCGTGCCTGGATCACTTTTGCTGGTACGGGCAGATCACCGTTCGGCAGAATCACCCGGTCAAACGTGATCTTCAGGTACCCCTTTCCCACGAAGTGCCCGGGCTCCTTGTCCGCTTCGAGGTGGCCGCCCAGCATGCTTCCTCTCGGAAACACCGGCTTGCCGAACTCCGACAGCGTTTTTAAGTGACACAACACCGGATCGCCGATGGCTGCGGTCGCCGAAGAAAAATTCGGCTCGTCCATCGTGCATTGCAGCAGCGTTCCCGCCGGCACCAGTAGATCCTGCGCGAGGATCGCCTGTGCGCACACCAGTACGGCTACCGCACACACCAAGACTGCGATAAGTCGTTTCATGTTGTCCTCCGAGTTTTTCGATCACCGGCCAGGCGAGAAATGGCCGTGTTCACCGTCAGAGACACCCGAGGGGCGAGACGAGGGCACACTCCGACAGTTCCGCACCCCAACCCCACTCCCCCCAATTAGTCGCGCTCCTCTCATCTTCTTCTACAAGGTTCAGACCGGGCGGTTTTTACGCAGTTCCAGTACTTCCAATGCCAAAGTTTGCTCCGTTAGTGACGGCCATCACCGACTTTGACCCACGAAACGCGCTTTCATTAATGGACGTTCCAGATTGCTTTTGTCCGGTTCACGCCTATGCAAATTACTCGTGCAGCAGACTATGCAGTCCGTGTCATGGTTCACCTCGCGGGCGGTACCCTGGCTCAAAAACATCCTCTGAGCGAGCTTGCCGCCGCCACCTCGGTCCAGGAGAGCTTTCTCTCCAAGATCCTTCAGCGTCTCGTTCACCAGGGGCTGTTGGTCTCCCACCGGGGAAGTGGCGGAGGCTTCGTGCTCAACCGCGCGCCTGACCAGATCAGCCTGCTCGATGTCGTCGAAGCCATCGAAGGCCCCACGCAGCTCAACCAATGTGTCGGCGAATCCGGTTCCTGTAAGAGGAAACCGTCGTGCGGCATCAGTCCTACCTGGGAGCGTGCGCAAGCCAGCCTCACTCAGGTTCTGGCTGGAATTTCGATTGCGCAGCTTGCCGATGAGACCGCCCGTCTTACGGCGGGTCAGCTCGGCGATTCTGCAGACGTCGTCAGATCTTTTTCAGCTAATTGATTCATCGGGGCCACCGCGCCGCGTTTCCTCATTTGGTGGCTTGCTTTTCTTTCGGCGTAGGGTAAGGGAAGGACCGGGAGAAACAGTTTGTTCGGCACGTTTACCACCGTTCGATGGTTTGCTGAAGCCTGGTCCGTCTATTCCGGTGCCGCTCTGCTGGTTTGTGCCTTTGCATTCCTTGCCGCTTTGATTCAACGCAAGTCGAAGTCCCGCATCGCGCGAAAGCTCACCTCGTTGCGAAGGATGAAACCCACCACCATTCGCATCACTCAGGATGGCCGCGAATCTTTCGAGAGCGTCGATGCTCTCCAGCCCGGACAAGCCTTCATCGTCCGTGCCGGTGAGCGATTTCCTGCCGATGGCATCGTCGAAGACGGCATGTCTCTCGTTGACGAATCCATTTGGACCGGTGATTCGTCCCCGCGCACCAAGGAATTAGGCGAAGTGGTTCTTGCGGGCACTCTCAATCTGGAAGACAGCTTGCAAATCCGCGGAACGCACACGGCGTCGGACTCGACCTTTATCCGTTCCATGACCGCTCTCGAGCGCGCTTTCTCGAGCTCTCTCTCACTGGAGCGCTGGGTCGACTTCGTCAATCGTTTCGCGTTTCCCGGTTTCATCCTCGCCGCGGTCGGTTTCTTCCTGGTTTACTGGTCGAGCGGTATCGGGACGTTTCAGGAGTCTTTTCTGCGCGGACTCTCCATTGCTCTCGCCGCTTATCCGCTCGCGCTCCGCCTCGCCACACGGCCCGTCGTAAATGCCGCGCTCTCGGCCGCTTCTCGCGAAGGCATCCTGATCCCCGGCGCCAAAACTCTGGAACTTCTCGAACGCGTCAATCACGTCGTTCTCGACAAGACCGGCACCGTCACCGAAGGCGATTTCGAACTGCTCGGCTGCGAACTTGTGCCGGACTACTGTTCTTCTCCAGCCTGGATGCAAGCCAACGCCGCGAACCTCGACGCCGACTCGCTCCCCGCGGATTTCCCCTTTTCAGCAGTTTCTCCCTCCTACGAACAGATCTTTGAGCTCCTCGCGTCGACCGAGCAGCATTCTACCCATCCATTGGCCCTTGCTCTGGTCAACTTCGCCTGCGAGCGTGGCATTCCTCTCGAAGGCGCCACCTGCACGGAAGTCCATAGAGGACTCGGTATCACAGGAATGGTCGATGGCCGCAGCATGTTCGTCGGTGGCCGCCGGCTTATTGAAGGTCTCTGCATCTTCGTTGATGCGCGTACCGAACTTGTTGCCCGCCGCTGGGAATCGGAAGGCCGCACCGTCGTTTTCTTTGGTTGGGATGGCAGCCTTCGCGGTTGCCTGGCTTTTGGCGATAAACCTCGCCAGCATGCGCCTGAGCTAATTGCCGACCTCAGGCACCGCGGTATTCGTGTGCATCTCCTGTCCGGCGATTCGAATGCCACTACGGAAGCCGTTGCGCGCCAACTCGGCGCCGAAAGCTGCCGCTCCGACCTGCTCCCCTGCGATAAAGCCGACCTCATTGGCAATCTCCGCAAGCGCGGCGGCGTCGTCGCCATGGTGGGTCACGCCATCGAGGATGCACCCGCGCTCGCCTCTGCAGACGTCAGTATTGCCATCGGCAGCGCCAGCGACTGGCGCGCCGGCACGTCTTCCGTCGTTTTGATGGCGGATGACCTGACGAAAGTCTCGAACGTGATCGATCTGGCCAAGCGCACGATGCGCACCGTCCGCCAGAATCTCCTGTGGGCCACTTCCTGCTCTGCCGCAGGCGTCGCTTTCGCGATTACCGGCTTATTGAATCCCCTCGCCGCTGCGCTTCTGGTTCTACTCTCCAGCCTGTGTGTGATTGCGAACTCGATGCGCCTGGAGGCGACACTGCAAACTCAACTTAGAAGAGAATTGTAGCGGCAGCTATGCGCTGCAATCTGGTCCAGGAGCTTCGAAGGGGAGCCGGACGGTGTTCGTGTTTCTTCCGCGCAGTTATTTTTGTGTAGCGCTGGCTTTTCATGCCAGCTTCTTTTGCTGTTGTAGAGCCAGCGTTCATGCCCGCTGTTTGCTGTATCTTTCGGCAAGCTGAACTACGCCGCCAGCCGGTTGCTCGCCGATTCCTCGCCCAACTTCGGCAACTTCACATCCCACGCCAACCCGAGATTTCGCAGCATCCAGATCCCGTACCAGTTCACATCGAGCTCATACCACACGAACCCGTGCCTCGCGGATTGCGGTTGTGCGTGATGATTATTGTGCCAGCCTTCCCCGAACGTCAGAAACGCCACCCAAAAACTGTTCGTCGATGTGTCGCCCGTGTCGAACCGTTGGCTGCCCCACATGTGCGTCGCCGAATTCACCAGCCAGGTGAAATGCAAGCTCAGGACCGACCGCAGAAACACGCCCCAAAACACAAACGGCCACCCGCCGATCGCATAAAAAACAATGGCCACCACCAGCGACGGCACCACGTGCCAACTGCTGATCCACAAGTGAAATTTGTCCTTCCGCAAATCCGGCACGTACGGAAGCAATTCCTTCCGGTCGCGATGCATCGCCTGGCCCGTAAGAATCCACCCCATGTGCGCCCAGAATCCGCCATCTCTTGGTGAATGGGGATCGCCTTCTTTGTCGGTGTTCTGGTGATGGATGCGGTGCGTTGCCACCCACGCGATTGGTCCGCCCTCCAGCGCCAGCGTTCCACACGTCGTGAGGCAGTACTCCAGCCATTTCGGTGTCTTATACCCTCGGTGTGTCAGCAACCGGTGATATCCCATGCCAATGCCGAGGCTGCCCGCCACCCACCACATCACCACACACAGCACCAGCGCCTTCCAGGTGAAAAAAAATATCGACGCCAGCGCGCACAGATGCAGCGCCACCATGATCAGCGTCGTTGCCCAATTAACGGGCTGTGAAAACGTCTTGTCGTTCTTCAGTAGAGAAAACAGGCGGAAGGGCATTCATCCACTGTAACAGTTTCCCGCCGATTCTCCGCCTGAAATCCGCCAACAATTGTGCAAAAGGCACGTGGCGCAGACACACCGGGCCCGTGGTGCGCGAGAGACGGGCTCGCTCAGAACATTCCGCCACCCTCTCTCGTACTTTTGCGGTTACACTCATTCCGCTCAATCTCTGGAGGTGAACCTGATGCTTCGTCCCGCCATCATCGCCGGCTTTCTTTTTGTCTCCAATTTTGCCGTGGCCCAAACCAAACACACTCCTACCATCCCCGAAGCACTCAGCCTCAAGTCCATTGACTCGCCCAAAATCTCTCCCGACGGCCGCTTTGTGGTCTACAGCCTCGAGCAAGCCGACTGGAAGACCAACGAATACGTCAGCCAGCTTTGGCTCATGAACGTCGACACCGGCAAAACCGTTCAGCTCACCCGCGGGAAAAAATCTGCCAACGGTGCCGACTGGTCTCCCGACGGCCGCTGGATCGCCTTTGCCACCGAGCGCGAATCCTCCGCGATCGAGCCTTTCAGCGAGACGGAAAAAGAAGAAAAGAAAGAAGCGAAGGACAAGAAGAAGGACGAAAAAACGGAAGAAAAAAAAGAACCCGAGCCCGGCAAGCCCGTCGCCTCGCAAATCTGGCTCATCTCCCCGTCAGGCGGAGAAGCATGGCAACTCTCCAAAGCCGAAACCGACATCAACGAATTCCACTGGTCCAAGGATTCCAAAACGATTGCCTTCACCGCCAACGCGCCCGAATCCAAGTCCAGCAAAGACCGCAAGGAGAAGTATTCCGACTACGAGGTTTATGAAAAAGACTACCGCCAGAATCAGCTATGGTCGCTCGACGTTACCGAAGCCGAAAAGTCCTTCCTCCCCGTTGCAGCCAAGCGGCTCTTCACCGACCTTTCTCTCAACGTCACTGACTTCTCCTGGTCGCCCGACTCCACCCAAATCGCCTTTGCCGCGACCAGCAATCCCTTCCTCTCCTTCCGAGGCGATCAAGACATCTATCTTCTCGATCTCGCCCACAACAACGCCGTGAAAAAAGTGATCGCTCTACCCGGACCGGACGCGAATCCTGTCTTCTCTCCCGATGGCAAGCAACTCGCCTTTCAAACCGCTCTCGCGCAACAGTATTATTACTACGCAAACGGCCACATCGCCCTCGTCCAGCTCTCGGCCGTTCTCAATAAGCCCGCCACCTCTCCCGCCGACGTCCGTGATCTGACCGCCAGCTTCGACGAAGATCCCTACCTCTACGACTGGGGCCCCGACGGAATCTACTTCGCCGGCCTGCAGAAAACGAATGTCCATATTTTCCGCGTCGATCCGCAATCCGCCAGCGTCACCCGTCTCTCGTCTCCCGACGCTCTGATGCTCGAGGGTGCTTCGCTTACGCCCAACTTCAAAACCGTCGCCTTCATCGCTTCCAGCCCCACGCAGATGGAAGAACTCTACGTCACTCCTGTCTCCCCGTTTGCCCCGAAGAAACTTACGGACATGACCTCGCAGGTCAAAGATTGGAATCTCGGCACGGCTGAGGTTGTCTCATGGAAGAGCCAGGACGGCGCCGCGATCGAAGGCATTCTTCGCAAGCCCGCTGATTACGATCCTTCGCGCAAATATCCCCTTCTCGTCAAAATCCATGGCGGTCCCACCGGGACTTCCCGGCCCACTCTCTCCCCCGTCACCTACGCCTATCCCGAGCAGCAATTCCTCGCCAAGGGAGCGTTGGTCCTCGAACCCAATTATCGCGGCAGCGCTGGCTACGGCGAGGCTTTCCGCGCGCTCAACGTCCGCAATCTCGGTGTCGGCGATATGTGGGACGTGATGACTGGCGTGGACTCACTGATCGCGAAGGGAATTGTAGATCCCGCAAAACTCGGCGCGATGGGCTGGTCGCAAGGCGGCTACATTTCATCTTTTCTGACAACGCACACCGACCGCTTCAGAGCTATTTCCGAAGGCGCTGGCATCAGCGATTGGATGACTTACTACGTAAACACCGACATCACGCCGTTCACCCGCCAGTATCTCCACGCCACTCCGTGGGACGATCCGGAAATTTACGCCAAGACCTCTCCTATCTCCACCATCAAGCAGGCTAAGACTCCCACACTGATCCAGCAGGGAAGCAATGACAAGCGCGTGCCCGTTCCTGACAGTTACGAACTTTATCGCGGCCTCCAGGATCAAGGCGTGGAATCCCGGATGGTCCTTTATTCCAACTTCGGCCACGGCGTGAACAAGCCCAAATCGCAGCGCGCTCTGCTCCAATCTAATCTCGATTGGTTCAACCATTACATCTGGAATGAACCGATTCCCAAAGATTCGCCGCTAAATGGTTCCAGCGAACTTGCTCAACCGTAGCGCCGCGCCTTCAGACCGGCATCGTTGGACTGCTCCGTTTGCGAAAATGTCGGCGCGCCGACATTTAAAGTATTACTTTAACTATCAGCATTAGTTTGTTCGAATAGCAAAACTATTCGCGCGGCGTATCGCATTTCCTTCCGCCGTTCCATTTCGATACTCGTGCGCGGCAAGCACAAGGTTCCGTGCCGGTGGAAACTCCGATTTGCTGACTACCGGCTTCCAACTTGCATCTCTCGATCCAACGCCGACTTCTCCTCGTTCCGCAATTCGCGATACGCACCCTTCGCCAACTCTCCCAATTCCACCGGCCCAATCGCCACCCTCACCAGCCGCAACACTTCTGCACCAACTCCGTCCATCATTCGCCGGATCTGGCGGTTCTTTCCTTCATTCAACACCATCTCCAACCAACAGTTCTTTTCTCCCGCTCGCAGCACGCGCAGCTCTTTGCACTTCAACAGCTCTCCTCGCGGAGTCTCGAGCCCGCGCCGCAACGTTTCCAGCATCCGTTCATCCGCCAGCCGTCCAATCTGCACGTGATACATCTTGTCCAAATGCGACTCCGGGTTCGTGATTTTCGCCGCCCACTCGGAATCATTCGTTAACAGGAGCAGCCCTTCCGACGCCATATCCAACCGTCCCACCGGTGCAATCCATCGCAAATCCTCTGGCAGGAGGGAATACACCGTGGCGCGACCTTTCTCATCCGCTGCCGTCGTCACCACTCCGCGCGGCTTGTTCATCACTAGAAAAATCTTTTCTGCTCCCCGGATCGCTTTTCCCTCCACCTCGATCCGGTCCTTTCCCATCCGCACCGGCGCTTCTGGATTCCGGCTTAAGGACCCGTTCAGCCGCACCTTCCCCTCGCGCACGAATTTCTCCGCCTGCGTTCGCGAGCAGTATCCCAACTTCGAAAGCGCGCGCCCCAACCCCACACGTTTCGCGTCCGCCTTCTTACCCTTTTGCTTGTTTTGGAATCTGGAATTCACCAGGATCAAGAGTACTTGAGGGTGCCCTATCCTTTGCACGCTTTTTGTGCAAAGGATGGGTCTGCTCTTTAGTTTTTTCTTGAGCGCTACTTCCTAACTCTTTTTCTCAGTTGTCCCAGCCGGCTGTGCCGGTGGTGCCGTCTGTGTCTTCACTTCTCCAAACCTCTGCACTAGCCACGCCCGCACTTCCTTTGGATCATACTTGAACGGTCCATTGCCGCCCTTGTAGGAAATCTTGCCGTTGGTATCCACGATGTACAGCCGCTCCGGCCACGCCGCGAACGCATCATTCACCGAGTTGTCCATGTCGTCGATTCCGAACGGCAGCGTGTACTTGAACCGTTTGGTGAAGTCATTGGCAATGGCCACACGCTGCTCCAGCGTCTTGGGCTGCGTGTAGCACACGTCATCCTTATCCTTGTCATTCGAACGCATGCGCCACTCGTCGGTCGGGTGCGCCTCGCGTATATAAATCGTCAGAAAGTCCGCGTGATCCTTGTAATCGTCGTAGATCTTCTCAATGTCGCCAACCTGGCGGCGGAATGGCGGTCAAGTAAAACTCCCAAACACCAGCACCAGCGGCCTTCCTTTCACCTGCTCCCGCAAAGGAAACCGGGTTTGCCCATCCAGCGCCACCAATTGCACGTTCGGCACGCCATCCCCGACATGCAAATCCCCGCGATGCATGTGCGGCAACGCGTACCGCACCATCTGGAGCGCGTCCTTCGGGCTCCCCGCCATGATGCTGAGCCCGACAAAGACGAGCACCACCGCCGCAACAAGTCCGACCAATCCCCATTTTACAAATGGATTCATATGTCCGTTGCAATCCTTAGAGATTGAAAGTCAATACACCAGATTTTTCCTGGAGGCCATCCTACAAAAGGACTAGTGGCGCGACGAGGCCGTGCCACTCTGTCGAAGGCAGCAGTCCTTACAGATTCAGTGAGGCGCGCCTCACTGTTCCGCCCGCAACTCCTCGCGCAAGGCCTTGTACCGGGCCAGCGCCTTATCAATGATGCTCATCGCGGCATACGCCGGCCGGATATCTTCCACCTGGACTTGCTTGCCCTCAAGTTGCTTGTAGTCCTGGAAGAAGCGCTTCAGCACCAGCAACCGGTGCGGCGGCAGGTCCCGCGCCTCCAGATAACTGCTGAATTCCGGGTCGTTCGTCGCCACCGCGATGATCTTATCGTCGCTGGCGCCCGAATCGATCATGGTCATCACGCCAATCGCCCGCGCTTTGATCAGCGCCAGCGGCTGCACGGGTTCCTGGCAGAGCACCAGCACGTCCAGAGGATCGTTGTCGTCCGCGTAGGTCTGTGGAATGAAGCCGTAATTCGCCGGATAGAACACCGCCGAATGAATTACCCGGTCCACCTTCAGCAGCCCGGTGGCCTTATCCAACTCATACTTCACGTTCGATCCCAGCGGTATCTCGATCAACGCCTGAAAGTCTCGCGGCAGTTCTTTGCCGGGAGACACATCGTGCCATGGGTGCATGAAAAAGGAATCCTCGCTCTCAATAGTGACGCAAAAACAGCGCCCTTCATTATCACCTGAGATGCCGAGAATTCGTTAACCACCCGGCTCAGGCGGCCTTCTTTGTCCACGCGCCGAGGATCGCACCCATTAACACAAACCCAAACAGCGGGTAGAACTGGTTGATTGCAAACAGTTGCCACGGCCGCATCTCATACATGTACGTCGTAAACGTCACAGGTCCCACGAACCCGATCCAGAGCAGCACTCCCACCGAAGCGCCGCGTCCCAGCGTGTTCGCGTTTCTCCAGATGCAAATCTGTGCCAGCGAGTAGGCAATCAATACGTTTAAAAGCAGTGTCACCACGTACGGCAGTACCGGATTCATGCTTTTCATCTGCGCGTCCGACAGCGCTTCCAACGTTGTCCACGGCTTACTGAACAGCACCGCATACCAGATCGCGCCCAATATCCAATAGGCGATCGCCGCTACAATTACGGCCACATAGTTCGTTCGCATCGGGGATTCTTCTCCTGAATACGTTTGCCGCCACACATTTCGTGCGGCACAGGTTGCGCCGAGTCTCCTACCCGTACCCTCCGAAGTCAAGCATCCTACCAACTGCGGACTATTGACTACCGACTTGCACCGTTCATCCTACGCCCGCGCCTTGTCGATCATCGCTTCCCAAATCCCTTTGGACTTCAGAATCAGCTCCACCGCATCGCGTATCGCACCGCGTCCCGCCACCGATGCAGTCGTGAAATGCGCGGCTTTCTTCACCTCCGGCACTGCGTCGCCCACCGCGACCGCCAGCCCCACGCGCCGCATCACCGGCAAATCCGGCAAATCATCGCCGACGTAAGCCACCTGCTCTTCCGTCACTCCCGCCTTCTTCAAGATCTCTTCGTATGCCGGAATCTTGATCGGCTGCTTCATGTAGATGAATTCCATCTTCATTTCATTGGCGCGCCGCAGTAGCGCCGGGCTCTCCCGGCCGGTGATACATCCCGTGCGTACTCCGGCCGTATGCGCCAGCGTCAATCCCTGCCCATCATGCGCATCGAATGTTTTGATCTCCAGCGCCGACCCGTCCGGTTGCGATAGCAGCGTTACCCCGCCATCCGTCATCGTCCCGTCCACATCCATCAGCAACACTTGAATCCTTGCCGCGCGCTTCCTCAGCGCCGGTGAGATTTTCGCTGTTTTAGCCAACTTGTCCTCCGTACGTCAATGTAAACGCAATATCTTATCAGCTTGAGTGTCCCGATCGCTGATCGCCGGTCGCTGATATCTGATATCTTCTTCAATTTCCGCTTGACCCTAACGCAACGTCAGGCTCGATCATCCCCGCGAGGTTATGCCGTGAACACCGGAACGAAAGATCTCTACCAGGCCAGCGAATTCGCCAGGCTTACAGGCGTTACCGTCCGCGCGTTGCACCACTACGATCGCCTCGGTCTCTTGCGTCCCAAGCAACGCTCTCGGGCCGGCTACCGCCTGTACAGCGCCAAGGACTTCGCGCCCCTCGAGCAGATCGTGGTTCTCAAATTTCTCGGCATTCCTCTCAAACAGATCCGTCGGCTCCTCGAACCCGATGCCAAGCTCAAGGAAGTCCTGCGCAAACAGCGCGATGTTTTGTTTGCGCGGCGCCATCAGCTCGACAAAGCCATCGCCGCCATCAACAACGCGCAGCGCGCGCTGGACTCCGACAGCTCGCCCGACTGGAAGCTGTTTCAACTCATCGTCAAGGAGTTCGAAATGCAAAACAGCACCGACTGGAAAGGGAAGTACTTCAGCGAGGAAGCCAAGGCCAAAGTCCGGGAGCGCCAGAAGCTCTGGTCTCCCGAGCTCCAGGCTCGAGTCACCCAGCAGTGGACCGAACTCTACGCCGATGTCGAGGCTTGCATGGGCGAAGATCCCGCCAGCCCCAAGGCCCAGGCGCTCGCTGCCCGCTGGAAGGATCTCGTCGGCCAATTCACCGGTGGCGATTCCGAAATCCAGCAGGGTCTCAACGCCATGTGGGCCGATTCCGCCAACTGGCCCAAAGACAACGAAGCTTCCCGCTTCGTCAAACCTGAAATCCACAACTACATGGTCAAAGTCATGCGCGCCGCCAAAGCATAGTTTTGGAGTGCGGCGATTCATCGCCGCTTTTGAGCCGTCCAGTCCTTAGACCACACTAAACGCTTCGGGGCGCCCCATCCTTTCCGCGTTTTTTGCGGAAAGGGTGGGGCTGCTCTTACGTTTTGCTTTTATGATCGCTAGCTCTGGCAGGCACGTAAAACCTTCGTTCTCCCTACATCAACTCCAACGTCCACAAATCATGTAGATGGACCACTCCCAACACCCGCCTCTGTCCATCCACCACCACCACCGACGTGATTTTCTTCTTCTCCATCAAATTCAACGCTTCACTCGCCAGCACTTGCGGCCCAATCGTCTGCGGCGTCTTAACCATGCAATCTCCCGCCGTCATCCCGAGCGTCGCGCCACCATGCTGTTCCATCAACCGCCGCAAATCCCCATCTGTCAGAATTCCCAGCAACTCTCCGCGCGCGCCCACCACCGTCGTCATCCCCAGCTTCTTCGCCGACATCTCATGAAACGTCTTCGGCATCGGCGTATTCATTTGCACGCGCGGAATCGCCTCCCCCGCATGCATCAGGTGCTCCACCCGTAACAATTTCTTTCCCAATCGCCCCGCCGGATGAAGCGCCGCAAAATCATCCGGCTGAAATCCCCGC
>Ga0207780_1000337_pt1 | contig 13142 bp, 12 predicted proteins | sample LuqExpMetageno45_FD_187803 | JGI IMG/M metagenome (GOLD analysis project Ga0207780, IMG submission 187803) | Tropical forest soil microbial communities from Luquillo Experimental Forest, Puerto Rico - Sample 45 (SPAdes) | ecosystem: Environmental > Terrestrial > Soil > Tropical forest ...
AAACGGTAAACCGTAACGTTCCGCCAGCCACTCGACAAGCGGAGCCGCGCCCTGGGCGACGGCCTCAACGACAGCGGGGTCGGCCTCGCCCTTCGCTTTGCGCTGGATATCGGCGCCGAACAACAGCGGGCTGTCAGCGATGCCCTTGGCCCGCTGGAACCGCGTGCCCGCGGCAGGAATGAGGCCGGCCGACAATGCCGTCGAACCCAAGGGCACCGCATCGCGCTCGACCACCACTACATCGACGCCGGCCTCCTTTGCCGCTAGCGCGGCGCACAGTCCCGCGGCGCCAGCGCCAACGATAAGCACCGGCACGTGCGTGTTAAATTCTTCCTCCGCTGCAGCGACTACTGTACCCATCATGCCCCGATGTCGCGCATCAGCGGACGTTGAAAATAACTCATTGCGTACGGGTAACTTCGGACTTCCGCAAATATTTTCCCCGAGCTGGCCCGACGATGTTCCCGCTGTCATAAATAAGAGCGCCTCTCAAAAAAGTGCTCTTCACCCTACCGCTGAGTTCGACACCTTCGAACGGTGAGTAGCCTTGCTCGGACTCAGATTCGGCGGCGCGTACCACGAAACTCTCGTGCGGATCGACGATCGCGATATCCGCATTATAGCCCGGAGCGATATCCCCCTTGCTTGGTAGCCCGAAACGTTGCGCTGGCTTCCAGCTTAAGAGCTCGGCCATGTGATTGTATGACATGCCACGCCTGCTGCCCTCACTCAAAACGCCTGAAAGGAGATATTCGGTGCCGCCAAATCCTGATTTGGCCAGCCAAATATTGGTTGGGTCCTCTTTCGACCACTTCTGCTCGGCTGAACAGCAAGCATGATCGCTGACGATCCAGTCGATTTTGCGGTCAAGCACAGCCTGCCACAGTGCTTCGACGTCTTCACGTGGGCGGATTGGCGGATTGACTTTGGCGTGCACCGCACACTTGCAATCGGTATCGAGCAGAAGGTGGCCAACCGTCACTTCGCGGCGGAAAGCGATGTGCGGGAAAACCTGCTGCATGGTCCACGCGGCTTCCACTGCTTTGCGTGAGCTCAAGTGCAACAGGTTGATGTTCAGGCAATTGGTTTCATTTGCGAGATAGGATGCAATCCAGATGGCAAGACCTTCAGAATGTGGCGGGCGCGCGGCGCTGTACGCATGCAAGCCGGTCAGCTTACCCTCTCGTTCCACCAGCTTTGTATATGCATTGAGGATTTCTGCGAGTTCGCAATGCAGGCTAACGCTTATGTGGGCGGCTTGATCGGGGAATTTGTCCATCAAGCGCTGTGCGGACCGCATAATGAACTCGAAATGCGCGATGTCATAACGCTCGTCTGGGCCGATCATCAAAAATTCATTTTGCTGCGACGAGCGTCCGTGCAGCCCATAGCCTCCGTAAAACATGAAGATCTTAAACGAAGTGACCCCATAGTCCGTAATTAGATGTTCCATTTCATGGATGTGCCCCGCCTCGATCGGCGCAATATGAAAGCCGTAATCGACCCAAAATCGCCCCTCTGACTGTTTGAACACTTCGGGCATAAACTCGCGGTAAGGGCCACCTCGATTGAGGTAGTAATGTCCCGTGCGTAGGTAATTTAGGCTTGAGGTAACTCCTCCCATTGCCGCGGCCTTGCTCTCTGAAACCGCATCCTGGGCGAGCGGCGCATAGATGCCGATATGCATATGCGCATCGACGCAACCCGGGAACGCGAGACGATTCTTGGCATCAAAGACTTGCTTGCCGAGGTCGGCCTGAATTTCCGGCCTGACCTGAACGATCTGTCCATCCTTAATCGCAATATCAAGACAATCGACCGAGGCCTTATTCGGGCGAACCACTCGCGCATTCTTGATGACGGTATCGAAAAGCTTGTCCATGCGAGACATTCCTTCGCTTACTGCGGCCCCTTCTTAGTGCGCCCTTTGGTGCCGCATCATGTGTGATTCTTGGCTAGTTCGGCGCCGCCCTTGACGAGTGGTAATGAAAGGATGGCGATCGCAAAAGATGTGAAAAAGACCACCCGACTCACGTGTCGTGACCTTTCTTGCTATTCCGCGCGGCCGCCGATTCATATTGTTTTCCGAGCGCGATCAACGCTGGTGTGCCGATTATGTCATTAAGAGCAGTGAAGTCATACATTTGGTCAAGGAACGGTTCGGACGTACCATGGGCGGCAAGTGAGGCGTAAAATTCTCTCGCGGTGCGCGCCAATGCGCGGACGATGCCACCAGGGAAAATCACAAGCGAAAAACCAATAGCTTCCAGATCCGCCACCGCGAGCGGGGGGGTCTTGCCTCCCTCGACCATGTTCGCCACCAACGGCACGCCATTGAGCGCGGGCGGAATGCGTTGAAGCTCAGCGCGCGTTTTCGGTGCCTCAACAAATAATATATCGGCACCCGCCTCGCGGTAGCTTACGGCACGTGCAATGGCGCGCTCGAAGCCTTCCACGGCTATTGCGTCGGTTCGAGCGATGACCAGGGTTTCACGTGATTGCCGTGCATCGAGCGCCGCCTTGATCTTGCCGACCATCTCCGGCGCTGGGATCAACGCCTTGTCGTCGAGATGGCCGCAGCGCTTGGGGAAATCCTGATCTTCGATTTGGATGGCATTGGCGCCTGCGCGCTCGAGCAGGCGGACCGTACGTTCCACATTGAGCGCATTGCCGTAGCCGGTGTCGGCATCGACGACAAGATGGGTGCGCACACGATCGCGTATTAGGGCTACGGTCTCCACCACTTCGTTCATGCTAACCAAGCCTATGTCGGGCCGGCCAAGCCGCGTATAAGCGATCGCCGCGCCCGAGACGTAGAGCGTGTGGAATCCGACCTGCTCAGCGATCAGGGCCGTGAGCGGATCATAGACGCCCGGTGCGATCAGGATCGGCGGGCGTCCGAGGCGGGCGCGCAAGGTGTTTTCAGTCATGCACTAGAGTCCCAGGTAGGCACGTTTGAGTTCGGGATCGTTTGCGATGGTCGCTGCGGCGCCGAACATCACGAAGGCGCCTTCGGCGAGAATGTAAGCGCGGTCGGCGACATCTAGGCTTTGCGTCACATTCTGTTCGACCAGCAGGATGGCGACACCATCGGCGCGGATGCGCGCGATGAACGCGAACAGTTCCTCGACCAGCAGGGGCGACAGTCCGAGCGACGGCTCGTCGAGGATGAGCAATTTCGGCTCTGCCATCAGTCCGCGGCCGATGGCGAGCATCTGCTGCTCGCCGCCCGACAGCGTGCCGGCATATTGCATGGTGCGCTCGCGCAGGCGCGGGAACATGCCGAATACCCGCTCGCGGTTCTGCTTCCGCCGCAGTCGGGCCCGCCGATAGCTACCGAGCTCGAGATTTTCGCTCACTGTCATATTCGGAAAAATGCGGCGGCCTTCCGGCACATGGATCAGCCCGCGCGCAACGATCATCGGCGGCCCCTCGTGCTGGATCGGGACGCCATCAAAATGGATCGCACCGGCGCGGGCCCTCACGACGCCGGACAGCGTGCGATTGAGCGTCGATTTGCCGACACCATTCGAGCCGAGCACGGCTACAATCTCGCCCGGGCTGACCGTGAAGTCGATACCGCGCAGTACCTCGGTTTTGCCATAGCCGGCATGAAGACCTTGCACGGCAAGCAGCGGGCTAATGGCCATGCGCGACCCTCAGCTTCTTCGCCGCGCCATGCCCGAGATAAGCCTCGACGACGGCGCGGTCGGCGGCCACTTCGGCTGGCGTGCCCTCGGCGATGATGCAGCCTTCCGCTAGCACGAACACGTGCTGAGACAGGCTCATCACCGCCTGCATGACGTGCTCGATCATCAGGATGCTGATGCCGCGTTCGCACAGGCGGCGGATGGTCGGCGCGATCTCATGGATCTCGGTCGGGTTCAGCCCGGCCAGCACCTCGTCGAGCAGCAGAAGCTGAGGCTCGGTGGCGAGCGCGCGCGCAAGCTCGAGCCGCTTTCGGCCGGCAACAGTGAGCGTGTCGGCTGGACGGTCGAGAAGATCGGCGAGCCCGACCTCGCGCCCGACGAGATCGGCGATGGCAAGCGCATCGCTGCGCTTCGGATGCCGCAGATGTGCGCCGACCAGGATATTCTCGCGCACCGAGAGGCCGGTGAAAGGCTGCACGATCTGGAAGGTGCGCGCGATGCCGCGTCGCGCCAGCTCATAAGGCGGCAGGCCGGTGATGGTCTCACCCCGGTAGCACACGATGCCATCGCTCGGCCGCTGGAATCCCGAGATAATGGCAAACAGCGTGGTCTTGCCGGCCCCGTTCGGGCCGATCAATCCGGTGATCCGGCCGACCGCGACTGTCAGCGAGACGGCGTTCACCGCCAGCAAGCCGCCGAAGCGGCAGGATACGCGTTCGACCGACAGCAGAGGCTCAGCCATGAGCGGCCTCGCGCTTGGCGGGACGCGCGACGCGCCGACGGCTTGTCTCGACCAGCCCGATCAGGCCACGCGGAGCGAAAGCAATGACGAGAATGAGAATGCAGCCATAGACGATGAGGCTGAGGCCGGGCGCGTCGCCGGCTACCAGCTTGGCGCCCTCACCGACCGCCTGCACCACCAATGCACCAAGCAGCGGCCCAAAGACGGTGCCGGCGCCGCCGATGATGGGCGTCAGCAGCGCCTCGATTGACATCCGCGTGCCGAACGCAATGCCGGAATCGACGAACAGGAAATACTGCGTATAGAAGCAGCCGGCCGCCGCGGTAATCGCTGCGGAGATCATCATGGCGCAGAGCTTGACCTGCGTGGCATTGACGCCGAGTGCCTTGGCGGCGTCCTCGTTTTCGCGCACCGCGATCAGCCAGGTGCCGAAGCGCGAGCGCTCGAGCCTCTGCGCGACCAAGAGCGAGATGGCGACCAGCGCCAAGACGACCCAAAAGAAGGCGGCGCGGCTTTGGAACTGTAGCGCCTCGACGCGCAGATCGAGCTTGACCAGCGTTCCGACACCGGCGCCGGTGATCGGCGCAACACTGGCGACGATGCGCAGCACCTCCGCGAAAGCCAAAGAGACCAGCGCGAAGTAAGAGCCCCGCAACCTGGCTCGAAAGGTCAAAGCTCCAATGATGCCGCCAACCGCAGCGCCAATAACGATGCCGGCGCCGAAGGCCAGCCAGGCGTTGACGCCGTAGCGCACCTGCAAAATGGCGGTGACATAGGCGCCGGTGCCGAAAAAGGCAGCGTGGCCAAACGAGTACTGCCCGCCATAGCCGCCGAGGATATTCCAGCCCTGCCCGGCCAGCGCGATTAGGAGCGTCACCACCAGGAAATTGAGCGTGGTGTTAGACTGCACGACCAGCGGCACCGCCGCCAGCGCGGCCACCACTACGGCGATCGGCAGCAGACCCCTCATGCCCTGGCTCCGAACAGGCCGGTCGGCCGCACCAGCAGGACGGCAATGAAGATCAGGAAGATGCCGATTTGGCCGAGCGACTCGCCGAGGAACAGGCCGGAGAGGCTCTCCACCACCCCGATCACCAAACCGCCGACCAGCGCGCCAGGCACCGAGCCCATGCCGCCGAGCACCACGATGGTGAAGGCAATCAGCACGAAGGCCTCGCCCACGCTCGGGTTGACGTAGAAGGTCGGAATCAGCAGGCAGGCCGCGATGGCGACGCAGGCGGTCCCGAGACCGAAGGTAACCGCATAAACATGCGATACTTCGATGCCGGCGAGCTGGGCGCCGAGCTTCTCCTTCGCCACCGCGCGGATCGCCTTGCCAACGTCGGTCCTACGCATGATCGCCCATAAAACAAGCGCAACTGCGAACACCACGCAAAAGCCGATCAGCCGCGGGATCGGCAAAAAGGTGAAGCCGAGGTCAATGGTCTGGAACGCATAAGGCAGATCGATGGTGCGCGTGTCGGCGCGGAAGGCGTAAAGCAGCGCGTTCTCGATCACCACCGACAAGCCGAGCGTGACCAGCAGCATGTTGCGGTCATCGCCGTGCGACGCCGGGCTGATGATCAAGCGCTGTATCGCATAGCCGAGCCCAAAGAATATCGGCGCGAGCAAAAGCGCGGCGAGATAGGGATCTAGCCCCAGAAGATGGAAGGCGAAGAAAGCCGCGAACAGCGCCGCACTCAACAGTGCGCCATGCGCGAAATTGATGATGTGCAGCACGCCGTAGATCAGCGTCAGCCCAAGCGCAACCAATGCATAGACCGCCCCGGTCAGTAGGCCGTTGAGAATCGCAGTGATTAAGATGACCGGCGAAAACAAGGCTACACGCCTACTCGGCAAAAGCAACCGCGAGCGACGCCCAAGCGTCGCCCGCGACGGTTAGAAGCGGTCGTTCAGGCCGGTATCGGAAACACCGGCTTCGCCTGCGCGAAGTTGGCCGGCAGCACGACCTTGATGTCGTTATCGAGCACCTGGGTATTGACGGGCGCGGCACCCTGGTTTTGGCCGTTGACGAATTTGGTCGGCCCATAGGGCATGACGTGGCCGGAGAAGGTCGAGCTTTCCAACGCCGCGGTCAGCTTGGCGCGGTCGGCCGCGCCGGCGCGCGCGAGTGCGTCCGCAACGAGCATGACGCAGCTGTAGTTCATGTAGACTTCGTAGGTGTAGAACTGCCCCTTGTCCTCGATTTTCTTCTTCAGCGCCAGCGCCTTCGGACTGCCCGGGTCGAACCAGTGATTGCAGTCCATTATATATTTGGCAGCGTCGGGGAACTCCTTGACGAATTTGTAGGAAGAGGCGGCGCCGCCGAGCACCGAATAGATGCCCTTCGGCTTCACGCGCTGTTGCTGCATCGTGCGCGCGAGCAGCACATATTCGTTGTAATAGTTGGCCGGGATCACGAGATCCGGATTTTGCGCCTTGATCTTGAGCACGACATTGTTGAAGTCGCGCGTCGGTGTCGGATGCGGGATCGTCTCCAGGATTTCGAAGCCATGTTGCGGCAATTGTGTATTAAGCAGCTTGGCGAGGCCGGAGCCGAACAGCGAGTCCTCATGGACGATCATCACGGTCTTGGCCGGTTTGCCGGCGTGATTGTTGATCTCGGCGAGATTATCGAGTGCGGTCTTGGCGATTACACCGAAACCGGGACCGAACCGGAAGGTGTTCTTAAGGCCGCGGGTGACGATAGCGTCCGCCACGCCGACGTCGACGACGTACGGCAGATCGTAGCGCGCCGCCGCTTGGCTGACCGCGAGACAGACCGCGCTGGCATAACCGCCGATGATTGCTGCGACACCAGCCGAATTCATCTTCTCGACTTCGGCGGTGCCGCCTTCCGGCGTCGACAGCGCGTCGCCAAGCATCGGATCAATTTTGCCCAATCCCTTGATGCCACCGGCCGCGTTGATCTCCTCGATAGCCAGCGTGGCGCCCAGCCTTCCTTGCGTGCCGGAATAAGAGAGTGCGCCGCTGACGGGATGCAGGATACCGAGCTTCACACCGGCCTCCTGCGCGCGCAGGATCGACGGCATGGCGATGCTCGCCGCCGCGCAGAGTGTCGAGCTGGCGAGAAATTTGCGGCGCGTGAATGGTAAACTACGATCTGACATAGTTTTTCGTCTCCCTCTGGCGTGATGGCGTCAAACGCAATCGTTTTTCCGTCCTGTTCAACTTACCGGTATTCGGCAGCTTTATCTTCGCTCTGCCCTTCCCGCGCACGATCGGCGACCAGGCCTTGGTGTCGGCAGCGCCCGAGCGCATCAGATCGATTTCAAAGGCGTAACGGTCCGGCCGGTAGAACGCATGCAGATGCTCGACCCCGCGGCCAAGTTGGTCGAAGGACACGCGGATCAGTTCGAGCACCGGCGAGCCTGTGCGCATGTCAAGTGCCTCGGCAATTTCAGGCGAAGCAAGCCCCGCGGTGATCCGCTGGCGGGCGGATTCCACTTTCACGCCGGCGCGCTCAAGCAATTCCAGCAGCGGCCGAGAACCGAGCTCCTGTTTGGTGAAGGTCACCGAGATACTCTCGGGCACGTGCGTGGTGAGGTAGGAGAACGGAACGCCGTCGATCGAGCGCACGCGCACCGAGCGCTGCAAGATTTGGTCGGGCGCGGCGCCGAGCGCCTGCGCCACCGTCCCCTCGGCCGGCACATAATCGAAGGACAACAGCTTGACCGCGGTCCGCCGCCCCATGTCGGCAAGATTGGCGAGCACGCCGGAAATGTCGGCAGTCACCGGCGCTGGCGACGGCCGGTAGATCACCCGCGTACCGCTGCTGCGCCGCCGCTCGATCAGCCGCTCGCGGGCTAGCTCGCCCAGAGCGCGCCGCACCGTCACCCGCGATACGCAATGCAATTCCGCAAGTTCGTTTTCTGTGGGGAGCTTGGAGTCGAAACCCGACGCGCCGCTGAGAATGCGGTCGCGCAAGACCAGATAGACTTGCTTTGCTTTCGCCTCGCCTAGCCAGTCGCGCACGTGGCGCCCCCTCCAAGTGCCGCCCGGGGGCAGCGCTTTACTTGGTATCTTTTAGCATACATTATTGCGGACCCTCGACAAGCCCGCCCGTCGGAGGCAGATCGATTGCCCATGAGCGAGCCGCAAACCTTGATCGAGAAGCTGTGGTCGGCGCACGAGATCACGCGCCGCGAGGACGGCGCCGCACTGCTCTGGGTCGACCGGCATTACGTGCACGAAGGTTCGTTCCACGGCTTCAGCCAGATGCAGGCGCGCGGTCGGGCGGTCGCCGAGCCGGGGCTCACCTTCGGTGTTGCCGACCACTACGTGCCGACGCGCGGACGCGACCACGAGATTCCCAATCCCGAGATCGCGGCGATGGTCCGCAATCTTGAGAAAAACGCCGCGGACAATCACATCAGCCTGTTCGGTTTACACGATCCGCGGCAGGGCATAGTGCACGTGGTCGGTCCGGAACAAGGTCTCACCCTTCCCGGCCTGCTGATCGTTTGTGGTGACAGCCACACCTCCACACACGGGGCTTTCGGCGCCTATGCCTTCGGCATCGGCGCGTCGGAAGTTGCGCATGTGCTGATGACGCAGACCATCTGGCAGAAGCAGCCGAAGGCGATGCGCATCACGGTTGACGGAACGGCGGCTCCCGGCATCGCCGCCAAGGACATCGCGCTCGCCATCATCGCGCGTGTCCATGCCGACGGCGCGCAGGGCCACGCCATCGAATTTGCCGGCAGCGCGATCCGGGCGCTGTCGATGGAAGGCCGGCTAACCTTGTGTAATCTGTCGATCGAAGCGGGCGCCCGCTGCGGCATGGTCGCGCCTGACGCGACCACCTTCGCCTATCTGAAGGGGCGGCCCTATGCGCCGAAACGCGCGGCCTTTGAGCAGGCGGTCGAGGCCTGGACGAAGCTCGCCTCCGATCCCCGTGCGGCCTTCGACCGCGACATCACACTCGATGCCGGCGGCATCGCGCCGATCGTCACCTGGGGCACCACGCCGGACGACGCGCTGCCGATCGATGCCGCCGTCCCCGACCCGGCGCGCGAGAGCGATCCGGTACGCGCGCAATATCTGCGCGACGCGCTCGACTACATGGGCATAGCGCCTGGCACGAAGTTGACCGAAATCGGCGTCGACCGCGTCTTCATCGGTTCCTGCACCAATTCCCGCATCGAGGACCTGCGGGCCGCGGCCGCCGTGCTGGCTGGCCGTGTCTCCAAGGTCCCGGGACTCGTGTCGCCCGGCTCCACGCTGGTGAAGCGTCAGGCGGAAGAGGAAGGCCTCGACAAGGTGTTCCGCGACGCCGGACTGGAATGGGCCGAGTCCGGCTGTTCGATGTGCGTCGGCATCAATGGCGACCTGGTGCCGTCCGGCGAGCGTTGCGCCTCCACCACCAATCGCAATTTCCGTGGCCGCCAAGGCCCTGGCGCGCGCACGCATCTAATGTCGCCGGCGATGGTCGCAGCCGCGGCGGTCGCCGGCCATCTTGCCGACGTCCGGCCTCTGCTGGCCGGCCGCAAGGCCTAGTGAGGCAGACCATGGTTTCAGGACTTGCGGTTCGATCTCGGAGCATTGCTCTCAGCTTGGCAATCGCTTGCGCAATGCTCTCGTTTCCCCAAGCGCTTCGTGCCGATGACTATCCCTCGCATCCGATCAAGCTCCTGGTCGGCGCCCCGCCCGGCGGTACCACCGACACGATCGCTCGATCGATCGCCGGGCCGATGGCGGCGGCACTGAAGCAGAGCGTTATCGTCGAAAACCGCCCGGGTGCCGGGGGCAACCTTGCTGCGGAAGCAGTCGCGAAATCGGCGCCCGATGGCTACACTCTGCTGGTGAGCTTCAGCAGTCACACGATCAATGCCTCGCTTTATCCCAAGTTACCCTACGATCCGGCCTCCGATTTCACGGCCATTACCAAGGTAGCAACCGTGCCGAGTCTGCTCGTCGGCAATCCGAAACTGCCAGCCAGCGATCTCAATGCGCTAATCGCGTTGGCAAAAGCTCAGCCGGACAAGCTCACGATCGGTATTGGCGGCATCGGTTCGTCGCTGCATCTGGCCGGCGAGAAGTTCAAACTCATGACCGGCACGCGCCTGCTCAATGTGCCTTATAAGGGAACCGCGCCGGCGCTCGCGGACGTACTCGGCGGGCAGGTCGACCTGATGTTCATCAGCCTCGTGACCGGCGCAGAGCAGGTCCGTGCCGGCAATCTGCGCGCCTACGGAGTGACAACCGCGCAACGGCATTCGTCGTTTCCAGATCTGCCAGCGATCGGTGAAGTCGTGCCAGGATTTGAATCGAGCGCGTGGTTCGGTGTGTTTGCACCCGCGAAGTTGCCACCCGCGATCACCGAGAAATTGAATGCTGTCATCGTTGCCGGGCTCGCTGATCCCAACATGCGCGAGCGATTGCAGAATGAAGGCGCCACGCCGGTGGGAGATACGCCGGCAGAATTTGCCGCCTTCGTGCGCCAGGACATTGAACGCTGGGCACCGATCGTGAGGGCGTCAGGCGCAACGCCCAACTAGGGCAAAGAAATCATGGAAAAATTCGCCCACCTCACGGCCAAAGCCTGCCCGCTGCTGCTGCCGAATTTGAACACCGACCAGATTTTGCCTGCGCGCTATCTCACGTGGCCGCGCTCGAAGGGCCTCGGCACCGTGCTGTTCCGGGACCTGCGCTTCGACGCCGACGGCAGGGAGCAGGCCGATTTTCCGTTCAACCGACTGGCCTGCCGTGACGCCAAAATTCTGCTGGCGGGCCGCAATTTCGGTGGCGGTTCATCGCGCGAGGCGGCGGTCTACGCGGTCTACGATCACGGCATTCGTTGCATTATCGCACCCTCGTTCGGCGATATCTTTGCACAGAACGCCGTCAAAAACGGTTTGCTGACTGCGATTATGCCTGAGGAGGAGATGGCCAAAATTGCCGCCGTGTTGGCCGCCGATCCTGAGCAGGAGGTCAGCGTCGACCTCGAGCAACAGACGATCAGCTGCAGCAACCAGCGCTGCACGTTCACAATCGATCCGGTCAGTCGCAATCAATTGCTAAACGGCTGGGACGATGTCGATTTGACCGAAAGCTATCGTGGCAACATTACTGCATTCAATGCCCGCGACAAGCAGAACCGGCCCTGGGCGACGCCGCCTACGGCGTAAGCTTAAAAATGTCCGCGTAAAATTTGCCGGCGATTACGACAGGACTTCGCTGGCCTAATTAGCACAAAGTTTTGAGCGAATCTTGCCGGCTGCCAAAATGCTCTGTCCGTCCTATTGCGTCGCTGGGTGAAAATTTAGCCCGCCGGCACAACAATTGAACGCGCAAGTCGATGCGGTGTCAAAGCGGCAAGTACGGATGAAACAGTACAACGAGCGTCACCCCACGGACTTTGCTGGCCAAGTCTCGGCACATAGAATCTATGGAAAATTCTCGCACAGTCGGTGCTGTCATCAAGATCTGCTCACCTGACGCAGGAAGACGAAGGCCGTCGCTGTCATTGCGTTTTTGATGGATCTGCCGCAGCTAGGTTAATCTCTGCTATAGCGTGACCGCCGTAACTTCGGAAGCGAGTCGAAACAACAGTCATGTTCATTTTCTGAAACTCTTTTGGAAGAACCGCCCTTAGCTTCCCCGGGTCGATTGCGCTTTGAAGCGCCTTGTGCATTTTTTTATTTATGTCCACCTTTGCGAGGTTCAGATTTGCATTTGTCATTATAACGTCCTGCCCTTCCAGCTTTATGTCCGACTCGGCAATTTTTACCCCGATATTGGCACGATCTCTTTTCACGAGTTGGATTGGTAGACTTCCGCTGAACGGCTGGGTGCCATCCTTGCTCTTCTTCATATTTCTTACAGTATGAAGTTCCGGAACCTTCAAGTTTACAAATCCAATTTTTTTCTTCTTCCATTTGATTTCGGACTTTTCCGACGTGGCAGTACATGACCAAACGTCAACATGGCCATGGATGAACATTACAAGCTGATCGTTAACTGGCCTGAGTGAGCCGCTCTTGAAAAATACAACGGGACTCTGCTCGCCAGCGCCTCGGTTGGCGCAGCCGTCCGCAGAAAGCTTGAACCCTTCCACGACGTTTGGGAACTTTTTCTGAAGATCTATCAGATCAGCAAAAATTCTCGCGTCTACAATGCGTTCATTGCCAACGGTGCTAACAGTAATCCACGATGTCGCGCTGACAGTAATTGGTACGCCATTCACGTTGTTCGTTATCGCGATTGGCCCGACAGCCAGTTGGGCTGTGGCTTTCGACACAAGACCCACCACGACCAATGCACCCAAAAATAGCGCTCTCATACCCCCACTCCTCGAACGCTAATAAGGTAGATTTGTATCCTCCAAATCGCCAGCGCAATTTACGCGGGAATTTTAGTTGCGTCCCTCGCGGCAGAAAACAAACTTTCAAGGTGGATGCCCGCGTTATGCCCGTTATCCACCCAAAGCGGACCTTCATTGGCGCGGCTGGCGGGCCTGCTTTGAGGCGAAATTTAGGCCGCATCGGCAAATTTAGATTTTGCTGAACCGCAAGCGGGCATGCCAGCGTTGTTGCTTCGCGCCATTAGCCTTCATCCAAGCCAAGTCTGTACAGAATCCTCTTTTGCCCCACGCCATCGCACTGAATCCGTTCATCCCCAATCGCAGACATTCTTCGAGTGGATTGGTACAGCAGAAACGTTCCACACTTCGACCGCGCCTCCCTTAGAAGAGAGGCGCCCTAAAACTCCAGACTGCCCACCTCTGA
>Ga0207780_1000338_pt1 | contig 13124 bp, 17 predicted proteins | sample LuqExpMetageno45_FD_187803 | JGI IMG/M metagenome (GOLD analysis project Ga0207780, IMG submission 187803) | Tropical forest soil microbial communities from Luquillo Experimental Forest, Puerto Rico - Sample 45 (SPAdes) | ecosystem: Environmental > Terrestrial > Soil > Tropical forest ...
CCTGCCGACCGAAACCTGAATCGACAATTCGAGCTTTCGCTATGCGCTGCGTTTGTGCCGTAGCCGCTTCGACTCTGGTTATGAGCGCCGCACTCGGCGTCGCCAGCGCGCAGGATCGTGTCATCAACGTCTACAACTGGTCGGACTATATCGACCCGGCGGTGCTGGAAGATTTCACCAAGCAGACCGGCATCAAGGTGCAATACGACACATTCGATGCAAATGAGACGCTGGAAACCAAGCTGCTCGCGGGCAGGTCGGGCTACGACATCGTGGTGCCGAGCGCCTATTTCCTCGAAAGGCAGATCAAGGCCGGCGTGTTCCAGAAGATCGACAAAACCAGGCTGAATAACCTCGGCAATATCTGGCCCGAAATCGCCAATCGTCTGGCGGTCTACGACCCGGGCAATCAATACGCGGTCAACTACATGTGGGGTACCACCGGCATCGGCTTCAACGTCAAGGCGATGCGCGAACGGCTGGGGCCAAACGGCAAGATCGACAGCTGGGACTTCGTATTCAAGCCGGAGAATCTCGCCAAGTTCAAGGACTGCGGCATAACCATGCTAGATTCCTCCGACGACATCATGCCGGCTGCGTTGCACTATCTGGGGCTCAATCCGAATTCGACCGACGAGAGGGAATTGCAACGTGCCGCCGATCTTCTCCTGAAGGTTAGGCCGTTGGTGCGCAAATTCCACTCCTCGGAATATCTCAACGCATTGGCTAGTGGCGAAATTTGTTTCGTAGTCGGCTGGTCGGGCGACATCAAGCAGGCACAGAAACGCGCGGCCGAGGTGAAGAACGGCGTCGAGATCGGCTATGCGATCCCGAAAGAGGGCGCGCAGATGTTCTTCGACAATCTCGCGATTCCGAAGGACGCTGCCCATGTTGCCGAGGCGCACGCATTCATCGATTTCTTACTCAAACCCGAAGTCGCGGCCAAGAACAGCAACTTGGTAGCCTATGCCAACGGTAACCTGGCAAGCCAGAAATACATCGACAAGGCGGTGTTCGATGACCCCAGCGTCTATCCGGACCCCAAGGCGATGAAGCTGCTCTACACCGTGCGCGCGCGTGATCAGAAATCGCAGCGTGTCGTGACCCGGCTGTGGACGAAAATCAAGACAGGCCGTTAGCCTCGTCCTCCGGCCGCCAGCGGCGGTGCTGCCAGAGCCATTGTTCGGGATGTTCGCGCACCCAGCGTTCGATCACGCCGGTTATTACCTGCATGGTGCGGGCGATATCAATCTTGCCGTCAGTGCCACGCACCGGGGCAATCTCGTCGGTGAGTTCAACGCGGAAGCGGTGGTTCGGCAGCCGGATAATGCGTACCCCGTGGATCGGGCAATGGAAATGCTGGGCAAGGCGCGCCAACAGTGGATTGGCGCGTGTCTTGCGGCCGAAGAAGATCACCTCAACGCCGCGCGCGTAATACTGATCAACAAGCATGCCGACATGGGCGCCGCGCTGGAGCGCGTCGGCAAGCTTGGTCGGCGCCTCTAGCCCGGTGGCGATCAGTTGGCCCATGTTGGCGGCACGCGTCTCGCGCACCCAGCGGTCAATCGCTGAAATATTGGGCCGCCGGTAGAGCACTGCGCTGTCGATCTTATTGGCGGCCGCGCAGATCGCCGGCAGCTCCCAGTTGGCGAGATGGGCCGCGAAGATCAGCGCCGGCTTGCCGTCGTTCAGCAGCTTGACGAAGCGCGCCTTGACTGCCGCGTCGAGATCGAAACGACTTTCCCGCTCCGGCTGCGCCGGGTCGTAATCCCACAGCCGGTCGAGATGAGCGAATTCGGCGCCCATACGCCCGAGATTTTCCCAGGCACCGCGCAGGATGGCATCGATCTCGGCCGGCGATTTCTTTGGGAAAGCGGCAACCAGATTGGCACGGGCCAGCTTGTGCTCCGGCAGCAGCGGCCCGAGCGTGCGCGTTATCCAGCCGGCTAAATCGGCGGTACGGTCGGGATCGACCCGTCGCATGCCCTTGAGTGCGGCCAATGCGATGGCGCCGATCGCGGCGTCGCCGACGCGCTTAAGGCCGCGACGCAGCCGCAAGATTGCCGGCGTCATCGTAACGGGCATTAGAAGTTCACAATTACTTTGCCGAACACCTGCCGGTTCTCTAGCCGCGCCAGGCCGCGTTCAAAATCGACGAGCGGGACTTCTGTATCGATGATCGGCGCCATGCCTGCGGCGATCTTCGACAGGCTGTCGCGGATGTTGCGCATGGAGGCGCCAAACGAACCGAAAATCTTGTACTGCTGCTGAAACAACTGCATCAGATTGATTGTCGCGGTTGGCCCGGCGGTCGACCCGCAGGTCACCAGCCGTCCGCCGCGTTTAAGGCAGAGCAAGGAGCCGTTGAATCCCTCGCCGCCGACGTGCTCGAATACTACGTCGACGCCCTTCCTGGCGGTGAGCTTTCGGGTCACGCTTTCGAAGCGCTCGGTCTTATAGTTGATAACGTGATCTGCACCGAGCGCTTTGGCTTTTTCCGCCTTGGCATCGTCTCCGACCGTAGTGATGACGGTGCAGCCCAGCGTTTTTGCCATCTTGATGGCGACCGAGCCGATACCGGAACCGCCGGCATGCACCAGGATGGTCTCGCCCGGTTTGAGTTTGGCATTGTCGAACAGCATGTGCTCGACGGTGCCGAAGGCGATCGGCGCGCAAGCGGCGTCGCGCAACGAGACCCCAGCCGGCACCGGGATCACCAGGCGGGCCGGCAGATTGATCAGCTCGCGCGCGAAGCCGTCTATGTGAAAGCCCATGATGCCGGCGACGTTCTCGCATAGATTATCGCGGCCTTCGCGGCAGGCGGCGCAATGACCGCAAGTCATCGCGCCGTACATCACGACCTTGTCGCCGGCCTTAAAACCCTTGGCGCCCGCGCCAACCGCAGCAATTTCGCCGGACGCTTCGGCGCCAACCACCAGCGGCAGCTTGCGCCTGGCGAAGGCCATGCCGCGAAAGCCCCAGAGGTCGAGGTGATTGAGTGCGACCGCCTTAATGCAGATCTGCACATCTTCGTCGCGGGGCGGCGGTGGCGCCGGCAGGTCGGCAAGTTCGAGCTTACGGTCGGCGATCAGTTGAAGAGCGCGCATGGGCGGATAATGCGAGCGGCGGTTAGGCCGGCGCGCATCCCATCACTAGCGAGACGTTCTGCCCGCCGAAGCCGAAAGAATTAGATATGACGTGCGTCACCCTGGCGTCGCGCGCCTGGTTCGGCACCACGTCGAGCGGAATGGCCGGATCGGGTGTGTCGTAGTTAATAGTGGGTGGGATGCGCTGATGCTGGAGGGTGAGCAGCGAGAACACAGCTTCGATCGCGCCGGCCGCAGACAGGGTGTGACCAATCATCGACTTGTTGGAGGAGATCGGCAGGCTCTTCATGCGCTCGCCGAACACGGTCGAGCAGCCGAGATATTCCATTTTGTCGTTCTCGGGCGTTGAGGTCCCGTGCGCGTTGACGTAGTCGATGTCGTCGGGCGCGAGTCCCGCATCCTTGATCGCATTGACCATGCAGCCAATGATCGGCTTGCCGTCGGGGCTCGAGCGGGTGCGGTGAAAAGCGTCGGTCATCTCACCGCAGCCCTCAATCACGCCGAGTAACTTGGCGCCGCGGGCCTTGGCGGAGTCGTAGCTTTCCAGCACGAGCGCTGCGGCGCCCTCCGCCATTACGAAGCCGTCGCGGTTCTTGGAGAAGGGACGGGCTGCTTTCGACGGCGGATCGTTATGTGTCGATAGCGCCGACAGCAGCGAGAAGCGGATCAACGTCTCCGGATTGATCGAGCCGTCGCTACCGATGCAGAGCGCGGCCTCGGTGTCGCCGCGCCGGATCGCTTCGACGCCGAGCTGGATCGCGCTCGCGCCTGAAGCGCAGGCAGTCGACAGCGAGATCGGCGTACCCCGCGTACCGAATTTCTCCGCCAGGTGGTCGGCCACCGAGCCCATGAGGAAGCGCTGGTGATAGGCGGGAAACCGCGGGGCCGCGCGCAGCAGATCAATGTAGGTGACCTTGTCGTTGGCGCCCGACTTGGCGCCAAGCTCGAGCCGCTGCGGCCAGTCCAGCTCGATCGGTGGTACCGCCAGAAACAGAGGCCCGGGAAATTCGTTGCGCGCGCCGATGCCGGATTCAGCGATGGCTTCTTCAGCCGCGAGATCGGCAATGCATTCGGTCAGCGCGGCAGAGCAGAGCTGCGGTGGCAGAAAATCGATGGTGCCGGCGATACGGGTCTTCAGGCCGGCGGTCGGAAAACGGGTGATAGCGCGGATGCCGGATTCGCCGGCGGTCAGCTTCGCCCAATTCTCGACCTTGCCCGCACCGAGTGAGGTCACTACGCCCAGCCCGGTCACCACGACGACCGGCCGGCCCATCTTGTCCTTGCCCGATGCCATCTGCGCTCTCCCTCAGTCGACCCGCTCGACCAGCGCGAGGGCCTCGCCCCGCCAATGGCCGACCCCGGTCACCAGGACCTGGCTTAAGTTCCCGCTCATCGACCGCTCAAAGCCGGTCGAGTCGCAGGGCGGAAACAGGCTACCATGGCCGACCGCAATCGCAGCCAGCGCCAGATTCATGGGAAACGTCGGCTCCAATCCATGACCGACATGGGAACCGGTGGCGCGCACGGCAAGGTCGCCATGTTGGCTGAGAAAATCCCGCTCCTCGGATGTGGCGGGGTTGACGCCGGTGGCGCCGGACAGGATCGCGGCGTGACCGTTTTTGACCTTATCCTCAAGCTTGCCCCACAGCTTCGCGAGGCTCGCAGCAATGGTGCCCGGCTTTCGATTAGCGCGGTCCGTCACCACCGCCGACAATCGTGCTAGCGGCTTGGCGCCGCGCTTCTCAGCATGGTCGCGCGCTTCGATCACCAGAAAGGCGCCCATCGATCCGGCCGCGAAGGCGCCCCCGTCGCGGCGCTCCCAGACCGGTACGAACCGGTCCTTCAGGATCGTTTGGCCGAACTGGTAGACGATCAGCAGATCAGGCCGCTCGGCGTTCTGCGAGCCGCCGACCAGCGCGATGTCGCTTTGCCCGGCGGCGATGCGCGACAGCGCAACGAGCATCGCTTCGCTCCCCGCTGATTCCTCGCCCATGAAGGTGCGCGAGGAGCCGGTAACGCCGTGCACAATCGAGATATTGCCGGCTAACAGATTCGAGAGTTGCGCCAAGAACAGCGTCGGGCGCAGGTCGCTCATCAGCCGCTCGTTAAGGAACGCGGCCGGGTCGACCGCCTTTGGCATGCCAGTCAGGATCGTGCTATCGACGTTGAGGTCACGCTCGCCGCCGCCGGCGGCGACGATCAAGTCCGTGTGCGACAAGATCTCCGGCTTGCCTTTGATGCCGGCGGAATCGAGCGCGAGGCCGGCGGCATAGACGCCGATGCGCTGCCAGTTCTCCATCTGACGCTGGTCGCCCTTCTTCGGAATCTGCGTATCAAAATTGATCGGCGCCAGCGGATGGATGACGTAGGGCGCTAAGCTCTGGGTATCCGCGCTCGGATGCGCCTCCATCAGCTTCTGCCAATGCGCCTGCGGGCCTTCGCCCAGACACGAAACAATACCGATACCGGTGATCCAGACTTCGCGCGGCGCGTTAGCCATTGGTCGGCGCCTCGACATTGAAGCCGATGCGGGCTGCAGTGTCTCGCATGTGCTCGCGCATGTCGGAATTGGGGAAATCGAGCACGCGGAAGGTTATCGCGGCATCGCAGATCGATTTGTCGGCGCAGGTGATTTTCGCCTCGGTCATCGCATAGCCGGAGCCTTCATGCACGAGCCGAGCGGTAATCGAGAGCTTTTGGCCGGGGATGACGAAGGTGCGCAATTTGGCCTCTCTCACAGCGGCCAGGAATGGCATGCGCTTGTAATCGTTGAGCGCCACGACCAGCCAGCCAGAGGTCTGCGCCATCGACTCGATCAAAAGCACCCCCGGCATCAGCGGAAAGCCGGGAAAGTGCCCTTCGAAGATCGTGCTGGTGGTCGGGACCGTCGCCTCACTGCTGATCGTGCGGTCGGCGAGGTTGATGTCGACGATCCGGTCTATCAGTTGGAAGTACTCGAGACGCATGTGGCGGTGTGCTTTAAGCTCCCTTGGCAGCGACGAGCTCGTCGATGCGGGCGCTCAGGTTTTTCAGGACGAAATACTGGTCCGTGGTTGCCTTCCCGTCGTTCACCTCCTGCGTCCACTGCTCGAGCGGCAGCTTGATCCCGAATGCCTTGTCGATGGCGAAGGCGATGTCGAGGAAATCCAGGCTATCGATTCCAAGATCGTTTATCGCGTGGCTGTCCTGCGTAATGGAGTCGCGCGGAATATCGCAGGTTTCAGCGATAATATTGGCGATGGTGTCGAATGTGGCGGACATCGTAACTCTCTGATTGATTTGGAGTTCCGGCAATTTGGGCTGGCCGGCGCGGGTGACGACCGCGGCAGCCCCTGTCCGGCCTTCCCGGCAAGCGGTCGTTGCCCGTATAGCGAAGCGGCGGGTCAAGTTCAATGGCGGGGGCCATTTGACGGGCAAAAGCGGCTAATGCCCCGTAGCTTAGCTAACGCAGGGGCATTGCAGGTCAAAGTCACCAGCGGTCCTTGCTCACCTCCACTGGCGTGCAGCCGCGCCGGCCCGACAGCACGCAATCCTGGTCCTTGCGCATCCGCGCCATAGTATCCGCCAGCCATAGGCCGGCGGCGATCAGCCCGATTACGAACATGAAGGCTAGCACGTTGACTATCATGCGGTGGCGGTAATCATCGGGGCCCTCGCTCCGCTCGTATTTGGCGAGGTCCCCAACCGGGGGAGACGGCACCGTGGGCGGGCGGGCGCTCTTTCGCCCGCGGCGAAAACTCACCACGCGCCGCTCACTGTCGAGCGATGACGGGCCATTCTTGGACATATTTAAAGTATAGCACGGCCATAGCCGTCGGTCTTTCGCGGCTTCGAAGGCGGCAATCGAGGCTATTTTCCCTGTGTGCAACGGACGCACGGCAAGCGGCAGCGGTTGGGTAGAAAAAACGCCAGGTCGCGACATTAAGCGGCTTTATTCGCAGCGACGCGCGCGCACTGGAAATTGGGTCTGCATCTCGGCGCCAATCCGAGCCACCGAGGAGTCGATCGCCTGGATCTCGACCGCGTGCCGGCCGCCAGCGAGGTGGTCCGCATCGCGCTGATCAATAATCAGCGCGCCGGCGCGCTCTATCGTGATACTAGCCGGCACATCACTGCGGCGCTGGAGAAGCGCTTCGACGCAATCGCGCGCAGCATGACCGAGTTCCATTATGGCCGCTTCGATTTACGCTTCGAAAATCTCGAGATGCTGATGCGCGGCGAGGAGTTCTCAATCATGGAAATCGATGGCATCGGCGGCGAGGCGATCGACTGCTGGCGTCCGAAGTTGCAGGTCGGCGAAGTCTATCGGCGGTTAACCGAGCAGTAGCGGCTGCTGTTCATGATCGGGCGGCGCAATCGGGAGCGGGGCTTCCACCCGACCGGGCTAGGAGATTTCGTCGGTGGCTTGTTTCGTCAGGCTCAACTGGTTCGCCGCTATCCCGCTCCGGCTTAAAGCTGCCATCATTCGTCCGCAAAGGACGTACCCTTGATCCATTGGGTCCCATTGCCATGAGTAAACTAACTTTCGTTGTTGCCGCGACGCTCGCCGTATCGCTGGTTGTGCCGGCGCATGCTGGCGAAGGTACCACTGGCAGCGTGAAAATTTCCGCGGCCTGGACGCGCGCGACTCCGAATGGCGCCACGGTCGGGGCCGGTTATATGACAATCACCAATAGCGGCAGCACGCCTGACCGGCTGGTTAGCGGCGCCTCGGAGGTGTCAAGTCGCTTCGAAATCCACGAGATGTCGATGGACAACGGCGTCATGCGAATGCGACCGATGGCGCAAGGGCTTGAGATCAAGCCCGGCGATACGGTTGCGCTGGAACCCGGTGGTAATCACATCATGTTCGTCGGTCTCAAGCAGCCGTTGATGCAAGGTGATCACGTGAAAGCCACGCTGACATTCGAAAAGGCCGGCAACGTCAAGGTCGACTTCACGGTCGAGGGCATCGGCGCGCGGACCGGCGGCGGTCATGCCATGCCCGGCATGAGCGGCGATATGAAGATGCACGGCCACTAAGTCACCCGGTCATTAAAATTCGAGCATGCGCGGCGAGGCGCTCGTAACGTAAAGCAATTCGAGAACCACCCCGCTAACAATAGTTAAGACAATCGCCGCTATAGGCTGGGCGCGTGTCACGGAAGCGCTTCCCCAGCCCGCCGATAACCGCGCCCATGCCGATTTTGATCGAAGAGGCGCTGCGTAACAATTGGCTGGAAATCTGGTACCAGCCCAAGATCGATCTTAAGCGCAAATGCCTCGCTGGCGCCGAAGCGCTCGTGCGCATCAATCACCCGCAAGAAGGCCTGCTGGGGTGGGAAACCATTTTGTCCGCTATCGATGAGGCGGACCAGGCGCATCTCATGGAGCACGTGCTCCTCATTGCCTTGAGCAACTGGTCCATATTCGCGGATGCAGGCTTCAATTTGCATTTCGCCGTCAACGTTCCGGCGGTTGCGCTTTACTCGCTGCCGATCGCCGAGCTGGTTGCGCAGAACCGGCCGCGCGACGAGAGCTGGCCGGGGCTGATCCTCGAAGTGACCGAGGATCAGATTGTGCGCGACATCGAGCGCGCAAAAGACTGCGCCCGCGCGTTTAAAGCCTACGGCGTCGGCATCACGATTGACGATTTCGGCGCCGGCTATTCCTCCTTCTCCAGCCTGCGCGATTTGCCATTCGCCGAGGTCAAGCTCGACGGCTCGTTCGTGCAGGATTGCGCGACCGACGCCGACAATGCCGCGATTTGTCAGACCACGATCGACCTCGCGCACCGCTTCGGCAGCATAGCGGTAGGGGAAAGCATTCAGAGCATGACTGATCTGCAGGCGCTGATGGTCATGGGCTGTGACTTCGGGCAGGGCGCACTAGTGGCGCCGCCGATGCCGAAGGAGCGATTCCTCGAACTGCTGCGCCAGCGCAACAACAAGCCGCGTGAACAAGCCCAGCCGAACATCTCCGTTCAACCGGCTGCCGCCGGCCGCGTCGCCTGAACTTTACTTCGGCTCCACCCAAGCCAGTTTCGCATTATCTGGCGGCATCATACGGAACACGTTGAGCGTCATCGAGATCAGGGCGTAATAGCCGAGGATGCCGACCAACTCGACGGTGGCCGCATTGCCGAGCAAGGCTTGCACGCGCTTGTAGGTGCGGTCCTTCACGCGCTTGCCCTTGTATACCTCCTGGATGAAATCATAGAGCGCGCGCTCGTCCTTGGGGGCCGACTTCGGCAAGCGGCCGGAGCGCAGATCTTGAATCGTCTTCGGCTTGACGCCAGCCTTCTCGGCAATCGGCGCATGCGCGTACCATTCGTACTGCGCGCGCCACAGCCGAGCGGTGCACAGGATCGCGAATTCCGACAGCCGCGGCGATAGCGCAGTCTGGTAGCGGCAGAAGCCGCCGAGCGCCTGCGCGAGTTGGCCGAATTCGGGCGCGTGCATCCACACAGCAAATGGCCCGCGCGGCGTGATGGCCGTGCCGCGCGGGCCTGAGCGGATCGCCTGCATCAGCGCGCGCTGGGCGTCGGTCATGTGCGGTTCGTCGATCAAAGGCAGGCGTGGCGCTGGGCGCTTGGCGGGCATTGTGATGTCCTTTGAAGGGTGGTGAGGTGGAGGACTTAAAGATCAAGTTTTGATTAGTATAGCCGAAAACTGAGGCGGGGACGGCATGGACGACGTAACCCAATTCACGCCTAACCTCGCGCGTTATGAGGCGCTAATGGATGTGGTCCGCAACCGGCTCACCAGTCGCGCCTTCCGCCCACACATTACGGTGCCGCGCGAGCATATCGAGCTAGTGCTAGAAGCTGCCCGCCATGCGCCGTCCGGCGCCAACGCGCAGCCATGGCATTACATCGTGGTGATCGATCCGGCGGTGAAGAAAAGTATCGCCGGCTATTTCGTCGTCGAGCCCAGCAAGCGCGTTAAACTGACGACGAAATTCCCCACGCCCAACTATCGCGGGTTGGAGACCGCGCCGCAAACCACTCTGCGGTCGCTCATCGATGTGCCCGAGGGTCTCGCCATCATCGACATCATGGTCTTCGGCGTGCCGGCGAAGCCGCCATTCAAACGCTGGGAGAAGTCTCTGGCGCAGATTGTGAGCTGGAACCGCCACGACATGAATAACAACATGACCATCGACGATATCGAGTCCTGGGTGCGCGAGATCCACCACAAGGTGACGTATCGCGGCGAGGCGAAGGTCAATTGAGTGGGAGGTGTCTAATGTTTCGAGTGAAAATATTCATTGCGGTACTCGGCTTGAGCGCGCTCGCAGGACCGGCCTTGGCCGATGCGATTGACGGCAACTGGTGCCACAACGACGGGCGTCGCTTCAGCATTCGCGGACCTGAGATTGTCACGCCTGGCGGCAAGCAGATTGAGGGTAATTACAGTCGCCACTTTTTCAGCTATACAGTGCCCGCACCGGAGCCAGGTGCTGGCCAAGTGGTCGAGATGTCGCTGTTAAACGAGAACACAGTGCATCTTCGCCTCGGCGAAGACGGAACGCCGGAAACTTGGGTACGCTGCGCGCCGTCAGTCAGTGCGCTTGAGGCTTCGCCGCGGTCGTAATTGACACCGGCTGTACTTCGGCGGTGTCGGGCACCAGGCCACGATCGGTCATGTGTAAGGCCTTGGCGGCGGCGAGCGACAGGTCAAGCATGCGACCCTTGGTAAATGGCCCGCGATCATTGACGGTTACCACCACGCTGCGCCCAGTTCTGGTGTTGGTGACGCGCAGATGCGTGCCGAACGGTAGCGTCTTATGTGCGGCGGTGAATTTATTGGGATCGTAACGTTCGCCCGAGGCGGTGCGCCCCTTGTAGCTCGTGTCGTAATAAGCAGCGACGCTACTTAAGCGCTTGGGCGCCGGAGTGGCAGCGCCGGCGCTGGCAATACCACCCGCGACCATCAGCACCGCCGCTATCAACGTCGCCTGCCGCATCGGCATGATGCCCCGCAAAGCGTCCTAAGCAAAAGCCGGCAGCTCGCAAACCGCCGGACGATGCTGGCACCACCCTTGCCCGTAAAAGATGACGACCCCATGGCAGCGGCGCCCGGCTTATAGAAGCAGTACCACCGCGAAAAAAAACGCTAGGCCGGAGTTGCCCCCGGCCTGGCGGACGCTTTGAGGACGATGCCCTAGCGGGCCTGACCGGTGAGCAGGGGCGTGATGCGGCGCACGGTGACGCGCCGGTTGGCCCGCTCCGGTCCGGGCGTCGGGATCTTCAGGTATTGCGAGCCGTAGCCCTGCGTTGTGAGATTCTCCGGCGGCACGTTGAACTGCTGTGTCAGCACGATCGCCACCGACTCGGCGCGGCGATCAGACAGCGACAGGTTGTCGACATCATTGCCGACTGCATCAGTGTGGCCCTCGATCAGGAACACCTCGCGCGGATTACGGTCGATCGCGCGGTTGAGGCTTTCGGCGAGTGCCGCCAGCTTCTCGATCTGGCTGACCGTAAGCTCCCACGAACCGGTGTCGAAGTTGACCGTGTTCAGGTCGATGCGCGGCATGCGCTCGCGCAGCGCCACGCTGTAGCGAATTTCATCGAGCGAGTAGGGGCGCTCGATCACGTCGACCGGCGGTTCGAGCAGGGTCTCGTATAACACGTCCACGCTAGCGTCGTTGTCGTCGAAGATGTACCGCTCGCGCGGGATGCGGATCATCGGCGGCGGCAGTTCGACGACGAAGCTGGCGAAATCGCCGTCGCGGTGGAAGCCGGGCCGCGGACGATTGTCGATGATGATGATCTCCTGGCCATTCGGCAGAACGCGCGAGCGTCGCAGCAGAAAACCGTTGGCATCGAGCACTGTGACCACGCGGCTGCCGTCCGGCCGCACCACGGCTGTGACATTGTCGTTGCCACGCTGCTCCAGCCGCACGTCACGCGCGCCGTAGCGGAATCGATCGATCTCGTTATGGCGGATCACGGTCTGGTTGCCCTCGCGAATGATGGTGCGATCTGGTTCGCGGATGATGGTTCGATTGCCATCGGTCGTTTGATGACGCTCAGCTCGCAGTTGATCCACGCGTTGGATGGGCTGCCCTTGCGCCGATTGTGGCGCGATGCCAGCCCCGATTGCGGCGGGCGCGATCGGGTGGGCTTCTTGCGCAGTTAGTGCAGGAACGCCGGAGCGCTGCAGCGGCGCCCTCGCCATGTTGGGCACGACTGCCGGGGCGCTGAGAGCGCGTGTCTCGGGCGGCTGCGTGGATTGCGCCGCCGGCAGAGTCGCGGGGGGCGTGGGAGCTAGCTGCGACGGCTGCGCTTGCGCTGGAGGAGGCGCGGCGTTCGGCGCACGTTGCGCGGCGGGCAGATTTTGCTGATGCGGTGGAGCGGTCGTCGTCGGCGCCAGCGGCTGTCCCTGCACCGGCGCTACCGGACGAGGTTGTGTCTGGGCGGCCGGAGGCGCGTGCGGTTGCGTCTGTGCGGCAGGCGGATGCGGCTGGACCGGCGCCTGTTGCACGGCCGGCGGCACCGGACGGCCCGGGGGCTGCTGTTGCGCTGCCGGTGGTGCGGCATTCGGCGCGCGTTGGACCTCAGATGGCGCGGTCGGATGCGCCGGGGCCTGCGGCGGTGCGTGTTGAACGGCAGGAGCCTGCGTCGGTGGGTGTTGCGCGGCGGGCGGCGGTGGCGGCGCGTGTTGCGCGGGCAGTGGCGGAGCTGGTGGTTGCGGTTGTGCCGCGGGCGCCGGCGCCGGTCTCTGCTGCGGTTTTTTCTGCTCCTTTTCCTGCGGCTGTTGCTGCGCGAGGAATATTACCGCGCCGCGCGCATCCGGCGCCGCGTTGGCCATCGGCAGCGATGCGATATTCAGCACCGTTCCGGCGATCAGCAGTCGATAAAGTATTGTCATAGTTTTCCAGTCCCAACGCCACTGCGAAGAATCGCAACCATTTTTATGCTATGGCACATGAAGGGAGAATTGAGGCTTTTGTTATCCGCCGTTCAGACAAGTGAGCGGTGACGTTGCTTTGCAAGATGCGGAAAAGCGGTCGTCAGGCGATGCTCACTCG
>Ga0207780_1000340_pt1 | contig 13050 bp, 11 predicted proteins | sample LuqExpMetageno45_FD_187803 | JGI IMG/M metagenome (GOLD analysis project Ga0207780, IMG submission 187803) | Tropical forest soil microbial communities from Luquillo Experimental Forest, Puerto Rico - Sample 45 (SPAdes) | ecosystem: Environmental > Terrestrial > Soil > Tropical forest ...
CTGAACGCAAGAAGCAATCCTTTGGCAACCATCGAGCAGATTCGGGCAACACAAAAAGAACTGCCAGTGGTGGCGTTTCTGTCTCATGTGCAGACGGAATTGGCAGCGCAGGCTCGAGCGGCAGGATCGACAGAAGTGATGCCGCGATCGGTGTTCACACAAAATCTGGCGCGAATTCTGGAGACAGCAAAGGATTGAGAATCGAGAGCGTAACGATGAAGCGGCCCGGAGCCGTTTGCTGGTTCGTACTGACGCTGGCCTCGTGTGTTTGGACGGGCCAACTGCGAGCAGCCGAGGCGCCATCCGAAGCGGCTACAACACTGCGCGACGTTCTGATGGCCGCATGTTCGCACGACGCAAAACAGTTTGCCGCGCACCTGACCGCGAGGAATGCGGTGGCGTTCGGGAAGATGGCGCCGGCGGCGCAGGTGACACTGCTGAAGCGGTTCGTGCTGCTGGACGGTACGGGCACGCCCAACGCGGAAGTGGACGAGCGCGGCAATGTCACGGTGACCTGCAAGACGGACGTGGTGTCGACGGAAATGCAGATTGGCAGAGGGGAAATTCGCGAAAATCTCGCATTTTTGCCTATGGTACTGAGAGACGCGTCGGATACGACGGACGCGAATACGCGGCGCGTGCTGATGGGACTGGTGCGGGAAAAGGGAGAGTGGAAGTTGCTGTCGCTGGGGCTGTTGCTGCTGGATTTGCCGTCGCTCGGCGAAGAGTGGGATCGTGCGGAAATCCAAACGAATGAAAAGGCGGCTCTGGCATCCATGCGCGAACTTCTCGCGGCGATTGAGAAGTATCGCGTGACGTATACACGGCTGCCGGACTCCTTGAGTGTGCTGGGACCGTCGTCGAAGGGGAGCGCGTCTGTCGAAGGGGCAGAACTGGTGAGCGCGGAACTGGCGTCGGGGAGAAAAGACGGGTACGCGTTCCGGTACGTCATCGTAGGCGCGAACAATTCGGGAGCGCCGGCGAAATATGAGCTGGCGGCGATTCCGGTAGCGTATGGCCGGACCGGGATGATTTCCTATTACCGCGACGCGTCGGGGATATTGCATGGCGGGGACCACAAAGGGGCTGTGGGCACAGCGGCGGATCCCAAATTGGAATAGTCGACGGTCTGCAAATTTACCAATTAGAACATTCTACGGATTGACTATTGCGAGCCTTGCATCGCGGCGAGAAAATCGCAATGGGATCATCCGGCTATAGCGCGGCACCTGAGCCCGCGCAAATGCACCCTTTCCCAGAGGCAAGCTGGCGTGTGCGCCAGCTTTTGGAGAAGGGGCATGCCGGATGTCACGGTAGAACGGCGGAGCGCGCCGCGATACCCGATGGTGCTAGCCGCGGACGTTGTGGAATTGCCGCGCGGGGCGCGACTGAGCGCACGAACGTCCGATATCAGCCTGACTGGTTGCTACATCGATACGTTGAACCCCATCCCTGTGGGGTCGGAAATCCGATTGCGCTTCACCCATCATGACGAAATATTTGAGGCTGTTGGGCGCGTGGTGTACGTGAGCAACGGACTGGGAATGGGAGTGGCGTTTACGAGGATGGATGAGGAACAGAAGGCGCGGCTGGAACGGTGGATCGAGGGTCGGGAGAGTGAGTTTTAGGAAGCCGACAATCGACAGTCGACAGTTTAAGGTGGCTAGATGGAGACAAGACCCATTGGCTGAGATCCTTCGCTTCGCTCAGGATGACGGACTTTGTGTTTTGTGACGCACACATTGTCAGTGGAGTTAGAGCGACGCCAATCAGGAGATTGGCGTTCCCAGGAACAGCAACGGCCAGGCGTGAGCGGAGGGCAGCTGGGATCGCGGACCGGACTGCGTGCAGCTTTTTGTGGGCGGCGTGAAGTAAGCTACCATCGTCGAACGAAACTATGCGTCCAGCCATTTCAGGTGCGGTTGCAGCAGCCTGCCTCGGCGTTTTGCTTGCGTTAGGTGCGCCTGCAGGGAACGCCCAGGAACCGGAGACGATGGACGCTTCCCTTCCGGTGTTTGAGTTTCACAGCGGGTTCTGGGTGAATCTGCATCACTTTCTGTACCACGAAGCAAGAGCAAAGATCGCAGCGAAGGAGAGCGGTGCCAGCGGAAGTGCCGCGGCGAAAAGCGACGGACCGGTGCTCAAGCAGTCCGGCGCGGTAGCGAACGCGCTCACTCCAGCACAGCAGAAGGTTTGGGATGACGCGATCGCGTACTACATCGAAAACTACGCAAACAAAGACCTGCTGGTAAACATCGATCTGATCCTGCTGAAGAACCAGCTGGGCGATTTTGAAGATTGCAGCGAACTGACCGGAAAGAAGCAGTCGCGTTGCGACGCGGGATTGCCGGGAAGGATCGGTCCGGTGCTCGAAACGGTGGCGCCGATTTATCGCGCGCGCTGGTGGGCGGACCATGACCGGGCGAACCGGCGGTGGGTGGCGCGGGTGGCACCGCTGGTGCGGGAGCAAGGCGTGGGGTTATCGGAACGCCTGGCGGATATCTACCAGACGCGGTGGCCGAAGGAGAGGATTCGTGTAGACGTGTGCGCTTATGCGAATCCCGCGGGAGCATACACGACGCTCGATCCCGTGCGCGTCACCATTGCGAGCACCGATTCGCGGAATCAGGGAACGGAAGCGTTCGAGGTGCTCTTCCACGAAGCCTCTCACAGCATCGCGCTGCCCGTGGAAGTGGCTATCAGCCGGGAATGCAAGCAGCGGGACAAGCCGATTCCCAGGAATTTATGGCACGCTCTGATTTTCTACACAACGGGAGAAGTGCTGCGGCCGATCATGAAGGGCCCGCCGGAACCGGAAAAGGGCGGCGGGGACGCCGCGCCCAAGCCCGCGCCCGCTCCGCCAAAGCCGAGCATCGTGCCATATGAGCTTCGGGACATCCTAACGCAGCGAGGCTGGGAGCAGTATCACTTGCTGCTGTTGATGTACTGGCAGCCGTATCTGGACGGCAAAGTGAGTTTCGGAGACGCGATCGCGCATCTGATCTCGGCAGCGTGAATTGAGTTCCGAGTTTGTTCACTGCGGGCGGGTGTGTTAGGCTTTTGCCTGAAAGAACTCAGCCCGGCCTAGTGCCACGCACGTCCCGACGTCGCTCGACCTCTTCCAGCAGTGTCCCCGAGCCACAAGAGGGCGTACTTGTCTCTGCACAAAGGCCAGGGCGAAGGATTTCTGGAACCGATGCCCGCTAGACAGGTGGCTTCCCAACCCGAGAGAGAGGCGCGCGAGATCAAGCTCGCGCACTCGCCGGATTCCGACGACGCCTTCATGTTTTACGCGCTGGCCACGCACAAGCTGGCCACACCGGGATACAAATACACGCATATTTTGTCGGACATCCAGTCGCTGAACGAAGCGGCGCTAACCGAGACATACGACGTGACGGCGGTGAGCTTCGCGGCGTATCCGTCACTGAGGGACAAATACGTGCTGCTGGATTGCGGCGCGAGTTTCGGCGAGGGGTACGGGCCGATCGTAGTGGCGACGCACGCGATGAAGCCCGCAGAAATGAAGGGCAAGCGGATTGGCGTGCCGGGGCTGAAGACGTCGGCGTACTTGTCGCTGAAGCTGTACGAGCCGGATTTCGAAGCGGTGGTGATGCCGTTCGACAAGATCATCGAGGCGGTAAAGAATGGTTTGGTGGATGCGGGACTGCTGATTCATGAGGGCCAGCTGTTTTTTCCGCAACTGGGCCTGTACCGTGTGGTGGATCTGGGCGTGTGGTGGCAGGAGTTGACGGGGCTACCGCTGCCGCTCGGCGGAAACGCGGTGAGGCGGGCGCTAGGAGCGGATTTGGCCCGGTTAATCGCGCGGACAATTCGCGACAGCGTGTCGTACGGCTTGGAGCATCGCGAAGAAGCGTTGAATTATGCGATGCAGTTCGCGCGGGACATGGATACGGAGTTGGCGGATAAGTTTGTGGGCATGTATGTGAACAAATTCACGCTGGGGTACGGCGAAAAAGGGAAGAAAGCCGTGCGGGAGTTGATTGAGCGGGGCACAACGGCGGGATTGTTGCCGGGGCCGGCAAACGTGGAGTTTTTGGACGAGTAGAAGCGGGATCAGGCAGGCCCTTGCACCCACCCGCGTAATTCCAGTCAAGACACAGTGGTTGAGATCCTTCGTCGCAAAGAACGCTCCTCAGGATGACAGCAGTTCTTAATACTTCGCGAGAGATCTGTGCGAATAACGGCAGGAGCACAGCTAAGAATGGCTGCGCCGCCGGAGCCTTGCGGACACGGAGCGCAGCAGTGCTGCGCCCTTACTTTTTGGGGACTGGCGTGAAGTAGAGGTCCTGGTAGTCGAAACTGAAGTCCGCGAGTGGTGAGACGGCGACCATGGTGAAGTGGTGGATGGAGCCGTCGGGGTTGAGAGCGAAGGTGAGGAAGGCGTCTTCAACGGTGCGGTCGCGCCAGTGGGCTTTGAAGGTGTCGTACTGCCAGTGCTGAAGGTCTGCGATCGCTTTGGGCGTGCGCTCGAAGTTGAGGACGAGGCCGTTGTTCTCCTGCTTGATGTTGACCTTGCCATACCAGGGATCGGAATAGTCGCCGGCGTATTTTTCCAACGGAAGGGCAGGTTTGGAGTCGGCGGCGCGGGACTGCGAGGCTTTGGCGATGGTTTCGTCAGCTTCCTTCTTGTTTTTGTCATCGTGCGCTTTGAATGCGGCAATGTAATCGATGGTGGAGCCGCCGAAATAGGAATCGAGGATGTGAAAAAGGACGGAGTCGAAGGCGGTGGTTTCTTCGGCATTCGTGAGGATGACCACGCCGAGATTCTCTTCCGGGACGAGCATCACGCGCGTGACAAAGCCTGCGACACCACCCGTATGACCCACCAATTTACGGCCCTTGTAATCGCGCAAGCCCCAGCCCATGCCGTAACCGGCGAAATGTGCCTGCAGGTTTTTCAATTCGTCGGGCAGGTTGCTGACGGGAACCACCATTTGCTGCGCCCACATGGTGCGGGAGGCCTGTTCGCTAAAGAGGTGGGTTTCGCTGCCGGGAATTTTGCCGCGATTGAGCTGGAGAAGCACCCACTTGGACATATCGGCGATGGAAGAGTTGATGGAGCCGGCAGGCCCGGCATTGTCGAGATTTTCGAATGGAATGACCTGAAGCTTGCCATCGACTTTGGAGTGAGGATAGGCCCAGTTGCCGGCCGCGTTGAAAAGAGAGTTGCTGGTGTTGGAGTTATTCATGCCGAGAGGAAGGAAAATTTTCTCGCGGATGTAGTCATCCCAGGATTGGCCGGAGACCTCAGCGACAACCTGGCCGGCGGTGAGGAACATGAGATTGTTGTAGGCATAGGTGGTGCGGAAACTGGTGGCGGGCTTGAGGAAGCGGAGGCGGTAGACGATTTCGTCGCGGGCAAAGGTGGTGTGTGGCCAGAACATGAGGTCGCCTTCGCCGAGGCCGAGACCACTGCGATGGCAAAGCAGATCGCGGATACGCATCTCCTTGGAGACGTAAGGGTCGTACATCTCGAAGCCTTTGAGGCGCTCGTAGACGGGGTCGTCCCAGGCGATTTTGCCGGCGTCGACGAGAGTGGCGAGAGCTGCGGCGGTGAAGGCTTTGGTGTTGGAACCGATGCCAAATAGAGTGTTCTCGTCGACGGGAGTTGGCTCGCCGAGTTTGCGTACGCCGTAGCCCTTCGAGAAGACGACCTTGCCGTCTTTGACGATAGCTACGGACATGCCGGGAACCTCGAAGGTCTTCATGGAACGGGCGACATAGTCGTCGAGATCGGTGGGAAGGGCGCCGGTCTGCGATTGCTGGGCTAGGAGTGGTAACGCGGTGAGCAGGAAGGCGAAAAAAACTGCATACAATGGGATGCGGTGGGAACGCATGGTCGAGTGGGGCTCCTTTTGGGGAATTGGTGGGAAGCATAGTCAAAGAGCGAAACCGTATAAAGTGAAAAGTACAAGGTTCAAGGTTCGAAGCCGCACAACTTGACGCGACGAACACGAATCACATAGTGTCGGATTCCTATCATGCCAATGAAAAATCTAAGAAATGTCGCGCTGTTTGTTGTGGCGGTTGCGCCGATCAGCGTTTTTGGCCAGGTTGCGCACGAGTTTCGCGACCGACCGGAGATCCCCAAGGAATGGCCGCGAGAGGCGGTGCGCGGGGCACATGGAATGGTAGCCACGGACGAGCGATTGGCGTCGGAGGCGGGAGTGGCGATCTTGAAGCGCGGCGGAAATGCCGTGGACGCTGCGGTGGCTACGGCGTTCGCACTGGCGGTGGTGGAACCGGCGGCGGGAAACATCGGCGGCGGCGGATTCATGCTGGTGAGAATGGCGGACGGAAAGACCAACTTCTTCGATTATCGGGAAACGGCGCCGGGGAAAGCGACGCGGGAGATGTATATCAAGCCTGACGGAAAACTCGATAATGAGGCGGCAACGATTGGCTACAAGTCGGTGGCGGTACCGGGGACGGTTGCGGGGCTGGCGCTGGCGTTGCGAACACATGGAACGATGAAACTGGCGGAGGGGATGGCGCCGGCGATTCGCTACGCCGAGGATGGGATTCCCGTTACCGAGAAACTGGTGCGGGAGTTTGCAGAGGAACGTAAGGACTTGCAGCGGTTTTCGATGAGCAGCCATGTTTTCCTCAACGACGGCAAGTTCTATCACGTCGGAGATATGCTGCGGCAGCCGGAACTGGCGGCGACGCTCAAACGAATTGCGAAGAATGGGCCGGACGAGTTTTATCGTGGCGAGACGGCGAAGATGCTGGCGAGCGATATGGCGGCGATGGGCGGGTTGATCACGCTGGAAGATTTGGCGAAGTACCAACCGAAGATTCGGGAAGTGCTGCACGCGAGCTACAGTTCAACCGGCACGCGCTGGGAAGTGATTTCGTCGCCGCCGCCGAGTTCGGGAGGAGTGGCAGTAATCGAGGCGCTGAATATGTTGCAGGGAGTGCCACTAAAGGGTTGGGATGATCCCCAAAGCGTGCATATGGTGGCAGAAGTGATGCGGCGAGTGTTTGCGGACCGGGCGGCGTATCTGGCCGACCCGGACTATTCGAATGTTCCAGTAGCGGGACTGACGAGTCCTTGTTACGCACAGGAATTGCTCGCGACGATCCATCCACTGCAAGCGAGTTCGAGCGCGGACATAAAAGCGGGTAATCCCCACGTATGCACATCGGGTGTAAGCGCGAGCGTGGCACCAAACACAATTATCAGCTTGGGCGAGGGACCACACACGACGCATTTCTCTGTGGTGGACGCGGCGGGGAATGCGGTGGCGAGCACGACGACGCTGAACGATAGCTACGGGTCGCACGTGACTTCGTCGGCGGGCTTCCTGATGAATGACGAGATGGATGATTTCACGACGCAGCCGGGAGTCCCGAATGCCCTGTTTGGGCTAATCCAATCGGAGGGAAACACAATTGCGCCAGGGAAACGACCGTTGAGTTCGATGACACCAACGATCGTGTTGCGGGACGGACAACTGAGTTTTGTGACCGGGTCACCGGGCGGGCCGACCATCATTTCGGCGACATTATTGACGGTAATCAACTGGATAACGCTGGGGATGGAAGCGCAGGCAGCGATCAATGCGCCACGGTTTCATCACCAATGGTTGCCGGATCAGATTCTGATGGAGCGGTTGTTCTCTCCGGAGATGGAAGGGCAGATGAAGGCGCGCGGGTATCCTGTCAAGCGAAAGGGCCACATCGGGCTGGTGAACGCGATCGGAATTGACGCCAGGACGAATGAGCGTTGTGGCGCAGCGGACCCGCGGGATGAAGGGTCGGCAGTGGGGTATTAGGAAGGCGGGCGGCGAAAAGTCACGCCTGCAAGCGCAGTGAGGCGGTAGTAACCAAAACTGTGAAGCGCACTGCGCGGCGCCCGCGCGGGACAGTGCCCACACGTTAAACTAGTCACTTATGCAACGAATCCTGTCTACCTATCTATTCGTTTCGAAGAAGCTGACGCGCGAATTGCTGAAGCAGGTGCGCGACGGCGGATTTGAGGCCGTGGAGATTTTCGCGACGCGCAGCCACTTCGATTACGCGACAAAAGCGGAAGTGCAGGCGATTGCCCACGCGCTGGCGGACAACCAACTGCAACTGAATTCGTTGCATGCACCGACGAGCCGGGATATGAGCGTGAATCGCGAGGGCGGGGTGCCTCTGTCAGTGACGGAAGTGGAGCGGGTGCGGCGGATTGAAGCGATGGATGAGTTGAAGCGGGTGATCGATGTGGCGGAGGATTTGCCGTTCCCGAGGATGATTTTGCACATGGGCGGCTCGCGGGAAGCGGCGGATCCGCGAAAGAGAGATGCGGCGTTCAGTACGCTGGAGCATTTGATGCTGCACGCGAGGCATGTGGGAGTGACGCTTTGCCTGGAGAATACCACGAGCGAAATGGGCGAGCCGGCGTACCTGAGGTCGTTTGTCGATGAAACGCGGCTGACGGGGCTACGCTTCAATTTTGATATTGGGCATGCGCATCTGACGGATGGCGACGAAGCGGGGCGAATCGCGCGGAGCCTGGAGCCGCTGAAGGATTTGGTGGCGAGCACGCACATCCACGACAACCACGGGGAGAAGGATGAGCATCTGCCGCCGTACGACGGGACGATTGATTGGGCGAAGGCGGTGAAAACACTGAAGACAATTCCCGGTGGCGACGTGCCGCTGACCGTCGAGTTGAAAGAGAAGACAGGGCCGGATGCGCCAGGGATGGTGGAACAACTGACAGCGGCGGCAAAAGCGCTGGACCGGCTGGAAGAAGACTGGCAAGACTAGACTCTGATCTATAAGTTGGTCTGTAGACAAAAAACCGTGAAACAAATTGCGATTTCCAAGTTCAAGGCCAAGTGCGTGGAGCTGTTGGAAGAGGTGGGGCGGACGCGCCGACCGCTGCGCGTCACACGTCGCGGAAAACCACTGGCAGACAGAGTCCCACCATCACGAGTGACTGATCGCAAAGCGATGATTGGGTCAATGAAGGGGTCGATCAAAATCCTAGGAGACATCATTTCCCAGCGAGCGATCCAGACGATTGGGAGGCGCTTCGCGATTGAAGAGCTAAAGTCCACCTAGGTGCGACCGCTAGAGAACCGGGAAGAAGGGCTCGCGGAAGATCGGGAAGAAAATTTCTTTGGAGTTGGGACTCCAGCCCTGAATGGATTGCGGGCGGACAAGCACAGGAGTGCGTGCCTCGGGGCTGCTCATTTTCAGAGAGTAGCCGTTAGCCAAGTAGGAAGGGATTTCCCGGTCGTCGGAGACGGGAATGTACGGCCCTTCCTTGCCAAGGTGAACGTGGTAGCGATTGTCCTGGAAACGATGCGGGAGCAAACGAGCTCCGAGGTTTTTTCCGCGCGAAACGGTTGCAAACAACATTTGGAATTCTCCCGAGGGCTGGAAATTTCGCGAGCAAGTGTAGCGAGCGGGACAGGCCGGAGTAAGTGCAACTTCTGTGGAAAAATGTGCGTGCCTGTGAATGATTTTGAAGGCGCCGCGACGCTGCATAAGATTTGGTCACTCAACACTGTCACACCCGGTTCTTTGTTAAACTGTTGGTTTGTGGTGACACTGAAGAACCCATATGACGACTATCACGATTGAACAAGCGGGGCAGCACGACGGGCAGGAAGCGACGATTCGGGGCTGGCTCTACAACTTGCGGGAGTCGGGAAAACTGCTCTTCCCTATTTTTCGCGATGGAACAGGAATTATTCAGGGCGTGTGCTCGCTGAAGGAATCCCCCGAAGCGTTTGAGCGGTTGAAGGGGCTGACGCAAGAGTCGAGCGTCATCGTCACGGGGAAGATCCGGGCGGAGCAGCGCGCGCCGGGCGGGTACGAAATTGGCATCACGAAGATTGAGATCGTACAGAAGGTGCCAGAGGACACGCCGTTTCCAATTCAGCTGAAAGAACACGGCGTAGACTTTCTGCTGGACCAGCGGCATTTGTGGATCCGCACGCCGCGGCAGGCGGCGATCCTGAGGATTCGCGCGGAGGCGGTGCGCGCGGCGCGCGAGTACATGGACGGCCAGGGATATGTCCTGACCGACGCGCCGATGTTTACGCCGGCGGCGTGCGAGGGCACGTCGACGCTGTTCGAAGTGAACTACATCGACGATCAGAAAGCGTACCTGACGCAGAGCGGGCAGCTGTACATCGAAGCAACGGCGATGGCACTGGGTAAGGTGTACACCTTTGGGCCGACCTTCCGGGCAGAGAAATCGAAGACACGGAGGCACCTGACGGAGTTCTGGATGCTGGAGCCGGAGGCCGCGTACGCGACGCTGTACGACATGATGGATTTGGGCGAGGGCCTGGTGAGCGCGATCGTGCAGGGAGTGGTGAAGAACCGTTCGCGCGAGCTGGAGATGCTGAAGCGGGACATCAAGAAGCTGGAGAACATCAAGCCGCCGTTCCCGCGGGTGACGTACGAGGAAGCAATCGAGATTCTGGCGAAGAACGGAAAGCCAGCGAAGTTTGGCGACGATTTCGGCGGAGACGAGGAGACGGTGATCTCGAACAGCTTCGACCGCCCGGTGATGGTGCACCACTACCCGACCGCAATCAAAGCGTTTTACATGCAACCGGACGCGGACAGGCCGGACCTGGCACTGTCGTTTGACATGCTGGCGCCGGAGGGGGCTGGGGAGATCATCGGGGGGAGCCAGCGCATCCACGACTACGACCTACTGGTTAAGCGACTGAAGGAGCATAACTTACCGGAGGACGCGTTCCAGTGGTATCTGGACCTGCGACGCTATGGAAGTGTGCCCCACGCGGGATTTGGGCTGGGTTTGGAGCGCACCGTGGGCTGGATTTGCGGCACCGAGCACATCCGGGAGGTGATTCCCTTCCCGCGAATGATTTACCGCGTGTATCCTTAAGGCTGGGTAGTTGATTCAGTAGTTCCTCATCGCAGCACGTTAAATTCGAGAGTTTATTGCTGTCGTTTGGTGCGAAGAGAGATTCCTCACTTCGTTCGGAATGACAGTTGAGTAGAGGCTCGGAATGATTGTGCGAGCGCCAACTTTGGAAGATGACCATCGCAGGGCGTAAGGAATCGTATGGCACAGAAGATACGGATTATTGGCGTACCGATGGATTTGGGGGCGAGCCGCCGAGGCGTGGATATGGGGCCGTCGGCGGTGCGCGTGGCGGGATTGCAGGCGCGGATCAAGCAGCTGGGACACCATGTGGAGGACTTTGGCAACATTTCGGTGAAGCAGCCGGAAGAGATGCCGTATGGCGAGAAGCGCGCCAAGTACATCGAGGAGATCGCCGACGCCTGCAGGGATTTGGGCGAAGCGGTGCAGAAATCGTTAGGCGAAGGCTATCTGCCGCTGGTGCTGGGCGGGGACCATTCGATCGCAGCGGGATCGATCAGCGGAGTGGCGGCGCATTTTCGCAAAGAGAAGAAAAACATCGGGTGCATCTGGCTGGATGCGCACAGCGATATGAATACTCCAGAGACTTCGCCGTCGGGAAACGTCCATGGAATGCCGCTTTCCGGGATTATGGGGTACGGCACCGAGGAGTTGTACGACCTGTTCGGGTTCAAGCCGAAGATTGAGCCGCAGAATGTTGTTCTGGTGGGTGTGCGCGATTTGGACTCGCACGAGAAAAAATTCATCAAGAAGCTCGGCGTGAAGGCGTTCACGATGCGGGAGATCGATGAGCGCGGGATGCGAGAAGTGATGTCGGACGCTTTGAAGTACGCGATGGACGATACCGACGGAATCGCAGTGAGCCTGGATATGGATTTTGTTGACCCGAGCGATGCTCCGGGGGTGGGGACGCCAGTGCGAGGTGGGGTGACCTATCGTGAAGCGCACCTGGCGATGGAAATGATAGCGGACAGCGAAGCGATGGTATCGATGGAGATTGTGGAGATCAATCCGGTAATCGACGAGCACAACCGGACGGCGTTACTCGCGGTGGAGTTGGCGTTGTCGGGGCTGGGAAAGAAGATTTTGTAAGACGGTTGGGCGGTGTCGCAGCTAGCACACTATCCAGGTGCAGAATGCTCAATTAGGGGTTTCAGCCCGCTGTTCGTCAATCCCGCCGGCTATACCCTCTGCCTGCTTAATGGCTCGCCAGATGTAATGCTCGTTTAGGATGTTCGTTCTTCACCTTCGAAATCGTGCGCCAACCTGCGGTCTTGGCAAAAGGAAGCGCTCTCGTCTCGGCGCGGGGTTAGTGCTAAAATCCAGCCTGCGGAGACGCTATATGCCTTATTGCCCGATTTGCAAGGCAGAGTACCGTGCGGGTTTTGCTCGATGCTGTCATTGCTCAGCGTTACTCGTCGGCAGTTCCAGTGAGGCACAGGCTGAGAGAGTAGTTCTTCTGTGGGAAGGGCCAAGCCGGGACAAATTTGAGGCACTGGTGGCGGCTTTGCATAATGCAAACATCCCCAATCGAGCCAAGTGCGGCGCTGATACCGGGGCGGCGCACATCCTCAACTTAGGTGGAAGACGATTACTGAAGGGTGAGAAAAAAACGTCGTGGCAAGTCTCGGTGTTAGAAGCGGATTATCAACGGGCGCAGACGGTCGCCCGGTCCTGCCTTTAAGAACTTGACGGTGTCGTCCTTGGTCAGGGCGCGCAAATGGCCGCCGCTGGCAACGCTGGTGCGAGAGCCGGCGCTGAAGGAAATGCAGTGAGTTCTGCTAACTTTACGAACATGGCTACGCGGTTTGTTGAGGAAAGCGCCGAACCAGCCATTCAGGGATTCCTGGAGGCGCCAGAGCAGGCCAATGGCGATGGCGTGGTGTTGGCGCACGGGGCCGGCTCGAATTGCCAGGCGAAGTTGCTGATTGGCGTGACCGAAGCGCTGGCCGCTATGGGATTCACGGTGCTGCGGTTCGACCTTCCCTTTCGCGTGGAACGACCTACCGGACCGCCGCGACCAGGTGCTGCGGAAAAGGATCGCACGGGGATTCGCCGCGCCGCCGACTTGCTTAAGGCTAAAATTCGAGGGCGATTGTTCCTCGGCGGGCATTCGTACGGCGGGCGGCAAGCGTCGATGCTCGCTGCGGAAGAGCCGGGCG
>Ga0207780_1000344_pt1 | contig 12961 bp, 11 predicted proteins | sample LuqExpMetageno45_FD_187803 | JGI IMG/M metagenome (GOLD analysis project Ga0207780, IMG submission 187803) | Tropical forest soil microbial communities from Luquillo Experimental Forest, Puerto Rico - Sample 45 (SPAdes) | ecosystem: Environmental > Terrestrial > Soil > Tropical forest ...
TGAACTGTAGCTACGGCACCGGCATCAAAAAGCTGGGATAGAAACCAGAAGCCGATAAGAAGTGCGGCCGGGATGAATCTGATGCGCACGAAAATGAAGAAAAAGAGGAGCGTACGAATCCGGTCGCGCGGGTAAGTGACCAGAAACGCGCCCATCACGGCAGCAATCGCACCGCTCGCCCCAAGATTTGGGATCGTGGAATGAGGACTCGCAGCGACCTGCGCTAGCATTGCCACAATTCCGCCGAGAAGGTAGAAACCAAGATACCTCAGCGGATTCATGGCGTCTTCGATTTCTGGACCAAAAGCCCATAAAAACACCATGTTGCCTATGATGTGCAACCAACTACCGTGCAGGAACATTGCGGTCAGGACGGTAATCCAGTGATGGCCAGCAACGATGTTTGCGGGCACAACCGACCACCTGGTGACGAAAGCCTCGCCGCCGGAGAGCTCAAGCAGAAAACCAAAGGCATTCGCGACAATAATGAAGATCGTCATGAAGGGGATGCTTCGTGGACGTCGCGACGCATCACCTAAAGGAATCATGCCTCCCATAAAGTCTTTTCGCTTTCCTGGAACAGCTCAACAAGGATTTGCAGAAGCAAAGTGCCGATTGGTCTGAATGTTAGCACCTAGGGGCAAGACGATGTTTGCCTCCTAAGCTCTGTCCCGATTCGCTCGATCAAACGCCTCGGCCAAGTCCTTCCAAGCCTTGTTGAAGCCCGACCGAATGTCTTTCCAAGCTCGCTCGTCTTCCTGCCTCATCGTGCGCATATTCGCCTTGAACTGTGCGAATGCGTGCTGCGCCGCTGCGATACCGGCTTGCAACTTGTCCCGAAGATCAGCTTTTCCCAACGCCGCACGAACCTGAAGAATCTCGAACCACTGTTTCGCCTGGAGCAGCCGCTCCTCGCAACTTTCCAGCATCTTTGCGCGTTTCCGGCGAAGTCGCACTTCGACGGCATCAAGATGATTTTCAATCGCAGTTTTTGCCTCTCCCTTTGCATTGACCGCTTTGGCTTTCAGTTCGGAACCCTCTTCTTGCAGTGTGTCGATCTGGTCAGCAATGATTTTTTGCAGGTCATCATTCAACTGATTCATCAATCGGTGAAGAGCATCGAGGCTCGATGCAATTCCATCCTTCGCGGCCAGGCCGGCCAGTTCAAGCCTAAACTTCGTCTCACGGATGTCCGACTTCAGATCGGAGCTGATGGCCTTAATATGATCCTCAAGCTTTTCGCGTTTGAAGTCGAGCTCCGCCCTGTCGGCAGCAATTTCGGCATCCAGCTTGGCTTTTTCCGCCTGTGTGGCTGATTTTGCACTTGCGAGCTTCGTCTTGATCTTGGTGTGGAGAGATTCTATTTCAGCTTTCGAGCGCGCGATGTATGCGTTAAGTTCCACCTCGCGCTCTGCGTGCTTCATTTCTTTCCGGGTAATCCGCCCGAGCTTCTGAAGCTCCTCCTCAAGCTGCTCGGCATAGCGCTCGTCGACAATGACGGCGAGCGCTGAACTGTTGTTTGCAAAACTGTCTGGAGTTTCCAAATACATATCTCGGACCAGCCTTTCGGTAAGTCGAATTGATCCGGCTCCGGCGACGGCGCCGACAGCAGCTCCGGTAACGGCGCCCACTGGCCCACCGAAGCCTCCGCCTGCGATGGCTCCCGCCAGGCCGGTGACTGCGGCCGCGACCTTCTCCGAACGCTCGTCATCTGACTCATGGACTGTGATGCGTCCCTTTTCATCCTTGCTGATCAAGGCATAATTCATCAGCTCAATCCAGTGCTCGCGATCGAACCGTCTTGCCGTCTTCAAGGCTGTGGCGGCTCCGTCTTTGGAATTGGTCATTAACACGATCAAGTCAACGCTGCTCATAGTTTTCTCCTTATCATTGCCGATTTGGGATTTCCTAGCTGACCTTTCAGCCAGCAATTCGCTCTCCAGGCAAGTAGTTGGTGCTCGCTCACAATGCCGAGCTCATGCGAGCTTGCTGGTCCTTCGGCGCTCCGCCCTGCTTCTGCTCAGAGTTGCCTTGAGATCCTGAAAGAAGGCTACGACCGCTAGTGCCGTCCCCCATATAGCTGGGAACAAAAAGAAGAGCAGAATTAGTCGCAATTCGCTTTTCGGCGAAAGTCGGAGGAGCACCATGTCGATAATGAAGCTGGTGATCATCAATCTGTAATTGAGCAAGATAATTGCCAACTGGCACCCCCTTCGATTCTCTTAAGCCCTGGTTGTTAAAACCGGACAGCGTGCACCACAGACCACTTTGTATGCGACTGCCCATGGTGCGTGCGAAGCTGTCCCGATATTGGCCGGGCGATTCAGACCCATGATGATGAGATCGGATTTTAGAGCATGGGACGCCAACAGAATCTGTTCACTAGGAATCCCAAACTTCACCATGGATTCAGGTTTAATTGCCGTAGGAAGGTACTGCGAGGCGATTCCGTCCAATTGCTTTTGGGCGCAAATTCTGGCGCTCTCCCGCATTTTCATGACGTCGCCCGCCGTGGACCAATGAAAGCCCTCCGGTATCGGGGCCGCCGGAAGCACGTGGAGCAGGACGAGCCTAGCCCCAAAATGCCGCGCGAAGGATGCGGCGTACGGGAGAGCACGCAAGGAAGCAGGACCAAAATCCGTCGCAAACAAAAAGGGACCAACGAGCCGGTGTCTATCGACTATGGCGTCCTGGTAAGAACCTGGACCTACAGTTAGAACAAGGCAGTTTGCGCTGCGAAAGATCTGCTCGGCCACGGATCCAAGCATCAGCTTTCCCAGCCCACCCCGACCGTGCGTACCGATGACCACCGCATCGATTCGTTTGTCTCTGATAAGTGACTCCAATTCCTGACAGACATTTCCTTCAGCTAAGTAAAATTCAGGTTGAAGGCCGGTTAGCGCTCCACTCTGTAAAAGGTCATCTTTTAGTTTCCGCATGTCTCTGTTGGCGGACTCGTTTTCCAGGACAAAAGAGTCCGGCCCGGCCATCATGAAGCTAACCGAAGGGACCACCACGTGGGCCAGATGGAATGTAGCTCCATAGTGACGCGCAATGGCAAGTGCATGGCGGAGCGGTTTTTGAGACGCGTCGGAGAAATCAAACGCCACGAGGACCGATTTCAGCTGAACGTCGGCGGCAGATAGGACGGGTGACATGGAATCCTTCCTCTCCCAGAACCCCGCGTGGATTTCGTTTACGCAGTTCTGGAACTCAGTTTAGGCAGACTATGAATTGCGGCAGCGAAGCCAACCAGGGCGGCACCGTCTAACACCAAGTCGATCCCAATGGCCAAGCCAATGAAGAAGGAGCTGGTAGAGGGCCAGTAGACGAGAAGCATGAACCCCAGGGCGACAGCGCATAGTCCGGCGAAGACCGTCCAGCTCCAGGTCGGGAATCTGATGATACTGGCGCCCACGGCTCGAAAGAGCCCTCCGACCACAAAGAGTGAGGCTAGAAGCAGGGTGATTCCCTCGGCGCCAGCGTGCGGATGCCGAATTAGAAGATATCCGATGAAGCCGCGGATTAAGGCATTCAGGAAATATAAGAAGAATCCTCCCCAACTCAAAACCCGGAAGGCATTGACGAGCCACACTACGCCACTGAGCACGAGCATCCACCCCAAAATCAGTATTGACGCTGTTGTCGCAGTGCGTGCCGTGCCAACGCACACTAGTCCGAGAACGATCAGCAAGATTCCGAGGACAAGAAACCACCCCCATGATTTTCTTATTTCTTCCAGGCCCGACATAAACACTTCAGCGAGAGAACGCATTCTTTTTCTCCTTTCGTAGAGTCATGCTCCTGCTCTTCAGCGGCTTTGCCTCGGCGTGCCAATCCACTCACGGATATACGCCGGGCAATTCTTGAGGACGATGTTGTCCGCTTCACACCTAACTAAAAATTCCACGGCATCCCGGGCAACCAGCGTCACATCTTTCAGATCGAGGACCATGCGCCGGTCCGTGTTCTCCAGTCGAAAAAGGCGCTGTAACTCCGACACATCTTCCGTCTCAATTCGGCCGCTCAATGCAAAGACGATGTGGCCGTTCGCCGACCTTTGGATTCTCAACATGGCTTCTCTTTCCGAACCTCTCGGACTTGTTCAAGTGCAAGCCAGCCGCCACAACTCAGTCTGTTGAAATGGGAGCGTTTGCATGGAGCAGTCGATGTCGAAAGTTCGCCATTTGGCGAAAGCCCGCACAAGTTGTTCGACTTGCTTGGTGTATGGGATAAAGGAGGATGTTTAAGACAGGTCTCTAAACCGATTTTTGACGATCTTGAGTGAGCGGATCTTTGACTCTAGGGTTGACCTGGGCATGCCGAGCTTGACCGCCGCTCCCAGCGGCCCTGAGACTCGGCCATGACACTCGTGCAACGCGGCTTCGATGGCCTCTCTCTCTTCAGCCTCAAGCCTTTGCGACAATTCGAGCTGGTTTGCCGCTTCTCTGCCGGGGTGCTGGAGTGAAAGCCAGCTTTCGTCGATGGAAAGGCTTTCTGACTCGCAGAGAATTACCGAGCGCTCAATAAGATTTTGCAGCTCGCGAATGTTGCCCGGCCATGAGTACGAGCGCAAGAGGTCCAAACTCTGCTTACTGATACCGGTTATTTTCCTCCCCGCCTTCCTTGCGTATCGATCTATGAAATATGCAATCAGCACAGAAATGTCTTCCTGCCGCGCTCGCAGGGGAGGAATATCAATCGGAAAGACGTTGAGGCGATAAAACAGGTCGCTGCGAAAAATACCTGCAGAGATAGCTGCCCGCAGGTCACGATTCGTTGCGGCGATCACTCGTACATCAGTCTGGATGGACCGGGTTCCGCCGACCCGCTCGAATTCGCGCTCCTGCAGAACTCGCAGAAGAGCGATTTGGGTCTCGATAGGAAGCTCTCCCACTTCATCGAGGAAAATCGTGCCGCCCGCGGCCATTTCAAATCGCCCTAAACGTTGCTGCATTGCACCGGTAAAAGCGCCCTTCTCATGTCCAAACAATTCAGAGGCGATTAAGTCGCGAGGGGTCGCGGCACAGTTCACACTCACAAATGCCCGCGAGGCACGCTGCGAGCGCTTGTGAATAGCACGAGCAATCAGTTCTTTTCCGGTCCCGGTTTCACCGGTGATTAGCACGGTGGAGTCTGTCGGGGCGACTTTGGATACTCGAGATAGAACCACTTGCAGCGCCGGGGAATTCCCGACAATCTCCTCGAACATCGAGGCTTTGTCAATTTCATCGCGTAACGCAATGTTCTCTTTATGGAGCTGGTCCCTTAGTTTATGAACTTCTTCAAGAGCACTCTTTAGATTGTCTTCCGCCCGCTTTCGATCCTCGATGTCAAAACTGCTTCCGTACCATTTGACGATTCTTCCAGCCTTGTCGAGCAGTGGTATGGTGCGATGCAGCATCGTACGGTATACGCCGTCAGCGCGCCGGACACGTGCTTCGTATTCACGAATTTCACCACTGGCCAGGCCGGCGCGCCAATGCGCCACTATTCCGGCCACGTCTTCCGGATGGATTAGGCTTATCCAGCCCGATCCGAGCATTGCTTCCATCGGAACGCCAACGTATTCCAACCACCTTTGATTGAAGAAATCGAAATTTCCGTCTGGATCCGCCGTATGTACGAGGGCCGGGATTGTGTCGACGACGGTGCGAAGCTCCTCGGGGGATGCCACCCAGGGCTGGGCTTTTGCCGCATGCAATTTGCTTTGCGTCGATGCAGCAGCGGTTCCCATAGTCGCTTCCTTCGGTTCCATGGATACAACGAGGCTCGCTGTATTAAGTTGGGCCTGTGATGGATTACGCCCATTATAGGGCAGAAAACCGGTCATTGCTCGCCCAACTCTTGCGCGCCTCCTGATTCATGGTTGCGGGCAGTAACAACCCGAAGGCACAACAGTGACGACAGGAGCTAGCGATCAGTGAATCGTGAGCACAGGGCAGGGTGCCCGTGTAATTAGCTGATACGCCGTATCCGAGACCGGAAGATGGGCAGCGATGACCGGATCGACGCGTTCTACGGACATGACTATCAAGTCTGCCCCGGCATTTGAAACAAAATTGAGGATCGCTTCCGTTGCTGGTCCAAACCCTCGTTCAAAGCGAACTTGGTTGCGCAGCCTGGAACCCTCAGGAACGTGGTCCTCTATCCAGAATTTAAATGGCTCCGTGATACCCTCCCGCTTCTCTTGCTGGGCTGCAGATAAGGGCGCATCCTCGCTCACGTTCATCACCGTCAGATTGGCGGAAAAGTGGTGGGCTAAGGAAACCGCGTACTTTGCGGCTTCACCTACATCAGGCTCAAACTGCAACAGGTACAGAACATGGCGCAGTTCCACATGGGCAGGAGCTGAAGCACATGTGGGGCCTACGGTCAGAACTGGGCATTGAGCCAGGCGAAGAATTTCTTCAGCCATCGAACCGAACAATAACTTCTTAAGCGCTCGGCGGCCATGTGTCCCAACAATGGCCAAGTCAATGCGAGTGCGGCGAAGCAAGTCGCGGAGAACGTCGGCGACCACACCCTCGGCGACGATGGTTTCACAAGCAGCCGCCTGGAGGGGCCACATTCTCAACAGGTGATGTATCTTCTGTTCTGCTTGCTCGTGGGCTTGTTTGATTGTCGCGGGAGTGCATTCGCTATCTGTCGGCCCGGAAGGCTCAACATTGATCACATGCACCACATGGAGTTTTGCATGGTAGCGCTCCGCAATCGCTGCCGCATACGCAAATGCCGCGTCGGCCACGGGAGAGAAATCGGTTGGGAACAAAATATGTTGGACACGAATGTCGTCGCTTGCTGGTTGCAATGATTCCATTGGTTTCCTCTCAATACGTCTATCGCAGGTGAAATGTGCCCCGCTATTGCATCTTCTCCTGTTGTTTCTTTCTCGCCAGTGCATCGGCTCGAATTTTGTCTGCGCATGCACCACAAATCGCCTTCTCTGAGGGTTTGCCACAGATACTGCAAATGGGCTTGGGATGACCTTGTGCTTTGGGGGGAGTTGCAGAGGTCATGGTTGTTCTCCTCGCTCGCGCTAGATTCGCTCTCGGGTCGAACTGTGTGAATGCAATAGGAGCGCCAAACATTGAAGTAGGTCAAAACGTGGGTTGACCAGCTAGATGTCAGCAGACCGTTCGGCGTTCGCGGTGTTCCGAGAATGTGCTTTTGGCCGGACAGAGTGGCGAGAGTTCGCCATTTGGTGAAATCCCGTACAAGCGTTCAAAGGGAGCACGACCGATCAGGAGCTGCTTTTCCCTCTTTCCGAACACGACACGCTTCAGAATGAAGCTGCTTTCGTAGTTTACTCGGTCCGGGCGCGGCCATTGACAATCGGATGACTCCTTCGCGTCCGTTTTTGCATGCTTCATCGTTGCTCACTAGTCGCATCCGATTCTGGCAATCCGAATGCAGAAGGACACGTTAAAAGGAGTGCGATTTATGCTTAAACGTGACTCATCGCCGTCCCGGCACGACCGGGGACACAAGGAAAGCGAACAAGACAAACGCCGTCGTATGCAGTTTAGCTTGGGCTACCTGTTCACCAGCTTGATCTTGCTATGGGTGTTCCAGGCGTTTGTTCTGTCGCTTTGGAATCGCAGCACGGAGATTTCGTATAGCGAGTTCAAGAACAAACTTGCAAACGCTCAGATCGTAGAAGTGATCATCAGCGACAGGACAATTGAAGGGAAAATGAAAGACCCGAAGGGTGGCGCATCGCCCTTGCCGTTCAACACTGTCTTTATGCCCGGATCAGATCCCCATTTAACTGAAGACCTGAAGAACGCGAATGTAACTTACCAGTTTCAACGCCCTCCGAACCCCGTCGGTGCTGCCTTGCTGCAGTATGTCCTTCCTCTTGTGATTCTGGGCCTTTTCTGGTCCAGCGCCTACAGCCGAATGGCTGGCGGAGCTGGCGTGGGCGGCATTTTTGGGGTGGGTAAAAGCAAAGCGATTGAAGTTAAACCCGAAGACATCACCGTTACTTACAAGGATGTAGGTGGAGCGGATGAAGCCATTGCTGACTTGCAGGAGATCATCGAATTCCTGAAAGCTCCGGAGCAATTCGCCACGCTTGGGGGGCACATACCCAAGGGCGTTTTGCTCGTCGGGCCGCCCGGAACGGGCAAGACACTGCTGGCCAAAGCAACCGCGCGTGAGGCAAACGTCTCGTTCTTTGAGACGAGCGGATCGGAATTTGTGGAGATGTTCGTGGGCGTTGGCGCAGCGAGGGTGCGTGACCTTTTCGAAACAGCACGCAAGGCTGCGCCCTCTATCATCTTCATTGACGAAATCGATGCAATCGGCCAAAGCCGCGGTGGTGCCATGCAGGTAGGCACGAATGACGAGCGCGAGCAGACCTTGAACCAGTTGCTGGCGGAAATTGATGGCTTCAAAACCGACGTCAGCGCACCCGTGATCATCATGGCCGCAACGAATAGGCCGGAGGTGCTCGATCCTGCCCTGCTGCGCGCCGGGCGCTTTGATCGGCAAATCGCAATAGGCAATCCCGACCTCACCGGCCGGCTCCAAATCTTGAGAATACATACGAGAAACATAAAACTGTCTCCCGAATTCGATCTGGACCGAGCAGCCCGCATCACAGCGGGGTTCAGTGGAGCTGACATTGCCAATGCGATTAACGAAGCGGCTCTCCTCGCAGCGCGTCAAAAATCCGCCGCAGTGACCCTGCTGGACTTTGAAGCTGCGATAGAACGCGTCATCGCAGGCTCCGAAAAGAAAAGCCGCGTAATGAACGAGCGTGAGCGGACTACGGTGGCTTACCACGAATCGGGACATGCCCTGGTGGCCGAATTGGTCTCCAATGTCGAGTCTGTCGCTAAGATCAGTATCGTTCCCCACAGTCGCGGTGCTCTGGGTTACACAATGCAAACGGCTACTGAGGATCGCTACCTGCTCACAGTAGGGGAACTGGAGGACAAAATCGCAGTCATGCTCGGTGGGCGTGCTGCGGAACTCATTCAGTTCCACGTGATCAGTACGGGAGCAAGCGACGATATTACCCGCGCTACGGAACTAGCGCGGCGCATGGTCGCCGAATTTGGTATGAGCCCAAAGCTCGGAACGGTGCGTTATGCCGGTCAACAGCTCCAATATCTCGGGAAATCGGTGGAGGACGACAGCCACCTCAGTCCGGAAACACGCCAGCTGATTGATCGAGAAGTGCAGCGCATTGTGACCGAGCAATACGAACGTGCACAGAAGCTCCTCGTGGAGCACCAGGCTGCTCTCGGACTGCTTGCCAGCGAACTATTGGAAAAGGAAACAGTAGACGGCGGTGCCGTCAAGAAAGCCCTAGCAGCGCAACCTACAGCTGTCGCTCGTGTAGAAAATTCAGCGGCGGCTTTGGTCGCCAACAGCCTTTAGCCCGAAAAGGTTCGACCGCGGGAAACGATAGCATCAACCTGCACCGTGGAACACATAGTCCGTTGCTCAGACTCCAACTGGCGAGGGCCGATAGCGAAGATCGCGAATTCACAAGGACACTCGCAGTCGGTAGTGCAGGGGTCGAACTGTTTCTACGAATCTGGTCTTCGTATTGCACAATGAGAAATCGACGGAGAAACGTTTAGGGCATGTCGAAACGCCCAATCAAAGCCGAAATCTTTGGGAGGGCCCGGCTGGGTGGAAGTTCTTGGTCAGAGTCACAGACACCCTACATCGTGAGCTCAGTGCTGCATGGCTTAGGTCTCATGCGGGCGCTTCTGCTCCTGGTCTGCGCATTGCAGTCACTGCTCGGAAATTGCCTCCGCGCTCAGAGCGCTCCCTCTCTTCCTCCGCAATTTCCGCTTGCGGCGGCAGCCCAGGACGTCCAACCGAGAGACCGTGCGGCCGTCAAGGAGAAGCATCCACGGCTGTTTTGGGTAATGCCGACTTACGCGGTTTCAAACAGCAGTTTCCGGAGTTCGTTGAGTTCGCGAGAAAAGTTTCGCCTCTCTGTCCAAAACACGACAGACCCATTCACGTTCGGCTACATCGCAGTCAACGCTGGCATTCAGCAAGCGAATAACAATCTAGCCGGCTATGGGCAGGGCGCAGCAGGCTACGGCAAACGACTTGGAGCGGGATTGGCCGATCAAGCGTCTGCAAGCTTCTTCAAGACCTACCTTTTTCCTTCCATTCTTCACCAGGATCCACGCTATTTTCGACAAGGGTCCGGCTCTTTCAAGAGGCGCCTAGCGAACGCGATCATTCGACCGGTAGTGACTCGTGATGATTCGGGAGGGCGTGCCTTCAACTTGGCAGAGCTGCTCGGCGGCATCGCTGCCAGTACCCTTTCAAATGCTTACTATCCAGCGTCGAGTTCTGGCGTTGACCCGACGTTTAAACGGGTGGCTACAGGAATTCCATTCAGCATGATTGACCGCCTGATCGACGAATTCGGGCCGGACCTGGAGAGAAAATTCCTGAAGCGTACAAGGGCATCTGATGAAAATCATTTCCGCCATTCAATTGGCGATCGCTGACCTGATGCTACGCTAGCGGACGTGTCCTCCAGGACCACGTGGCCGTATTGTCGGCTTTCCGTTCTGCGACCTGAAAGCTGTTGGAATGATTGTTTGACAAAGGAGGTATCGATCAGACTGTGCGTCCCATCGCACATAGCCTACGAGGTGGGAGCGGGGAGGCAACGAACCGTTCGAAGCCCTCGGACAATGTACCCACACTCGCAAGAGTGGCATCGGAACCGCGAGGCGACGATGTATCTGCCAGCATAAAGGTGGAGAGGGGCTAGGCTTGGTAGCAAGGTCAGAATACACAAATGCTCGTAAGCGTCGTCAGCCGAAGAGAGCCTAACATGCTGCGGGGCTCTTCTTGCAGTGGGCACAGGGGTTAACGAATCCTCTGTCATGGGTAAACAACACTGCCGGCGTACAGAGCAGACCTAACCTACCGCGTCATTCCAGCGGAACAGGGTAAATCCATATCGCTCCCCGAAGGGGGAACGTGCATCGCAAGATGCGCCGACGGCGATGCGGACAACAGAAAAGAGAAAAAGCGAACGCCGCTCTGTAATGGAGCGAATATCGGTTGAGTTTGTACCTGAACAACATCACCGAACGCAAAAGCGGGCTGACTTCTCTATGTGGTGCTTCACACGAGAGAACTTGACTAATCGGCTTATGAGGCAAGCAGATGATGACAGCGCAAGCTGTTGGTGCGGTCTCAAGCGAAGCGGCAGAATGGTTCGCCATCGACTGGCAAGCCACCAACCGCAACGTTCGCCGACTCCAAGTGCGTATCGTGCAGGCGACGAAGGCCAACAGGTGGAACAAGGTGAAAGCCTTGCAACGTCTGCTAACCCACTCCTACAGCGGCAAAGTTCTTGCCGTTCGACGAGTGACGGAAAACACTGGCAAGAAAACCCCCGGTGTGGACGGAGAAATCTGGGACACACCAGAGAAGAAGACACAGGCAGTACACGCACTAAAGCGACGGGGTTATAACTCTCAGCCCCTCCGACGTGTGTATATTCCGAAATCGGACGGCAAGACGATGCGCCCGCTCGGAATTCCCACCATGATCGATCGAGCGCAACAGGCCTTGTATTTGCTTGCACTCGATCCCGTGGTGGAAACCAAAGCGGATCGAAACTCCTACGGGTTCCGTCTGCAAAGGTCCTGCGCCGATGCGATGGCACAGTGCTTTCTTGCACTGCGAAGCGCAAACACGCAGTGGATTCTTGAGGGTGACATTAAAAGCTGCTTCGACAAAATTAGCCATGAATGGCTCTTACACCATGTTGCCATGGATAAAGTCATTCTCAAGAAGTGGCTGACATCGGGATATATGGAGAGACACGTCCTTCATGAAACGACGGACGGGACCCCGCAAGGCGGAATTATCTCCCCAGCGCTTTCCAACTGTGCGCTGGACGGACTGGAACGGCTCCTGCAGGAAAAGTACCCTGCTGGAAGACGTCTCAAGTCCATTGGAGGCCAGAAACCTTGCGTCAATCTCGTCCGCTATGCGGATGACTTCGTCATCACCAGTAAGTCGAAAGAATTACTGGAAGGAGAGGTCAAACCTCTGGTCGAGCAGTTCCTGCAAGATCGAGGTCTTGCACTTTCTTCTACGAAGACTGTCATTACGCACGTGGAGAACGGCTTTGATTTCCTCGGACAAAACGTGCGCAGATATCCCAACGGGAAGCTGCTCATTAAGCCTTCCAGGAAGAATGTCAAAACCTTCCTGGATCGCATCCGGCAAATGGTCAAAGCCGCGCTAGGCGCGTCTGCCGCCGATTTGATTGATACGCTCAACCCGATGATCCGCGGTTGGGCCAACTATCATCGGCACGTGGTGAGTAAACGCACGTTCGAACGCGTCGATCACCTAATCTTCTCAAGTCTGTGGCAATGGGCACGACGAAGGCACCCTAACAAAAACTTACGCTGGCTCAAAATGAAATACTTTGCGCGGCGTGGGAACCGTGACTGGTCCTTCTTCGGTGAAATCTGCGATGACGAAGGACGGCCAAGTAAGGTCTGGCTGTACTACGCCAAGAGCACTCCCATCAAACGACACGTCAAGGTTAGAGGTGAGGCCAACCCGTACGACCCAGCGTATGAGACCTATTTCGAAGATCGCGAAGGTACCCATATGCTGGATACGTTCCGGGGTACTCGCACTCTTCGCTATCTCTGGCATGAACAGAACGGGCTCTGCCCTGTGTGCAACACAAAAATCACTCGGATCACCGGCTGGCGCCTGCATTACTGCGTACCCCGGTTGCTGGGTGGCTCGCGCAGTGCTGTAAACCGCCTTCTGCTTCATCCGGAGTGCCATGACCGGGTTCATCGCCAACGTCTTTCCGTCTCGAAACCGCGTCTCCTCAATAGAGGCGTTCGAAGGGCTTGAGCTGGGTGACGGGAAACTGTCACGCCCAGTTCTGAGAGGGCTGGGCAGCCGCGAGGCTGCCCGGCCACTCGGTGAA
>Ga0207780_1000345_pt1 | contig 12939 bp, 12 predicted proteins | sample LuqExpMetageno45_FD_187803 | JGI IMG/M metagenome (GOLD analysis project Ga0207780, IMG submission 187803) | Tropical forest soil microbial communities from Luquillo Experimental Forest, Puerto Rico - Sample 45 (SPAdes) | ecosystem: Environmental > Terrestrial > Soil > Tropical forest ...
GTTTGGATCGTAGGTGTACGAGGTGGTGAGCGTCTGCTGGGCTCCGCCAGGCAGAGTCCGGGTAACGGACTGCGAAGTGCGGTTGCCATAGAAAACTGGCCAAACATCTCGTTCTTGAATCTGCCAAAAGTAAGACAGGAAAAAAGGAACGCTACCTGGCTTTGGTCTGCCTGCTTTCGTTCCCCCAGCGTTTAGATGGTGTTCACCTATGCGAGTCACGTAGTTGGAGAAACTCTTGATCTGTCTAGACGCCAGTTCTTCATCTGTTGGCACTTTGATTGAAGCTTTTATCTCCTGATCACATTTGACTGAATCATCGGCAACGTTGACGATCATATTGAAAAACATCTGGCCCTTAACTCCCTTGAAACCCCAGAACTCGTTTCGCTTATTTATCCCATCAACCTTCGTCTTAAACTCGCTCAGAGTTGATTTTGCTGAGAGGTAATCCTTCAGCAAAGGTTTCAGTTCGTCCTCGATTAGGCGTATGCGCTGATGGTCTCGTTCAGTTTGGACTTCCATTGGAGTACGTCCGTCCTGGTTCTTTGGGGCGGCCAAATAAGCCTGCAATACCTCCAAAGCACTTTGAATCTGCTCACGTCCGAGAATGTGATCTGGCTGCTCAGTCATCGACTTTTCTCCGGAGGACGCCACCCTTTCGGGAAGATCTTGTCGGCGGTGAATGTCATGTCGAGAGCTGAAGGCCCAACGTGCAGTTTCCATCCTGTGATCTTTTCCACTCTACCGGTTATGAGTTTTGTGGAGCCGATCACCTTTGCGTCTTGCCATTTCCCCCCGTGCTCGACAGATACTTCCATTCCAGCTTTCAGTTCGTGGTTTTCCATGCCAGCCCTTTCAGATTGTGATGGCTCCATCTTAGCGCTGAGGTATGCTCAGAAGTCGTTCATCATCTTGACGATTCACAAAGTATTAACGGCAACACAGGCGAGGGAGCGTTTCCTAACAGGAGGACTTCCATGGCATTGGTGTACTTTGCTGAGAAACCCGCAGATTCGCCAAACTGACTCGCGAAGGTTGGTAATGACTCCGGTAAACCAGAGCCCAGTATGGAGGAGGTGTTTAACATTTGGCTTTGGTACTGTTGGAACGAATGTTTCTTTACCATTACTGTACGTTTAGGCAGTGTTCAGTCTAAGCGAGCCAACATGGCTCGTGATGGCCTCCGTCGGGCGTGGGGGAACGACTAGCGGCGGCGTTGGTTTTTGAATTTAACAACTTATCCAAATCGACGTAGCCTCGCACTGCTAACGGCTTCCGGCGGTCCACGACGGAGGTCGTCAAATTTGTGGCCGGGAAGAACGCGCGAGGGAAACCAGCCCCGGCGAACTCCCCAGCGGCCCGTCATAGGACTGACGGGGAAATTATTGCGGATTTTCCTTCCGCCACTTATCGCGGGCCAGTCGGCGGTTGACGATATCTTGAACCTGAGCTTTTGTTGAGCGGCGGAGCTTGGCGTCTGGGGCTTCGAGCGGTAGCGGCATTGTGCCGTCGGTCAATGGCTTCGTGAGGTCGATGTCTTGGAACTTTGGTTTCGGTGTTGGAGGTGTCCTGTCCAAACGATGTTCCGCTTCCGCAATCTTCACCGCCTCAACGAGGTCGGATAGTTGACGTTTACGGTTGATGCGTGCGTCAAATAGGAAGATTTTGGAGATGATGTCTATGTTGCGGTGCGTGGTGGCAATCCACTGATTGGTCGCCAACACACGTTTTATCCAATCTTCCAACTCGGTCGCTGATACTTCCCTACCGTGTGGCTGTTGCTTTGTCATCTTTCGGTCTAAGTGCGTTTGAGCGGCAATCTTGTTGAGATTCTCGAACGAGTAGAAACCATCGAACCATTCGCGGATGCCCGCCGCTAAGATGCTTCTGGCTTCTTCGGTGTTCTCGTATTTGCCGTCCTTGAACCAGCCGTCCAACACGAACTTGATGTCCTCGGCGGTTTGCTGCTTGGCTTCTCGTCGCTTGCGGGCTTCGCCCATTTCATACAAACGATGCGCTGGTGTACTCATCGCCAAAAACCCTCAATGACTGTCTTGAACTCGTCTTCAAGTTCCAGCATGCCGAGAAGGTTGCGCTTGGTTGCAACCTTCTTGTTAAGCGCCTCAGTCAACTTCTCTCGGATTTGTGCAGTCTGCCCGTGAGTGCGGCCACGCGTGTTTTGAATCTCGCTACGAAAATGCTCAATGCGCTGGTTGACCGCCACATTTTGCTGAGCGTTCTTCTCCAACTGCACCAATGACTTCGTGCGCTCGGCTCGCTCCCTATCCTCGCGGGCTTGGTCGCGGGCTTGTTGCTCCCGCTCGCCACGCAAATCGCGGATTGCCTTACCTGTTGACGGGTCGTAGTGCGTCTGGGGAGTCTTGGACGGCGCGACCTTCCAAATAAGCACGTCCTTCAACGCTTTGATAGCCTTCCACGTGGTATCAAACGAGACGTCGTAAACGCCGTTCTCATCCACAAAATGGTTTTGCATGTAGCCGTGGAGCATGTCGCCCGATTTCGCCCAGTCAAGCACGCTGGGGAGTAAGGCTTGGGATATTTCCTTCATCACTTGCTGGCGTTCCTGCTCTGTTTGTTTGAAACTCTTCGGTACTGGCATTTCTCATTCTCCTGCCGCGCTCGTTGCTAAGATTGCATTCACGGCTTCCATTCCAAAGCGGCGAACTACTTCTCGGAAATCAAACGGGTCTCGGCGTGATAAGGATGTGAGCCCCAGCCACGTCATCGGAACCTCTCGCCCACTGCGTGCTGTGTAAACCTCGGGGAGTTGTTCGTATTGGCTGTAACGAGGACGTTCCGAGGCGGTCGGCTCCTCCACGGGCTGCGTGCGGCTCGCAGATACCTCGGCACGGTATTCCTTCGGACTTAATCCACGGATTCGGCGACGCTCGTTGCGTGCTGCCGATTCGGTGCGAAGTTCGTCCGCCGACATTGACACTAATCGCTGTGACTCGCGGCGCAAAACGTCCTGCCATGCGTATTTATTGTTGGCGTAGAGTGGGGCTTGCGAGGTTTCGTACCACTGAAGGAGGGTCGCGGCGATTTCTTCCTTGTCAGTGACGTCCTTTGCTGCCTGTGCCTCTGCTGCGCGCTCTTCTCTTTGCTGATTCACGTACCACTGAGCCACTGCGAGGCGTCCCCGCACGTCAGACATGCCCGCGACATACGCCAAATTGTCCGCCGTCAAGCCGAGGTCGGCGGCAATCAGCGCGTTGATTAAGATTGCCTCGTTGGACTCGAATTCAAATTGCGGAAATTCCGAATAGAAGTCGCTGAAGGGCTGCGCCCATCCTTGATTTTTGGCGAGCCGTCCTTGGGCACCGAGGCTCTCGATAATCTTCGCTACCTCGGGCGGAGTCGGGGATGTGTCGCCAATGGCGGCAAGCACCACGGTGTCGTTTGCTGCCGAGTCCCACTTGTAAGTCTTTGCGAGTTCCTTGCGCACTGAGGATTCGATAATCTGTTTGAGCGCTAGGTCCTGCTTGTTTCTGCTAGTCTGTCTGTACATTCTTCCTTTCTCCTGCGGCTTTCGCCGAGAATTTTTACTGCCGAAATCTAAAGCTGTTGCCTGCTCCGAAGAATTCGTTCAATCTCAGCCTTTGCACGCGGGTCCGCTCGCCCGGTCGACGGGTCCACTAAGATTTTTCGCATCGCGAATTTGTCGCCGGAATTAATGAACGCAATCAACGACGCGCGGTCGAACGGAATATTTGTGTCGGGGTGACACAGCACAAAGGGCTCGGTGCCTTGGCCTTGGGGCGGTTGCGCCTGTGCCTGTGGTGCCTGCAGCGAATGTGCCTGCACTTGCTCCCGATTCCGAGGTCGCGCAACTGCCTTGCGCTGGCTCGTCACAAGGTCGTAAATACGCTGCAACTCGGTGTCGTCCACCGTGTAGAGTTCATCGATTGGGTAACGGCGATATTGCCCAAGCTGATTATCGAAGTACCGATAAGAGCCCTTGCCTTCGTCCAACTCGTCAATCAACCGCTTTCGGCGAACGTAATTGCCGTTGACGGCGAGGCGACCTGTTAGGCGGGCTGCCGCCTCCTCCAACCGCTGCATCGACATCGGGAATTGACAATTTGTAACGAGCAGCCCGTCGTTGCTGCGGATGTCGAACTCAGGATGACGCTGATAGAATTCCTCTAAAACTGTCATGTCTGCTCCCCGTGCGCTGCGGCTTCCCACTTTTCTTCAATCGCGCGGATGTCCACTGGATGGTCCGATATTGTTCGCATCATCCCTCTACCTTCACCAGCCGACACGAACTTGTAGCGGTGCCAACCTGCGTCTGCCAATGGCTGAATACCGATGCTCTTTAAAATGGCGCGGCCCACATCGAGCATCGACATGGCGTTCAAAAATGCAGCGAAATCGTGAGGGACAAGAGGTCTCTTGATGTCTTCGATACATTCGCGGATTTGCTCGCCCAGCCAAGCGAGGTACGATTCGCCCGTGCCCTCGATGGGCTCGTCGGCCAAAGGCAGCATGTGGGTCAACTCTTGCGTTATGCACAAATCCCGTTGCCTACGTTCCTCGGCGCGGATAAGTGCCCTCTCGGCCTCCTCTGCTTTCACCCGAGCCCAGCTATCGAGCACCTCCGCTTGAAACTTTCGGACTGCGCCTGCTTGCGCCTTAGCTTCTTTCTTGGTTTCCCGCTCCCTTTGGCGTTTTGCTCTCAGTGTGTTTTTGTAATACGCGGATTGGTAATCGCGCTTAGATTGCTCGGGCGTTTTAGCCTGCTCCGTTTGCTCTGGTTTCTGCTCGTCTGTCATCTGTGTCTCCTCGGCCTCCGGCCTAAATTCATGTCGTCTCCTCGGGATGCGCCCGTAAAATCGGACGGAGACCCGACCCCCACTCCAGTAAAAGTCGGGCCCCCGATTCCCTCTAAGCTCACCGCCAGTGGGCAAGGGAAATTCGTAAAAATTTTGGTGGTAACTTAGCGCTGGGGAGTGGAGGAAAGGACCCTCCCCCTCATTGCAAGTACGCCCCGGTACTCCCCCGGGGGCTGCTTTTTAAAAGTAGTGAACGCGAAAAATAATTGACGGTTGACGCGATTTACCTAGTTGGGCCGGTGCCACGGTCAGTCGGCACGGCGCGTCGACGGGCTATGGGGTTCCACGCACCCGCCAGATGCCCCCGGCTTGCATGGGACCCATTCACGCTCATATCTGACTTCCAGAGTCTGGAGTCCTACCAATTGGACGACCTCCCAGCCGAAGGGAGCACTCTTGGGAAGTAGCAGAAGCAAGGAAAGGATTCGCAACCGCACTTCAACCTTTCTAGATTAAAACGGGATAGCATTGTCGTCAACTCGCGTGCCTTCGACGGCGACTCGTTTCCAGCACAAATCCACTCCATTTCACGGCCAGGGAATAAGTTGCGGAACACCCTTGGCCGTGATACTTTCTGCCCCACTCCGGCGCGCGTAACGCTCGCCGCCTTTACTTGACGGGTACCGAAGTCGCAACAACATGTCCGATATTAGGGAACCGCTTTATCGTCCGTTTGGCGGGACTACTTGCACTAAGTCATGAGAGAAAATTGCCGCAGCCGAATCCGGGCTGGCAGAAAGAAGCTGCTATGCGAAATGCCTTAACAGCGTTTCGGGCCACTGGCAAGCCGCCCAGTCCAGCGTGGCTCTTGGGGGGAATGCTGTTGTTCGCACCTGTTGGAACGTGGGGCCAGCAACCGGCTGGGGCGGGGACCAGCAAAACCTCTCTACCCGATTCACCTCAGCCCAAGCCACAGGGCGAAACGAGTCCTGCTTCCGGCGCTGCGACGCGATTTGTCGGCTACGCTATGAACAAATCTTTTGTTTTTCCTGATATCGCCACAAAGGCCGAACCGCTTTCTCCCGGTGGAAAATTCAAGCTCTTTGTGAACCAAAGCATCTCTCCTCCCTACATCATTGCCGCTGCTACCAACGCTGCTTACAGCCAGGCGCGCAATTCACCGTCCGCATATGGCCAAGGCTGGGATGCTTATGGAGGGAGGTTCGGAGCTGCATTGGCCCGGAGTTCGTCCAACGCCTTCTTCGGCACGTTTTTGATTGCTTCGATCGTCCACGACGATCCGCGCTTCTTCCCCCAGAACCGTCCGTCATTCTGGGGCAGTGTGAAGTATTCCGCGAAAAGGTTGGTGGTTACGCGAAAGGATTCCGGCAGAGAAGCATTCAACACTTCCGGGATCGTCGGCACGCTCGCCGCTGAAACTCTCGCCAACGTCTACTTGCCGGTATCCGAGCAAACTGGGGCCAAGACCGCGGAACGCTTTGGGACTGACTTGGCCTGGAGATTTGCCGGCAACATGTTCAAGAACTATTGGCCGACCATCTTTCACAGCATGAATCTGCAACGACTGAAAGTGATTCCGGATCCCGGTTCACCCAACCATCCCAACGATGTGCCGAAGAGTTGACCAAGTCACGCTCGCTCGAATTCTCGGCAAGTTCCCTGAAACCCTGCCAATGGCGCTCCAGAGGGCTCGGTAGTCGAAAGATTCGGGACGGCTGCACGGCCGGGCCTACGGCACGCTCGCGTTATGAAAGCGGGATCATCTTTCCGTCCCGAATCTTGAAGTCCCTGCCGCTCCAGTGCACGCGATTCGATGTGAAGCCCGCAATCCACACCAGGAAGTGCACGGCATCCCTCAGAGGCACGAGCCACACCTTGCGCCGAACGGTGTCGTCTCCCAATCCCCACACTCCTGCAGTCCAAGCCAGTGAAAGACGAAGCACCAGATAAGCGACAAGATACGCAGCCTTAATAAATCCGGTGGGCGCACAGATCGCCGCGGCCGTCGCCCAGGCGAATCCATGCGTGATCAGCAAACCAAAATACGAGACCGGCCGTACCAGGCGGGTTGTCCTCGCCCACCGCACTTGATGTTCCCAAAAGCTACGCAAACTTTGCGCCGGGTATGTCGTCCAGACGGATTCGCGCGAAAGGAGCACCTGCGCACCCGCCCTGTGAGTACGGTTTCCGATCTCGTAGTCATCCGCAAGATAGTCCGCGAGCGCCTCGTATCCTCCAATCTTAGCCAGCCACGTTTTTGTTGTGCCCACCGCAGCTCCCAGCGCAAACGTCACTCCTTCTTTCCAGTCTGCGACCATGGCTCCCGGAGAGAAATCCGTCGACGCGCCCAGCGCCTCCAGTTCCGCTAAGAGGTTCGGCTCAACCACCCCTCGGTAAAAGCAGCTCACCAATCCCACCTCGGAATCCGCAAACGACGCTGCCATCTCGCGCACAAAGTTTGGCCCGACTCGTACGTCTCCATCCGTCTGGATCAATACTTCGTAGCGGGCTTCTCTTGCCAGGAGTGCGAGATTGTTCACCTTGCGGTTTGTGCCGATCTGTTCCGCACCAGAAAGCAGCCGCATCGAGATGTCTGGAAAACCCGCCATCAACTTTTGTATTACCGGCACAGCTGGATCGGAAAGTTCATTTACGCAGAAGAGGATTTCGTATTGGGGATAATCCTGCCGGCAAAAACTGCTGAAGTTCTCGTAAGTGCCAAAATCGACGCCGTGCACAGGTTTCAAGAGACTGACGGGAGGCCGAAACTCGGGAAGAACCTTGAGGCGTTCCCGTCGAAAAAAGCGGGTGCACGCGATGATGGCAACAACGTAGTAGGCCAGTGGGGCAATCGCCAGCACCAGGACGATGCCGCGCCAAATGGAGATATGCGCCATTAATTGCTTACAAAGTCTCGCTGAATTACTTTAGGTCTGGTAAGGCAGGCGGGTCAAACGTGCCGCACAACGGCGTTGCCATGCGGAGAATCGAGCGGCTCCATGAACGGTCCATTCAGCCGGTACCGCACTCCTCGCCATTCGGCTGTCTGGGAGAAGAAGCTGGCAAAGTAGACCGCCAGGTTCACCGCATCTCGCAGAAATACCAACCAGGGCCGTTTGCGAACGGTCGGATCGTCCAGGCCCCACACTCCGAGACACCAGGCCATCGCAAAGCGCAGCATCGCGTAAAGTCCGGCATAGCCCGCAACCAGGGCCCAGGAGGGAACCACGGCAGCCACTATCAACGCCCACGCCAAGCCGTGCGTCAAAAACATCCCTAGGTAGCCCGTCAGCCGCAGATTGCGGAGCTGTGTACACCAGCGAAGCTCATGCATAAAGAACTGCGCGAAGGTTTCGTTGGGAAATACCATTTCAACAGGCTTCGCCATGAGCTCAATCCGATAGCCGCGCTTGGCCACGGCATTGCCCAACGCGAAGTCATCCGAGTGCATGTTGACCAATGACTCGAATCCCCCGATCTCTGCCAGCCGTTGCTTGGTAATCGCCATCGTCCAACCCAGCGCGAAATCGAGCCCCGAAAATCTCCAGGGGACCAGCGTGTTTCCCGTGCCATCCGTCGGCACACCCACGGCGTCCAGTTGACTGGCGAAGCCATCGCCCGTCACGCTGCGAAACAGCGCCGTTACCAGGCCAACCCGGGTGTCCCGGAACGGCTCCACGACGTTCCAAAGGTAGTCTTTCTCCACCCGTACATCGCTGTCATTGATCACCAGCAGATCGTATGCAGCTTCTCTCGCAAGCCGGCACAAGCTATTCGTCTTCCGGCAGTTTCCAAGCTGCTCGACACCGACGATCAACCGGATCGAACGTTGCGGGAACGCGCGTTGAATTTGCTCGATGACATCGATTGCCGGGTCTCTCGCTTCGCTGACGGCAAAGAGGATCTCGTAGTTGGGGTAGTCCAGATCGCACATGCTGGCGAAGTTTTCGAATGCTTCGCGATCCATTCCCCGAACAGGCTTCAGGACGCTTATCGGTGGTGCGAAGGACCGGTCGATTTTCTGGGCTTTCGCGCGGCGAAAGAAGCTCTGGCCCGCGTAGATCGCCAGCAGGTAGTAAATCAGGGGCGCCAGCGCTGGCAGCAAGATGAGGTAAGGAAGAAATGCAGAAGACACAAAGCACTCCGTTGCAAGCCCAAATTGCGTCTGGTTCCTGGTCGCCTGAGACCCGAGGTATGGCTCGTGGGATGAAGTTTACTCCCAGCAGGTTGCCTGCGCGACAGAGCTACCTGGGAAATCAGGTAAGGAGAACTAATGTTACCCCAATGCAAACCATTATGACACCCATCCAGCGTTTTGGGGAGACCTGCTCGCGGAGCAGGTATTTCGCCCCAAAGGTCCCCACAACATAATTAAACGCCGACGCTGGAATCACCACGCTGAGCGGCGCCCAGGACAACAGCACCAGCAACGAGTAGAACGACGCCGCCAGCAACGGCACTGCGAACATTACCCATCCGTTGCCGACAGCTCTCCCCACAAACTGCAACAGCGCTTTAGGCCGGAAGCTTCCCGGTTCGCCAACCTGTTTCATCCCGTAGGTCATGGCGATCTCGCCGCCCGTACTGCAACAGATGAAGAATATCAGCATCAAAATCACACTCGGTGGCATCATGACGACGCCTTGGGTCCGGTCGTGCTCGGATGAGTCTGCCCGACCAGCAGCACTCCAACCACAATCAACACCACACCGAGCCATCGTCGCGTGGTCACCACTTCATGCAAAATAACCACTGCCAACATGGTTTGCACCGCGTAGCCGAACGCCCCCGCAGGCATCACGTAGCTGTAGTCGGCCCAGCTCACCGCGGTCATGTAACAAAACGTGAAGCCCAGCAGAAACAGGATACCCAGCCAAATGGTTGCATTGTGGATGGTAGAGAGCAGCGCCAGCCAGATACCCGAGGGCGTAATCTGCACCGCGCCGATCTGCAGCATGCCCCGCTTCAGCATCAAGTCGCCCAGGTTCGCACACACGACCATCAGCAAGACCATCACCAGGGTCTTGACCCTTAGCCTTCGTTCGTGACTCATTGCTTGGGCTTAGTCGTTGCCGCCAGAGGATGTACCCGCCATAGACACCATGGTCTTCGGGGCGTCGCCGCCCTGGCGAGCCCACTTTAGCCGTTCTGCCCGCAACCGCAGGAATTCGGTGGCCTCGTGGTAAAGCCGTTTGCGCTCGTGGCTGTCCCACAGAGCTTCCCGGACGATGCGCCAGGCAACGCGCGGACGGAAATAGTATTCGTCGTAGAACCGGTTAACCCCGTCCATCATCTCCGCCTTCGAAAGGTGCGGATACTCGATGTGCGGCAGTTGGTGCCCGCCGGAATCGGCCAGCGCCTCCACGCGCAGGAATCCTTCCTTGGTCATCTGGTCGTGGAGTTCCGTGCCGGGCATGGCGTGCGCCAGCGAGACCTGGATGGTCTCGCAGTCCAGCTCTTTCGCGAATTCGATGGTGTTGTTGATCGTTTCCTTGGTTTCGCCCGGCAAGCCAATGATGAAGTCGCCGTGGACCTTGATCCCGACCTTCCGGCAATTCTTCATGAATTCCCGCGCCATGTCGACCGTCGCGCCTTTCTTGATGTTTTTCAGGATTTGTGCGTCGCCGGACTCGAATCCAACGATGAACAGCCGCGCGCCTCCATCGGCCATGGCCTTCAATTCCTCGTACTTGCTGTGGCACCTCGCTGTGCACGACCACTGGAATTTCAGCGGCTTGAACTTCTGGCTCAGCTCAATGGCCCGATCCTTCCGGATGTTGAAGGTGTCGTCGTCGAAGAAGATTTCCTTCATTTGCGGAAAGTACTCGAGCGCTTTCTTTACTTCCTGGACGACATTGTCGACCGAGCGGATACGCCAGGCATGACCAGAGATCGTCTGCGGCCACATACAGAACGTGCACAACGCCGGACAGCCACGGGAAGTATAGAAAGAAATAAACGGGTTCAACAGAAACGGCACGTTGTACCGCTCTATCTGCAGGTCGCGCTTGTAAATGTCCGTGGCAAACGGCAGCGCATCCAGTTCTTCTGTGTGAAGTTGCGGACGCGGCGCGTTGTGTACAATGCGCCCGTCTTTCCGGTAGCTGGCGCCCAGAATCTGGTCTATTGGCTTGCCATGGGCATATTCGGTAACCGCGTGATCGAACTCCCCGCGCACGATGAAGTCGATGTGCTCGCTGGCATTCAGCGTTTCCTCAGGCTTGATGTGGCCATGAGGTCCGACGAACGCAACCTTTAGTGACGGATTGGATTCCTTGATCTTTGTCAGAAGCTTGATATCACTGTTGAAACCGACCGTCGACGTGAACAGCACCAGGAACTCGTACGCTTTGCAAATTTCTACCGTTTGCTGCCAGTTGATTTTGTGTGGAGAGGCATCCAGCAACCGGCTGCCCGGAATCAGACCGGCGGGATAGGTCAACCAGACCGGATACCAGTAGGATTCAATCTCCCGAGTCGCGGGCCAGCGCGAACTCGCTCCGCCGTCGAAGTTCTCGAAACTCGGCGGATTCAACAACAACGTCTTTAACACATCCGGCATTCTTCACCCTCAGACTGACTCGAATTGGATGTCCGAATCTTGCCCCGCGGTTAGCCACGCCTATACCTTTCAGGTCCGTGGCACGATTTACGACGAAAAACACGCCAGAGAACAGTTTACCGGAGTCGGCCGCCATGTGACACCCGATTCTGCCAAGGGCGCGAAAGCAGCATCTAATGGTTAAATCCTGCATTAAGTGGCATTTGCATAAGCTCAATCTCGTAGGGCCATGTCGGTCGACTCCGACAACACCGACCAGATACGGTCGACCCATTCGCGATGTTCCGGCTTCATCAGCACGCTCCGCAGGCAAGTAAGCGTTTGCTTGTCTTCGGCCATTCCCCCTCTCCCGGAAAAGAACCGCACCGGCAATTCAGCGACTGCTAAGTGCAGATGGCGGGCGGCAGCCACATCAAAGACGCGCCGGCTCAGCGCCGAGGCCTGAGAAACTGTGGAAGCTGTAGGAGCAAAGACCAGAATATCCAACTCGGGCGAGAAACCCAGCATGAAGCGGCGGTCGTCCTTGAGCCGCCTATAAAGATCTAGCGCTGCTGCACGGCAACTCTCCAGGCTCGCGGAAAATTCGCCGCCCTTCTCCAGCGGTAGCAGTCTCTGAGTTGCCCAGAGTGCGACGGCTGCGGCTCCCGGCCTGGAGCACTCCAAGCTGATCTCACCGAGATGCAGTTCCTTCGAACTGAAGTAAGTGTAAGGAGAATTGTGCTTGTAGAACCGCCCGGCCGCAGAATCACGGAAGAGGACGCAGCCGCAGCCGTAAGGCTGCAGCCCGTGTTTATGCGGGTCGATTACGATGGAGTCTGCATGCGTGGTTTGCGCGAAGCAATTCGTCGTCTCCGGCGCGAGATTGCCGGCCAGGATGAAGTAGCCCCCATACGCGGCGTCGCAATGCACTCGAAACCCATGCTGCTCGCGTAAACGCAGGATGTCCGGGAGCGGATCCACCGAACCTGTCGCCGTCGTACCCATCGTCGCAACCACCGTGCCCACATCTTCTCGTGCGAGCCGTTTCTTCAGTGCCTCGATGTCCATCCGCGCGCGATCGTCACAAGGTACCGACTCAAATTTCAGCTGCAGCACACCACAGATCCGTAGGTGGGTGTAGTGCGCCTGCTCGCTGGCCAGAATCGTCTTCCCAGGCGCCAGTTGGCCAGCAATCCATAGGGCTTCCAGATTGGCCATCGTGCCGCCGCTGGTCAAATGGCCTAAATGGTCTTCCCAACCGAACATCCGGGCAATCTCCGCCACCGCTTCCTTTTCCATCGCGGACGATGCACGCCCGCCGTCCAGCGCATGATTGTTGGGATTGATCCACTGCGCCAATGCGTACGCCAGCCGCGCTACCGGGTGCGGCGGCTTCAACATCTGCCCTGCATACATCGGATGGAAATACGGAAAATTGTCCTGCAACCGGTCGGCGGTCTCATTCAGCACGTCCGAGATGCGTCGCAGATTAGCGGAACCGCCGGAATCCACGGGCAAAGACTGGAACCCCGCGTCCAACCGCTCGAGAGTCTGTTGAAGGATTTTCAGGCTGTCCTTTTC
>Ga0207780_1000346_pt1 | contig 12919 bp, 13 predicted proteins | sample LuqExpMetageno45_FD_187803 | JGI IMG/M metagenome (GOLD analysis project Ga0207780, IMG submission 187803) | Tropical forest soil microbial communities from Luquillo Experimental Forest, Puerto Rico - Sample 45 (SPAdes) | ecosystem: Environmental > Terrestrial > Soil > Tropical forest ...
TATCCGCGGTGACCTCGTTTCACCATCAGCCTGAAGCGCAGCACCCAAATTTCTTCGCGTATCCACAACAACGCCGGCCGAGTACCCCATCTAAGGACCGTTTCCAGACGTTCTGCGCCGGGCCAGGCTGATTTTGCGCGCGCTCTTCAACTGCCCTTGCAAATGGGAATGGGTCCGTCCGGCGGCGTCGGATGAGCCTTCCTATATTTCCGGAGAATCGGTTCGAGGACATTTGCTTTCCAGAACTTTGGCGTCCCTATTTCCTTTAGGCAGGAGTCGTTCCAATACATGCCCGCGGATGACAGAGATCGGCCGACGGCAATCGCTTGCGCCACGGCGTTCATATCGGCCGCCTCGGGATAGATATATAAGGTCGTCGGATCATCCTTCATCATCGTAATTATTTGTTGCGCTTCCGAAGGCGACCAGGTTGTACAACCGTTGCTGCGTCCTCCGTCGTAGTTTGTCAGTTTTCCGAACGGAACGTACCCGTCCTTGTTGGCGTAAGGACTATGCGGGTCCTTTCGAAGACATACCTCCTTCAACAACATGGCCGGATGCCCGCCGATCTCGCGCTGTCTTGCATTTGCGGTCGCGCCCTCGCCGTCAAACTGGACAAATGAGCGGTTCAAGATAGCGTCCTGTTTGGCCGAGACCCTGTAATACCCCTTGAAAGATGTTTTCGTCTCCGCCGTCACATAGGCTCCGCCAGCAGTCAGTTTTGAATCCACCGCGTTGCTGAAATTCTTCGCACATCGCCTTCCGTTCGAGAAATTCCCAACTCCTTCCCAATCTCGACCGCCGCCGTGACCCGCAGAAACCGCGCGAAACTCGCGTTTGGCTTCGCAAACAACGTAGAATCGTCGCCCCACCTTGCCATCGCCTAGATCGTTCGGGCGGGTCGCGTCCATCGCGAAATAGCAAGGATTTTTGACGACGCCTTCTCTGAGTTTTCGCAGGTATAGTGCGCGCGCCCTCTGCAGCACGATTTCTGCGATTTGGCCGTCGCCCTTTCCGACGTGCTCCTTCAGCCAGTTCGGAGGGTCGCCGGATTGGCCGTCCGCAAAGCTTTGCGACGAGGCCGAAGGAGCCGCGGTCACGAGGCTGAAGATGGCCAGCAGTTTCGCAACGAGAGATTTCGATTGCATCGCATTTACAGGCGCGAGGGGCCGGGTTGAGCGGACGCCATGTTATACTGTAACATTTCCTCCCTCAAGGCGTCGCGGGAAGGCGCGCCTCTATTGCGCCAAACAACGAGGCGACTGGTTCACATCCTTCGCGCCTCCAGACATGAGCGGGTATATTGCGCGCGAGTCCTTCACGATCGCGAACCACATGACGGAGCTATCCGAGGAACTGCTGAACTACCACCGCGACGAGGACTACAAGATCGGGTCGATCCACGATGACCTCATCAGCGCCGTGCGATACGCCTTCATGGATCGCCGAATCGGACGGCTTCTTTCAGACTGCGATGCCTATGGCTACGCGCCGGGGATAGGACTGTTCAACGTCAGCGGCAGCAGCAGTTCAGGCCCGAGGATTGCGCGGGATGTGGACTTCGACATGTTCTGACGGGAGCTGAATATAGAGAGGCCGCATAGTTTGGAACCTGTGCGGCCTCGCTACGCCAGCACGTCCTAGACGTCGGTTGGTGACTTTGCCGGCTGTGCGCACTGTCGCGCAGTTACCCGCCGCTTGTCGCTCGCAGACATAGCAGAGCAATTTCTTGCCCCGATCGACCTGTTCGGCGGGTAGTGGCGCGCGCAGATGGAGGCTTGCATGAAAAGGCTCATTTTGTGTGCCGTGAACGTAATACTGTGTATCGGTCTTGCCACTGCCGCAGAATACAAGGTGGGCTCGCTAGAAATTGATATCCGTGGTCACGTGCGACACCAAGCGGAGCCAAAATCGGCGGCGGTTATTTGAAGACTGAGAATGGCGTTATGAAGATGCGCTCGTTATCCGATGGTCTTCAGGTCGATCTAGGTCAGACACTGACATTGAAGCCGGGCGGCTATCACATCATGTTCGTTGGTCTGAACAAGCCAATGAAGCAGGGCGAACATGCGCCTGTCACGCTAGAATTCGCGAATGCTGGAAAGGTGAATGTGGAGTTCGTGGTAGAGGCCGTTGGCGCGACGCAAGGTGGCGATCAAGGGATGTCCAGCATGCCGGGAATGAAACATTCGTGGATTAAGACGCGCAATCCGAAGTCGTCAGCGTATATGCGGATGATTTGCTAGGCCACCCGTTCGAAAAATCTTGTAAAGGCCGTCATGTTCCAAACAATTGTCGCCGTCGCGACGGCGACAATCGGAACGAGGATTGAGTTAGCGGCTACGGCGAGAATTCTCATGGAGTTGAGCTCCAGTAGAAGGCACCAAACCGCGAACGCGAGCGCCACGCCGATGCCCTCGGCCAGCAGGGCGAAAGCGATGCAACCAAATTGATATGACCAAATTCTCGGATTGCGTGATGTGATGCGCATCACGCGCGCGTCGATTTGTAGCCTCTGTTGCGCCGCCAAATTCTTGTTGCGTAGTGGTGTAAGAAGCTCGCTTTGTTTTAATTTGTCTGTTTGTTCTTGCTTCCTCCTGCTTCTTGCGACTTCACGCCAAATCGGAGTAATCGGTTTCCACGAAAGGACAGCCTGGCTTACATGCGGATCAGTGACGGCACCTAGAGAACTAATCACGCCAGTCCTATCGGTCCATCTGACTTGACGGCCTGGTTTGCCCGCATACAATCGCAATTCCTCAGTCTTCAGCCGCGCCTCAATAGCGCGGCCTCTTTTTTGGCCGGATGAAAGAGGCCTCGCAAAGGGGTTTATCATGCGAAAGGATGAACCGACCGACGATTGTCCCGCGTGCTACGGCTTGGGTCAGGAGGTGCGGCTGAAGCCGATCCGCTTCGGCCAACCGATTCCACCTTCACGGGTATGTCCCGCCTGCAATGGGACCGGGAAGAAGCCGACATAGCGATAAGGATCAGCGACGGGACGCCTATCGGTCCATCTGGCTTGATGGCGAATAACAGGCTTCACAGGCGTCATTCATGCTTCCCCACTTCGGGCACTGCGCGATCTCCCGCAACAGGTCCGGCAGCTTGATGTCAGGCCCGTGCTCAGCCAGCAGCCGTGCGGTTCGCAATCGACCGTGACGGCCGCACTTGGCGCACTCGATTTCGACTGTCGCGTGCGGGTAGTCGGACAGCGCTATTAAAGGTTTCGTTAACCATAGCGAGCCACGCTGCCGCGCAGCAAAGGCAACCGAATCATGGACACGCCAAAGACGCTATCGCGCTGGTTGACGCTTGCATTACTGCTGGCCGGAATTGGGATAGCGTTCGGGGGGTGTGCGGCAAATAGTCAATTTGCAACATTCGGCGGGGCCGGTCCGTCGCTGCCGCGCGCCGAATACGCGGTGAAGGGCAAGACCGCCTACGATCAGGACTGGATCGACCGCACCATCGAGGCCGAGGTGGCCGGGTTCGGCATTGCCCGTCCGGCCGCGCGGCCGGCGTCGCTCGACGCCAAGCCCGCGATCAAGGCCAAGCGCGCCGTGGTCGCTCTTCCGGCCGCGCCCGCTCCCGTAGACACCGCCATCGACGCGCCGCCGAAGGCGAAGTGGATCGACAAATTGCATCAGGACATCCACGAGTCGAAGCTGCGGATGGAGAAGTGGAACGAGGAGACCAAGAACCAGATCGAGAGCTACCGCAAGTCCGGGCAAGGGGACCAGCAAGCCACCGGCAGAGGCACCGCGCCGGCGGTGGTGGCAGCGGCCTGTAAATGACGCGCTGGCGTGGCCGCCGCCGGACAGCGTGAGCTTGGACCCAAGTTTGGACCCAACTGACCGGGATTAGGGGTGACAGGCCGGTACGGCACCGCGTGGTTTCGCTTGAAAAACCGGACACAAAGTGATCTGTGGACACTGCGAGGGATACCGGTAATCGGATTTGTAAACCGAAGGTCGGGGGTTCAATCCCCTCACCCGACACCAGCAAAATCAACGAGTTAGAGGGCTTTCTCCTTCGTCAATCTTCCCAAGAATGGGCCATGGGAAGCAATCGGGAAGATTGATTCACACCCTCGTGAATCGTGCGCTGGCGCCAGACACGCGCTCGCCAACGCCCTTGGGGTCGATGAAGGATGGGGGGTCGAGGAGCGGGCCATTGACTCATGGCTCTAGGGACCGCGGGCGCCTCCGCTCCTCCTACTGCCAGCAATACGTGATTCGCGATCAGGTTCGAAAGCGTGTGTAGGGGGCCTTTAGCTTCTGTCAGTTGAAGTTGGTCGTCCCGTGGTTTGTCGCATGCCTCGGCAGCATATTGAGACCATGCGCCTTGTACTGCCCGGCGAGCGGCAGGCCCGAGCCCCTGTCATGCGTTGACCCATCGTGCGGCCACGCGATGGGGATGCGCAGCCCGCGACACATCGAAAAGATGCGTTGCGAGTGATAGAGCGAATTCCCCTGCTGCACGTAGACTTCGGCTATCGCGGCGGCTTTGCCGCGGTGCTGATCGCCTGGGTGCCGGAGACGGCCGATGTCTGGGCGGTCGACAGCTTTATGATGGAAGCAGAAGGCCTGGCGCTTGGCCGTCGGCGTGGCGCTGGGCCGCCGGCAAACAATCGTCGCGATCGCCAGTGACTGAGCCAGTTCGGCTTTGGCCGGATCGGCCGAGCGCCATAAGCGAAAACTATCAAAGTCGCCATTGGGAACAACCGGGCTGTGATCATAAACTACGCGATGGAGCGGTGCCGCGCGGAGGCTGAAGAAGACGAATAAACGCGAAGCGAAACCCCTGTCGTGGCGAGGCTGGCGGGGTCTGCAAAGACGAACTTGGCGTCGCCAATTTCAGGCGCGCTCGAGGAATTTAAGTTGTCGAAAATTGTAAAACACTCAATGGTAATAACTGGACACAAGACGAGTGTCAGCCTGGAAGAGCCGTTCTGGTCCGCCCTCAAAGAGATTGCACGCACTCGTCGCGCAACTTTATCCGAGCTTGTGCATTTGATCGACGGTACCTACAACGGTGGCGGAACATCGAACTTGTCCTCAGCGATCCGGCTGTTCGTGCTGGACTACTACCGCGAGAAGTTCTCGGCGGCCGTGAATTGACCCGTTTTCAAAAGCTGATAGGGGCCGCAGCGTAAAGGACTAATCACGCCAGTCCTATCCGTCCATCTGGCTTGACGACGAATATTGAGCCCGGCTGCCACCATCCATGCTGCCCCACTTCGAGCACTGAGCGATTACCCGCACGAGGTCCGGCAGCTTGATGTCACGTCCATGTTCCGTGAGCAACCGAGAGGTTCGCAGCCGACCGTGGCGTCCGCACTTGGCGTCCTCTGTCTACTTCGCCGTCCACTTTCTGAATAACTCAATAAAGTGATCACGATCCCGGATCGTGACCGTCTCTTGTGCGATCACCCACTTATTGAAGATTGAAAGTTTCCACCCCTTATAGACGCGTAACGGGAATTCGCGCTCCCCGTTATTCGGTGGGTAGTCCGGATCTTTCACAAATACCATATCTCGGGCTCGCGCGGCCTTGCGTCAGTGCCACCTCGATCAGAGGAAAGTTGGGGGGCACCACCACATTGCTCAACCGAAAGCGATTACTGCGGATGTGACCGCGATCACAAAAGGGACGATTGCCGAGGCTCTTAAGACCAGATTCCAGCCAGATCAGAGCGCTTGTGCCTTCCGCCTCCTGCGTCAGCCGAGCAGCCCTAGAGCCCCGAGGCCGGTGGCGAATAGAGGGAGAGTGGCTGGGACCGGTACTCTGAGGCTCCATCGAAAGTGTTACCCAAAGAGGGTAGGACCCCATGTGAAACTGCGTCAGCGCTTTCATTTGTGTGAGACGTACTGCCGAAGGTAGGTGTCTGGTCGCCAAAATCGTCGAGCGAGTAAAAAATCATTTCGGTGGCGCGTGGAGTCACTGGTGGACCAGGACACGCTGTAACGCTCCAAACCCCTGTTGGAGTTTGACCAATCCACTTCAGATGGTCACTTAAGGTGACACCATCTGGACCGTAGATATTTACCGGGCAATTGGCAAAGAAGGCCAAATCAACACGAGTCCGCTATTGACCTTTAGGGAACTCCTGTTGGTTAAAATCAACCGAGTGTGCAGGCGGTGCAGGCCGCAATTTCAAAATGGAAGGAACAATGAAAACGCTATCGGTAAACATCCCAGCGAAGTGGGCCGCACTTGTGCGCACTACGCTTCTCAACCGGGCGCAGGAGTTGAGAAACGATACGACCATCGAAAGTTTTGGACAGACCTTGCCGAAAACCGACAGCGAGATAGAGCGGCAAAACGAATGGGCGAATGCCCTTGAAGACATCGCCAACCAACTTCCAAGGGACGCCCGATGACCATGACAGCCGAACGGCCGCCAACTAGCAGCCGTCGAGCAGCACATGGGCCACGCAGAGCTTTTCCTAATCCGCGCCAACAACAGCCGCCCGTCCGGTCAGCCGTGGAAACTCGCCCGCCGAACGAGAAAGGCCCCGGCGCAAGCCGGGGCCAGTTCCGGGAAAACGCTTCGCCTAGGTGAATGGCCTAGATGAAACAAACTGTTTTGACCAAATTTGCGGAATGCGTAATGTGATGCACATTACGCGCGCGTCGATTTGAAGCCCCGCTCTAGTCCAGCCGACCCGAGGGCGAATATTGAGCCCGACAGCCATCGTTCATGCTGCCCCAGTTCGGGCACTGCGCGATCTTCCGTAACAGGTCTGGAAGCTTAATATCCGGTCCATGCTCCGCGAGCACGCGAGCGGTCCGAAGCCGACCGTGGCGCCCGCACTATCTCGACCGTATCGTGCCGGTAGTCGGACAGCGTGTAGTAGGAGCGCATCAAGGGAGACCCGCGGGAAGACTCAACAGAAAAGCCGCACGGCCTCATAACATGCGGCCTTCCGTCAGCGGCCCACACCCTTCCGCGACGACGGTTGGGGCCACCTGCTCCATCTCACACCCGACCGCGGTTCGATCTTCGCGCGCTTATTCGCAGATTGTACGGCGTACGGTGATCCGGTCGCCATTAGGACGCAGGGTGTGACGGATGACGACATGGCAATTGTCGCCAAGGCCGGTGGTCTCGCGATGCCGCAAGACGGGCGGATTCGGCATCGTAGCCGCGGGGTTTTCATCCAAGCCGACCGGCGCACTCTCGGATGGGCTGTAAGGGCAGCCTGCCCCCTAAAATGAAAAGGGACCATTTTTAGAAAGGGACCAATAGCTTCAAAAAGGGGCCAGTGCCAGCGGGATTCAGTACATGTGTCACTTTGAAGGGGACTTCCAGGAGGCTTTCGAAGCTGCCTGCAAGCTGGGCCTGGAAGGCATCGTCTGACCTCGCCATACAAGTCCATGCCCGTCCAAGTCGTGGATCAAGGTCCGCAATCCGAAGTCGTCGGCATATGCGGATCAGCTTGCCGGGCCTTTATTTAATCAGATGCCAGCCAGATCAGAGGTGCCTTCCGTTTCCTGCGCCAGCCGAGCAGACCGAGTGCGCCAAGGGTGCTTATCAAATTCCAATCGACCATGTGCGAGGCGCTGTTGAGAAGGCCCACGGTTCCATCTGTTGTTATGGAACCGCCGACGGCAACGTGACTGCCTAAATCGAAAACCGGAACGGCGTAAATTGTTGCTCCCGCCCTCGTCGCGCCAAGTAGAAGCATACCGACCAGCAATGCTGCGCATTTGGTTTTCATCCGATCTACTCCGCTGTGTGCGAAACACCGATAACCAGCGCATCCGGCCACTGCCGGAACAAGTACGCGAAAACCTAGTGCCGACTCGTGATGGAAGACGATAGGCGCGTCGAATTGCCCCCGCGTCCCCCGAACGGGGGATACGGCGCTCAAAATAGAGGCTTAGCTATTGGTGATGGCTGCCACCATCATGCCGGTGTTCGACATGACACCGTGATACTCGGTCTGGCCGACAACCATGCGCGCAGTCGAGGTGGTCGCCGTCGGAATGGCGCCGAACTCGATCGAGCAGATGCTATCCGTGTGGATACGAACCATGCGTGTCTTCGATCAGAGCGCTTTCCGCTTCCTTCACCAGCCGAGCAGGCCCAAAGCATTCTTGCGAATCGAACCGATCGTGATCCCCGTCACAGCGGGTGATGCCGCTGGCGCAATACTCTCCTGAACATCAGACAGGAGGATGCCATGCGGAAATATCTGATCGTGTTCGCGGGCGCTACGCTTGTGCTCACCGGTGCAGCCACCAAAGCCGCGTACTTCTCTGGGCATCCTGTGCAGACGAATGCCGCCGCGACAACGCTGGAGCCGCTCACGATGCATTACGGAGCGATGCCGGCCCAAACTTTCTCTGACCGGACTTTCGTTTTTGATCAGTAGGGACTTTATCGTCATCCCCATACAAGTCCGGCCCGAGACCGCACTTGGCTGCGGATCAGAAAGGGATTTTGACCAAATTTTGTCTCACGATTTTAAGTGGTTTCGCCGAATTTCTCGCTGCCTCGAAATCCCAAGGTTTAGCGTCGATTTCAGCGCGTCGATCGACAAAAAATGAAGTTACGTTGACCTGGATCAACGGCAGAAACTTTTGTGTCTTTTAATATAACCTCGTTCTCTATTCCGCGGGCGCGTCATGCAGAATCCTCTCCGCCGGCCGGAAGAGATCTTGGCGTATCGACCATTGCGGCAGATGCTGGGAACTTTGGCACCGGCCTTTACTACCTGAGAGTCTCTACTGAGGGAGACAAGCATGTCTGCCCCCTCGGTTCGATCAATGCTCGCGCTGCTGCAAAAGCCGGATACGGGCAAGATCGTCACCGCCGCAGCCGCCGTCCGTCTCATTCGCGACGGAGACACAATCGCGACAGGCGGCTTCGTTGGAATTGGATTTCCCGAAGCAATTGCAATTGCACTGGAGCAGCTGTACCTCGCGAGGGAGAGCGAGCACGTGCAATCTGCCGGACATCCACGTGATCTCACGCTCGTGTATGCGGGTGGCCAGGGTGACGGCAAGGAACGCGGCCTCAATCACCTCGGCCACGAAGGCTTGGTCAAGCGCGTAATCGGCGGACACTGGGGCCTCGTGCCCAAGCTGCAACGGCTGGCGATATCGAACCAGATCGAAGCCTATAATCTGCCGCAAGGCGTGATCTCGCATCTCTTCCGCGACATCGCCGCCGGGCGGCCCGGACATTTGACCCGCGTCGGGCTCGGCACCTTTGTCGATCCGCGTCACGGCGGAGGCAAGATCAACGTCTCCACTAAGGACGACATTGTCAGTGTGGTCGAGGTGGCCGGCCAGGAACTCCTCTTCTACCAGGCGTTCCCTATCGACGTCGGCATCATCCGGGGGACCACGGCGGATGGCGACGGCAACATCACAATGGAGAAGGAAGCCCTAACGCTTGAAGCGCTTGCGATCGCCATGGCAGCTCGCAATTCCGGCGGCCTGGTCATCGCGCAGGTAGAGCGGATTGCCGATCGCGGCTCAATGAGCCCGCGGCAGGTGAAGGTCCCCGGAATCCTTGTCGATTGCGTCGTTCTGGCCGAACCGCAACATCACTGGCAGACGTTCTCTACCGCCTACGACGCCGGCTTCAGCGGCGAAATCCGCGTGCCCGTCGGCGCGCTTCCCCCGATGGAGATGAGCGAGCGCAAAATCATCGCCCGCCGCGCCGCGCTTGAGCTCAAGGTGAACAGCGTCGTCAATCTCGGCATCGGAATGCCGGAGGGCGTGGCGCAAGTCGCGAACGAGGAGAAAATCATCGACCTTATGACGCTGACAGCGGAGCCGGGTGTCATTGGCGGCGTGCCGGCTGGCGGCCTGAACTTCGGCGCCGCCAACAACGCGCAAGCAGTCATCGATCAGCCGTATCAATTTGATTTCTATGACGGCGGCGGGCTGGACGCGGCGTTTTTGGGCCTCGCGCAGGCAGATCGAGAAGGCAATTTGAACGTCAGTAAATTCGGACCGCGACTTGCCGGAGCAGGCGGCTTCATCAATATCAGCCAGAATGCCAAGAAAGTGGTTTTCGTCGGGACATTCACGGCGGGCCGCCTGCGCGTCGGGATCGCCGATGGCCGGCTTCACATCGTAAGCGATGGCGAAACGAAAAAGTTCGTCCCCGAAGTCGAGCATCGAACCTTTTCTGGACGGCTCGCAGCGGAGCGCGGGCGGCCCGTGCTCTTCGTGACTGAGCGGTGCGTTTTCGAACTGACGCCCGATGGTCTCGAACTGACCGAAGCCGCACCAGGCGTCGACATAGAACGTGACATCCTGGCCCGGATGGATTTCCGGCCGAAGATCCCTCGAGACCCCGCACTGATGGACGAGCGCATCTTCTCAGAAAAGCCGATGGGGCTGCGTGAGGACTTGCTTCGCATGCCGCTCGATCAGCGCTTCACATATCATTCGCAGGAGAACTTGTTCTTTATCAATTTCGAAGGACACGTCGTCCGCACAAGCCGCGACATCGAGCGTCTACGCACCGAGGTCGAACGCATTCTCAGCCCGCTTAATCGCAAGGTCTACGTCATCGTCAATTATGACCATTTCACGATCAGTCCAGACGTCCTCGACGAATATTCCGCGATGGTCGCCGACCTCGTTCAGCGTTTCTACTTGGGCATCACCCGGTACACGACGAGCGGTTTCCTGCGCGCGAAATTGGGCGAGTCATTACGCCAGCGCTCGTTGGCGCCCTACATCTTCGAAAGCGCTGAGGAGGCGCGCGCGCATTTGCGCCAGTTAGAGGCCCAGGTCACGGGCTAATCAGCGTGAGGATGGTGTTGTAATGAACAGACCCGCGCCAAAGCGAACTTTCGCGGCACGCACCGAATTGCTCGGTCCTGCGGAGCAGGCCGGCAGGATAGAGTCGTCGAGCCTGATCAGCGAAAAGGCGGCCGACGCTATCGCCGACATCACCAAGCGGCTGAACCGGCTTATTCCGCTTCTGGCCGAGCGCTCCCGCACGGACGATGGATATCGCGTCGTCGATTATCGCACGGTCATTGAGACGTTCGTCGACGTCTGGGAAAAGGCCGCCAAACGCCCCCAACAAATGATAGAGGAAAACGTCCGTCTCTGGACCGATCTCGTCACGCTCGGGCAGCGGGCGCTCCAGCGGGTTTACCTCAACATGCCGGCCGAACCGGTGATCGCTCCGGCTCCTCCGGACAAACGCTTCAAGGCGGAGGACTGGACCGAAAATCCGGCATCCGACTACATGAAGCAGGCCTACCTTCTCTTTTCGCGCTATTGCCTCTCCCTCGTCGATGCCGTCGAAGACCTCGACCCGCATACCCATCTCAAGGCGAAGTTTTACATGCGCCAATTCGTCAGCGCATCGTCCCCGACGAACGCGGTGCTGACCAATCCAGCCGTGCTTCGCCAGACCATGATGACGCACGGAGAAAACCTCCTGTGCGGCTTCAAAAACTTCCTTGAGGATCTGGAACGTGGGAATGGCCGGCTCAGCCTAAAAATGAGCGACCCGAAGGGATTTAAGTTCGGCGACAATCTGGCGAGCTCGCCGGGTAAGGTCGTCTATCAGAACGAGTTGATGCAGCTCATTCAATACACGCCGACGACCGAAACCGTTTACAAGCGTCCCCTTCTGGTCATTCCTCCATGGATCAATAAATTCTACATCCTCGACCTTAAGCCGAAAAACTCGTTCATCCGATGGTGCGTCGCGCAGGGACACACCGTTTTTCTGATCTCATGGGTCAACCCTGGGCCGGAACTCGCGGCAAAGTCGTTCGAGGACTACTTCCGTGAAGGCCCATTGGCCGCGATCGACGCCATCGAGCAGGCGACCGGAGAAAAGGATGTCAACCTCATCGGCTACTGCATCGGCGGCACCCTAACCGGGGCGACTCTGGCCCAAATGGCCGCCACTGGTCGGGCGCGGGCTGCTTCGACGACGTTCTTCACCACGCTTCTGGATTTCTCCGACGTCGGAGATATTTCGGCCTTCATCGACGACTCCCAGCTTCAACTTCTCGACGACCACATGCAGCGCCTCGGCTATTTCGAGGGCCATCATATGGCCGAGGCGTTCAATTTGCTGCGCGAGAACGAACTGATCTGGTTCTTCTTCATCAACAATTACCTGCTTGGACGCGATCCGGCGTCATTCGACCTGCTTTACTGGAACACGGACTCGACGCGGATGCCGACTGCGATGCACAGCTTCTATCTGCGCAACATGTATTTCAAAAATCGGCTGAGGGAGCCAGGTGGCATCACTCTCGGCGGTGTTCCGATCGACCTGCGCAAAATCCAAGTTCCCTTGTATTTCCTGTCGACGCGAGAGGACCACATCGCGCCGTGGCGTACCACCTATCGCGGCGCGCAGTTGCCGGCAGGTCAGGTGCGATTCGTGCTCGGCGCATCGGGCCATGTCGCCGGGGTCATCAATCCGCCGGTTGCGGAGAAATACGGATACTGGACCAACGACGGACTTGCCTCCACGCCGGAGGTGTGGCTGGAAACCGCAAAATTTCAGAAAGGGTCGTGGTGGCCCGATTGGGCGCAGTGGGTGTCGTCCTTCGCCGGCGAGAAGATCGCTGCGCGCATACCAGGCGCAGGCGGACTGAAACCGATCGAAGATGCGCCTGGCTCTTACGTGCGGATGCGCTCGGTCTAAACGCGCGAAGATTCGGTGCTGTGCATCAAACGGGCTGGCTCACTTATGCTCCTGAGTGTGCAACAGCCGACTTTTTCCAAAACCAGATCGACGACAGATCGCGCGCCTAGTCTACTTTGGGTAGCTCGGCGGCATCAACTTCACTGTGTGGCCAAGCACCTGCAGCTCGCGGCTCCAATAATGTGCGGATGGGCATGCTTCGATCCCGACCAAGCACGGCGACAAGCCGCCAAAGAACTCTAATAACTTCGAGCGACTAATGCG
>Ga0207780_1000347_pt1 | contig 12900 bp, 11 predicted proteins | sample LuqExpMetageno45_FD_187803 | JGI IMG/M metagenome (GOLD analysis project Ga0207780, IMG submission 187803) | Tropical forest soil microbial communities from Luquillo Experimental Forest, Puerto Rico - Sample 45 (SPAdes) | ecosystem: Environmental > Terrestrial > Soil > Tropical forest ...
ACAAGATCGTTACGATTGAGGACCCCGTCGAATACCAATTGCGGGGGATCACGCAGATTCCGGTGAATGAGAAGAAAGGCCTGACGTTCGCGAGGGGCTTGCGTTCGATTTTGCGTCACGACCCGGACAAGATCATGGTGGGCGAAATCCGCGACCAGGAAACGGCGCAGATCGCGATTCAGTCAGCGCTAACCGGGCACCTGGTGTTCACCACGGTGCACGCGAACAACGTAACCGACGTGATCGGGCGCTTCATCAACATGGGTGTCGAGCCGTATAACTTCGTTTCAGCGCTCAACTGCATCCTGGCGCAACGGTTGGTGCGCGTGGTGTGCAGCAGTTGCCGCCGCCCGCGCAAGTACACGGACACGGAGTTGCAGGAGTCGGGAATCGACCCGGTACAGGCGAGAACTACTTTTCAATTCGTGGAGGGCGCGGGTTGTCTGGAATGCTCAGGGACGGGTTTCCACGGACGGACGGCGATTTGCGAACTTTTGGACTTGAGCGATCATATTCGTGAAATGATCGTGGACCGCCGGCCGACTTCGGAAATCAAGCGGGCGGCAATTACCGAGGGCATGATCACATTGCGACAGAGCGGTCTGGCGAAAGTGCGGGAAGGCCTGACCACGCTGCGGGAAATCAATAAGGTGACTTTCGTTGAGTAGCGTAGCGTCAATGCGGAAATCGGGCCAGCCAGACCTGGTGAAACGGTTTACGCGCTGGATGGAAGAGACGCCGCACCCGCCGTTGGCGATGGAGATTTCCGCGGATCGCGTGGCGGGAGCGCGTTTCACGCGGCACGGGGCGGTGCAGGGCTTTGCCGTGGCGGACGTGCCGAAGGGAGCCATTGCCGCCTCGGCGATCGAGGCCAACATCTTGAACGCGCCAGCGGTGAACGAAGCGGTGCGCGAGGTTTGCCTTACACTGGAAGTGAAGACGGAAGACGTAGCGTTATTGCTGCCTGACCCGGTCATTCGCGTTTTTGTGCAGCATTTTGACGATTTCCCGCGGAGCAGCGAAGAAGCTCTGCCGATGTTGCGCTGGAAGTTGAAGAAGAGCGTGCCATTTGAAGTGGAAGAGACGCTGATTTCCTACATGAAGCAACCCTCGCGCGGCGAGGGCGTGGACGTGGTGACATCGATTGCGCGGCTTCGAATCATTAAAGAGTACGAGGCCCTGCTCGAAGCGCAGGGTTTGCGTCCGGGAGTGGTGCTGAGCTCGACGCTGGCGGCAATCAGCCTGCTGGACGACCAGAAGCCGACGCTGCTTTCGAGAGTGTCCGGGACATCGCTGACGACGGCAATTGTGCGCGACGGAATGCTGGCGGGGTATCGCTGCACGGAACTTCCGGTGCATGTGGATTCGCTGACGCCGCAGCACCTGCTGGAGGAAGTGTATCCCCTGGCCGCCTATTATCAGGACACCTGGCAGGAAGGGATCCAGGCGGTGCGCGTAGCGGGGGTAGGAAACCGGTTGCCGGAGTTTGCCAAGCCGCTTGAGGAAGAGTTCAAGTGCGAAGTGCGGTCGCTATTGAACGCAGCGGTATCGGATGGCAACTTGCGGGCAGACGCGCGTCCCCTGGCGGACCGCGAACTGGAAGGCTTGGTAGGATGGATGTTGCACCGGAATTGATGGAGAAGGAATGTACGTAAGGCTCAACCTCGCAACGAAGCCGCTGCTCAGTCACCGGCGTTTTTATGTCGGGTCAGGGCTGCTGGGCGGCGTCGCGGCCATTCTGCTGATCGTGTTGGCCTGGCACTATTTCTCGGTGCGCAAGGCGGAAGGCGAGTATAGAACGCGCTCCAACAAGGTTGAGGGTGACATGAGCGCGCTGCTCAACCAGAAGCGGGACCTGGACCAGTATTTCGCCAGGCCAGAAAACCACAACGTGCAAGAGCGCGCGAAATTCAGCAATGACGTGATCAAGGCGCGCAGCTTCAACTGGACAAAGATGTTTATGGATCTAGAGAAGACGCTGCCGCCGGGAGCGCATGTGCTACACATTGAGCCGAAGCTGGATAAGGGTTCGGCGGAGGTGAAGTTTATTGTAGGGACCTCCACTCCGGAAGCCAAGATTCAGCTGCTGAAGGCCTTCGAAGAGTCGAGATCGTTCTCGCACGTGGAGTTGTTCTCGTCGCAGGTGCCCAAGACGCCGGGCGGAACGGACGCGATGACGGTAGAGTTTTCAGCGATCTATACGGGAATTTAGGGATGCGCGACTTCGCACTACAAAAGAAGCTGATCATCGCCGGGCTGGCGGTTCTGCTGCTGGCCGATGGCGCGCTGGCGTATCTGAGCATGAAGACGGCGGTGCCGCGTGACGTGCGCGAGCAGGGGCTGACAGCTCAGAATCGCGAAGCCGCGTTGATCCGCAAGGACATCGAGCGGGCCAAGGGAATTCAGCAGGAAATGCCGGACGTGCTGAAGAGATTTGACGAGTTCGAGGGAACGCTGTTGCCGGCATCGAAAGGCTACTCGGTGCTCTCGCAGGAGATGGACGAGTACGCGAAAGAGTCGCACGCGATGATGGACGACGTCAGGTTCCATGAGAAGGATGTAGAGAAAAGGAACCTTTCGGAGGTATTCATCGAAGCGACGGTCAGCGGCGACTACAACGGCATCGTCGTGTTCCTGAATCACCTTCAGCGATCCAAGAACGTCTATATCATCGATGATCTGGCGGTGGATTCGCAGAATCAGCAACAAGGTCCGCCGGGGGCCCTGCGGGTGAACCTGCATTTGCGAACATATTTCCGGAAGGCGTAGTGATGGCACAGACAAAGCAACAGAAAGAGTTGATGGTGCTGGGAGCGCTGGTGGTGGTCGCCGCGGTGCTATGGTTCCTGTATTTTGGGAAGCGGGATGCCAATGTTTCCGTGCTCGCTTCACACGCGCAGTACGTGCCGATCGACGCTATAAGCTACAAGGGCGTGTTTGTCGGGCTGAGTGACGCGCAGAACACGGAATACAAGCCGAGCGGCAGGAACATCTTCATCGCCGGCCCTCCGCCGCCAGACCCCAACATAGCCAAGGCGGCTGAAGCGGCGCCTCCGCCATATCAGCCCCAGGGGCCGGCGCTTCCGCCGCCACCCCCTGCGCCGGTGCTGAATATGAAGTTCTTCGGACTTGGAACCCTGCCGGCCTCAGGCCCGAAGCGGGCATTTCTGCTCGACGGCGAGGAAGTGCACATCGTTAGCGAGGGAGACACTCTTCCGGGCAATCTTCGAATCACCCACATCGGGAACGATCGCATCGAATTTGAGGACACAGTCACGGGGCTAAAGAATACAAAGGCGCTGGAGTTGCCGCCGCCGGCATGAAACAGTACGCACCAACTCGCAAAGCACTCAAACGCGAAGAGGGCTATGCCATCGTGATGGTGTTGTTCCTTCTCGCGCTGCTGGCGCTGGGGATGGCCGCGGCTGCGCCCACGATACTCAGTGATGTGCAGCGCGAACACGAGAAGGACATGATCTGGAAGGGCGAGCAGTATGCTCGCGGTGTGAAGCTGTACTACATGAAAACGCACAAGTTCCCTCCTTCGCTGGACGACCTGACGCAAAACAAGACGGGTATAAGGTTCATGCGGCAGGCGTACAAAGACCCCATGAATGCAAAGGATGGCTCGTGGCGGCTGATTTACGTCGGACCGAACGGGCAGCTGATCGGCAGCGTGAAGAATCGGGGGTTCAATTTGAATGGGCAGCCGACGGTACAGACCGGGCTGGTTGGCTCGCAATCGCAGTCGCAGTCGTCGTTTGGCAACAGCTTTGGCTCCAATTCGTTTGGCACGAGCAACTCGCCAAACGGGAACACGAACGCGAACGGCACGGGGACCGGTGGCAGCACAGATTCGAGCAGCAACAGCAGTTCGTTCGGCCAACCGCAGACCCTGGGTCAGCCGCTCGGAACGATGGATGCCAGCAGTGTGATCGGCGGGAACATCATTGGAGTAGGAAGCAAGGTCGACAAGAAGTCGTTCATCTGGTACGACAGGTCCAAGAATTACAAGGAATTCGAATTCATCTGGGACCCGTCGAAAGATGTTCGGATCGGCGGCGCGACCCGGGGGATAGGCACCCCCGTGAATGGCCCGACGACGTCGCCGGGCGTCCCGGTCCAGAATCCAAACTCGAATCAAAATCCGAATGGAATGCCTGATCCGACAGCGAACCCACCGCTGCAGGCGCCTCCGCCATCGTCAAACTAGCAACTACGCCAAGAGAAGGCCGCTCACCACCGATTATGTAATTTACTGACCGGAGGGTGCGGATTTCGTGACGGGCGAGCCCAGCGGTTGTGTCGCGGTATCCGCTTTGATTTTGGCGTAGCTCTTCGCAATGCGTTGCACGTACTTCATGGTTTCCAGGTAAGGAGGAATGCGCCGGCCGTACTGGTCGACCCGTTCTGGTCCCGCATTGTAAGCGGCAAGTGCCAGCGTAAGATTGTTGTATTTGTCCATGAGCAGGCGAAGGTATCTGGTGCCCGCGTTCACGTTTTCTTCCGGATCGAAAACGTCTTTGACGCCGAACTGCGCGGCGGTCTGCGGCATAAGTTGCATCAGCCCGCGGGCATTTTTGGGAGAGACCGCTTTGGGGTCGAAGTTGGACTCGATGGCGATGACGCAGTGGATGAGGTCCGCGTCGATGCGGTAGCGCTCGGCAGCGGCCCGAATGACCTTTTCGAAGGGGGTTTTGTCGCTAAGGGGTTGTTCAATCGGATCAAAGATCTCTTCCGGCTCAATGGCCACGACGTCGTCGGCGAGGACTTCGGCGGTGCCGCCCTTCAGGTGGAGGCGGTAGCGATCCCCGAGAATCTCGTAACCGGTAACGTTGAGGCGCGCGCCGCCGCGAAGGACGACGTAGTCCGCGCGAGCAGGGGCGACTGAGGCTGCTAGAGCCAGCCCGGCGAACGCGAAGATCGTTGCAAAACGTCGAATCGTCACTCGAAAGCCCCGGAAAGCGCGAAGCGGTGAATGGCCGCCGCTACGCCGTCTTCGTCATTAGACGCGGTGATGTGCCAACCGCGTTCCTTCAGCGCCGATACACCATTGCCCATCACCACGGGTACGCCAGCAAAGGATAGCATCTCCTCGTCATTGTGGTTGTCCCCAACGGCCAGGATTTCCTGAGACGCGATGCCGCGCAGACCTGCCCATTCGGCCAGTGCGGCGCCTTTCGAGACGGACGGATGAATCACGTCGATCATGGAGAAATCCTTATCCGGGTAGACGGTGACGGCGAGCGAGAAGTCCCGGAAGAAGGAGGCCGCCCGGAGGGTGTCTTCGACTTGGCGCATGGCGTTGACCTGGCCAGTGAACATCACCTGGATGGGATCTTCGTTGAGGCAAGACTCGAGAGGTTTTGCTTCGGCGAGGAACTTACGATTGCGGAGGTAGTAACCGCCGCGCGTAGGATCATCCCAATCGATGGATTCGAGGATTACCTGATTCTCTTGAGGGCGATCGAAGACCACGGCGGCGCACTCGCGCCAAGGTATGGTGGCTTGGAGGACACGCCGAGCCGTATCTCCTGGGAGGAGATGACGCAGATGGGTGACTCCGTCGGTGGTGCGAATCAGCGCGCCATTGTTGACCATCATGGTGACGGGCGAGTGGATCTGTCGCACAACCGGAAGCGCGAAATCGTAACGGCGGCCAGTGACGATGGCGACTTCGATTCCCCGGCGGGTGGCTTCATCGATGGCGGCGGAATTGGCGGGAGAGACCTCAAAGCGGCTGTTGAGAAGGGTGCCGTCGATATCGAGAGCGATCAGACGAATGGCCATGCTTCATTTTAGCGGATTGCCGGGACTCTCCGGAAAATCCCTCGACCGGCGTGTGGCAAAATGAGCGGCCAAACTGGGTGTGCTAGACTCTGAAAATTATGAGCACTCGCCGGCTTTATTACGACGACGCGTACCTGCAGAATTTTGAGGCACGTGTGCTCTCCTGCGAGCCAATCAGTCCGCTAGTGACCGGGTCGGGGCCGCAGGCAGCTTGGGAAATCCTGCTGGACCAAAGCGCGTTTTATCCGAGTTCCGGCGGACAGCCCTTCGATCTGGGAATGATTGGCGAAGCGCGGATTCTGGACGTGCGGGATGACGGGGAAGAGATCGCCCACGTCGTGGACCGGGAAGTGAATACAGGAGACACGTCTGGCTGCATTGACTGGGCAAGGCGCTTTGACCATATGCAGCAGCACACCGGGCAGCATCTGCTCTCGGCGATGTTTCAGGAGAGTTATAGACTGCCGACGGTATCGTTTCATCTGGGCAGCGAGATCAACACCATCGATTTGCGCGGGGCGGAGCCCGCGCAGGAGGTGTTGGTTGGCGCGCAGCACGCGGCGAACGCGGTCATCTTCAGCGACCGGCCCGTGACGGTGCGCTACGGAACAGCGGAGCAGTTGGCTCAGCAGGGAGTGCGGAAAGAAGTCGATCGCACAGGAATCCTGCGGGCCATTGAAATTGAGGGCGCGGACCTGCAACCGTGCGGCGGGACCCATGTGAAGAGCACCGGACAGATCGGGATGATACTGGTGCGCCGTTGCACGAAAATCCGGCAGGACTGGCGCGTCGAGTTCGTGTGCGGAAAACGCGCGGAGAGCTGCGCGACGACGGACTATCGCTTGCTGAGATCGATAGCCGACGAGTTGAGTTGCAGCCCGGAAGAGATCCCTTCGGTTATCGCAAAAAACGCCGCGGAACGAGACGCCCATTTCAAGAGCTTTCGGTCTGCGTTGCAGCAATTGGCGGAAGCACGCGCGAAATTGCTGACAGAAGCGAGCGAACCTGGCGTGAATGGAGTACGTGTCATCGGGCTGGTGTTGCGGGAAGAGAATGCGGAATTGTTGTTGCCACTGGCGACGGAGCTCGCGAAGAACGAGAAGACCGTCGCCCTGGTGATTCACGAGGGCGCGGGCCAGTTGGCGTTTGCGCAGCACGCTTCTGCCGGTCAGGACTTAAACGTGGTTCTGAAGAAGGTTTTGGCAGAAGTACCAGGTAAGGGCGGAGGCACGAAGGACTTCGTGCGTGCGAAACTGGCTGACGCGACGCGAGCAGCGGCGGCTCTGGAGCGGGCAGAAAGAATTCTGGCTGGCTAGCGTGCCGCCTGGCCGTGAACAGCGGGCAGGCCCCCAAAATGGTGCTAGAAGAAGCGGGTCAGCACGCGATCGGGCAGATTGGCCAAGTCGACGATGGTGAGAAAGTCGATCGTTTTGAACTCACGGTCAATCGCGGGCGGTCCGGAGATGCGGCCGGAAATCTCAAGATAAGCCCGGAAGAGACGGGGGGGACGGGAGATCGCCACAGTGGCGCCGGTCGACTGGCACTCATGGCCGGGCTGAGGCAAAGTGCGCAGGGCTGGCTCGACCAGGTATTTTTCCTTGAGCGATTCGTACATGGCCACGCCGTAGTTTTCGTCCTGCGAAGAGATCGAGCTGCAGCCAATCAGGTAGCGAGATTCGTGGCGGGTAGCGTAAACGGCGATGCCCTTCCATAGGGCGTGCAGGACCATGATGTTGCGGTAATCGATGTGCACGCAGGCGCGGCCCAGTTCCAAGACCTGCTTGCGAACCCTCTCGTAGACCGAGAAATCGAAGAGCTGGTTGCCGTAGTACCCCAGATTCTTCCGGGCCACCTCGCCGGTCTGCAGGCGGTAGGTGCCGACCAGTTTGCCGGATTCGAGATCCCGGACCATCAGGTGGTCGCAAAAGGAGTCGAACGGGTCGATGTCGAGGCCGGAACGGTCAGAGGTAGAAAGGCCTTCGCCGAGTTCGATATTAAAGACGTCGTAGCGGAGGCGCTGGCACTCGATTAAATCGGCCGGAGAAGTGGCAAGGCTGACACGGAATAAGGAAGTTTCAGTTAAGAGTGGGTCGGGGGTAAGTGTCCTCACGACTGACCTCTGGCTGTGTTAAGTTTCGCGTGGCTGAGGTTTCGGAAATGTTTCAGCCACGTTATTTTCCCGTGCCTGGTGTTGACGGATACGAAACTACCCTGAAGCTTGATTTTACTGTTAACGGGAACGAAAGGGAAGTCGCGTACTGTCGCGGAGTTGAGCAAAACGCCACAGTGCCGATTGAGAATGCTAGGAGACTCTTGCCGTGGTCGACCGGACGATCAGCTCAGGCTTCACTATGATTTCGGGAGGGTAATCGGTGGGGCGAGGAGAATTGATCCGTGCCAGGAGCGTTTCCGCGGCGATAACGCCCATCTGGCGCAGGGGCTGCCGGACAGTGGTGAGCGCGGGATTCTGGTAAGCGGCGCTCTGGATATCGTCGAACCCAATGACCGAGACGTCCTCCGGTACGCGCCTGCCGGATTCGCGGAGTGCCTGAACCGCGCCGATGGCTGAGATGTCGTTGAAGGCGAACAGTGCGGTGAAGGGCTCATTCCGCGCGAGGATTCTACGGGTGACAGCGTAGCCGACTTCGGGAGAGGGGGAGTCGCTGTCCAGTTGGCCGGTTAAGGCTTCGTGGACAGTAATGCCAAGCTGCCTGGCAACGGCGTGCAGGGCATGCCAGCGAATCTCCGTGTCGGAACTGAAGTCCTGGCCTTTGATCATAGCGATGCGCGTATGCCCTAGTTTTTGCAGGTGTTCGAGGGCAAGCTGAGCGGCGAGACTATGATCGAGGACGATATTGGTAACGCCGGGAAACTTGCGATGCCCGGAAATGGCCACGACGGGCATGGAAGTGGACTCGGTGAGAGCGGTATCCACGGCGATCATGCCTTCTACCGCACGCTGCTGCAGCAAGGAGGGGTACTCATCAATTAAGTCGGTACGATGGCGATGGCTCACCACAAAGTAGAAGTAACCCTCTTGCAAGAGATGATCTTCGATACCAGAGAGAACGAGTGCGGCATAGCCTTCGCTGACTTCCGGAACAATCACGCCAATGGTAAAGCTACGCTTCTGGCGAAGGGAGCGTGCCATCAGATTGGGGCGGTAGTTGAGTTCCCGGGCGGCCTGGCGAACGCGCTCCTGCGTAGCCGGAGGAATGGATTTCGCGGCGGGGGACCGGTTGATGACAAGAGAAACGGTTGCGGAAGATAGGCCCAGGTGAGCAGCCAGTTCTTTCAGGCTGATGGAGCTCGTAGCAGTAGACGGACCATTGGGCGTGGGGTCTTTCCGAGACCGAGTCATAGGCTGTCTTTTGGCGTAGTCTGTCATAAGGGCGAAACGACGGCAAGGGCAGTAGTAGAAAAAAATCGATCTTGCAGTGGTATGGTAGCAAAATAGATGATAAATTGTAGCTAATAAATCGATTTATCTGGAGTGGGGTGGCCCCGGGGCCGTTTTCGCGTCTTCCGCCGGCAGCCAAACCATGTCCGCGTAGAGGAGCCTGACTCTCGTGAACCGCCGAATTGGCCGTCGCCTTCTGCTTGTATCCAGCCTTTTGCTCCTTGCGTGTCCAGCATGGTCGCAACAAGACCCGCCCGCGAAACCCTTCCGTAGCCTGCCCGTGGAGTCGAATCTCGCCGCTGACGCAATTGAAAGCAAAGTTGATGCCTTGCTGAAGCAGATGACTCTGGAGGAGAAAGTTGGGCAGTTGGTTCAGTATTCCGCGGGAACACGAACAGGACCAGGAACCGGACGCAGCGACTACGAAGAAATGATTGAGAAGGGGCAGGTGGGGTCGCTCTTCAATCTGGAGAACGCCAGAGCGGCAAACCGCTTTCAGCGCATCGCGGTGGAGAAGTCACGCCTGCACATCCCGCTCCTGTATGGCTTGGACGTGATACACGGCTACCGGACGGAGTTCCCGGTGCCACTCGGGTTGGCTGCCACATGGGACCCGGGCATTGTGGAAAAGGCTGCGCGAATCGCGGGGCACGAAGCGGCGTCGGATGGTGTGAAGTGGGTTTTCTCGCCGATGGTGGATATCGCGAGGGACGCACGGTGGGGGCGGATGGTGGAGGGAGCGGGGGAGGACCCGTATCTGGGAAGTGCGATCGCGCGAGCGTACGTGCGCGGTTACCAGGGGCAGAAGCTCAGCGATTGGGACAGTGTGGTGGCCTGCCCGAAGCATTTTGTCGGATACGGAGCCGCGGAGGCAGGGCGCGATTACAACACGACGGAGATCTCCGAGCACACGCTGCGCGAGGTGTACCTGCCGCCGTTTTATGCTGCTCTGGATGCGGGTGCAGGCACGATTATGAGCTCATTCAACACACTGAATGGCATACCGGCGAGCGCGAATCCGTTTTCGTTGACGCAAGTGCTGCGAAAGGAGTGGCAGTTTCCGGGATTGGCGGTGAGCGATTGGACGTCGCTCGGCGAGTTGATTCCGCACGGAATCGCCAACGATGGGAGGATGGCGACGTTTCGTGCATTCACCGCCGGCGTTGACATGGATATGGAGAGCAATATCTACCACGAGCATTTAGCCGACCTGGTGAAAAGCGGCAAAGTTTCGGAAGCGCTCATCGACGAATCGGTGCGGCGGGTTTTGCGGGTGAAATTTGCTCTCGGACTGTTCGACCGGCCGTATAGCGACGAGAAGGTGGCAAATGATGGGCCGCTGCCGAAGGAGAGCCTCGATGTGGCACGCGTGGCGGCGGAGCGGTCGTTTGTGCTGCTGAAAAACGACGTGGTGGGTTCGCGGCGGGTGCTTCCGCTGAGTGGCGATTTGAAGACCTATGCCCTGATCGGGCCGCTGGCGGATGATGCCGGAGAGATGCTTGGTGCCTGGGGAGGGCACGGCCAGGCGAAGGACGTGGTGACACTGCGCGGTGCGCTGGTCGACCGGTTAGGCGCGGGGCGCGTGAGATACGCGAAAGGCGGGGAGATCGAAAAGGCCACGGACGCGCAGATTGCCGAAGCGGTAGCGGTGGCGGGGAGCGCGGATGTGGTGATCCTTGCGCTGGGAGAAAACGCGCCCGAAATGACAGGAGAGGCGGCGTCGCGCGCGCATCTCGATTTGCCCGGCCGCCAGGAGGCGTTGCTGGAGCAAGTGGTGGCAACGGGAAAGCCAGTGGTGTTGCTGTTGTTCAGCGGGCGGCCATTGACGTTGCCGTGGGTGTTCGAACACACGCCAGCGGTGCTGGAGGCATGGTTCCCGGGTGTGCAAGCCGGGCCGGCTCTGGTGCGAACGCTATTTGGGGAGTCAGTGCCGAGCGGAAGGCTGGTGGTGACATGGCCGCGTTGGATTGGGCAGGTTCCGCTCTATTACAATGCGCTGAATACGGGCAGGCCGGCTGGAAATGCGGATTTGTCGCGGCCGCCCAGCGAAGGCACGGAGAAGTTTGTGTCACGGTATGTGGATGAACCCAACGCGCCGCAGTTTCCATTTGGCTACGGGTTGAGTTATACGGAATTTCGTTACTCGAAGCCGGAAGCGAACGCGAAGACGCTCAGCGCGAAGAGTTTAAGCGCAATGTTGCGCTCGCGCGCGGACGATTCGAAAGAGGTGCTTTCCGTCAGCGCCAATGTGACAAACTCAGGCAAAGTGGCAGCGGAAGAAGTGGTGCAATTGTATGTGCGGCTGCGAGGGACAAGCGTGGAAGAGCCGATGCGGGTGCTAAAGGGTTTCCAGCGGGTTGCCCTGGCGGCTGGCGAGACGAAGAAAGTGACGTTTCCGCTGTCGGCGGAGGCTTTCGCATTGTGGGATAGCAACAACGAGAACAATGTGGAGCCGAGCAAGGTGAACCTCTGGGTGAGCCCGGACTCTGCGCGCGGCGAATCGATTGAGCTGGAAATCACGGAGTAAGCGAGGCGCGGCCATGAGTGGATATCCGATGAAACGTCGTGAGTTGCTGCGCTGGTGCGGGCAAGGGATCGCCATTGCTCCTTTTGTGTCTTTGATTGGATGCGGGAATAAGGCACCGACGGCAGTGCAGAATCCCGGTGGGGCGCCTTATCAGGGCACGGACGACCAACTCCTGGATGATATTCAACGCGGGATCTTCGAGTTTTTCTGGAATGAGACTAATCCTGCGACAGGACAAGTGAAAGACCGCGCGTATCTGAACGGAAACGACACCCGGACGATGTCGAGCATCGCGGCTACGGGGTTTGGTCTGTCAGCTTTATGCATCGGAAATGCTCGTGGATACAGAAAACCTGCCGACATTGTCGATCGCGTACGAAGCACGCTGCGATTCCTGTGGAACACCATGCCCAACGTCCACGGGTTCTTCTATCACTTTGTGGACATGAACACGGGTGCGCGCTGGGAGCAGGTGGAGCTGTCATCCATAGATAGTTCGCTTTTGTTGTGCGGAGTGCTGACGGCGCGCCAGTATTTTGCGGATGCCGAAATTCAGGACCTGGCGACGAAGATCTATAACCGTGTGGACTGGCCGTGGATGATGAATGGCGGGCCGACTTTGTCCATGGGGTGGAAGCCGGAGAGCGGTTTTCTGAGCGCGCGCTGGGAGCATTACTGCGAATTGATGATGATTTATTTGCTGGGTATAGGGTCCACGACAAACCCATTGCCGCCGGAAACGTGGAAGGCGTTCACGAGACCAACGGTTAGTTTTCAAGGGCTGACTTACATTTCTGGGAATGATCCGATTTTCACGCACCAGTATTCGCATGCGTGGTACGACTTTCGCGGGAAAAAGGATGCCTACGCGAATTACTTCGACAATTCGGTGACGGCTACGAAGGCGCATAAATTGTTTTGCCTGTCGCTACAGCCGCAGTTCAGCGATTATGCAGACGATCTGTGGGGCATCTCGGCTTCCGATTACGCAAAGGGCTACACGGCGTGGGGAGGGCCCCCACCCCAGGGCCCGATCGATGGGACGATTGTGCCGTGCGCGACGGGCGGGTCGCTGGCGTTCGTGTTTGACGACTGCATGAAAGTACTGCGAAATATCCGCGGCGCGTATGGCCCGAAGGCGTGGGGGAAGTACAGCTATGTGGATGCGTTCAATCCGCTGACG
>Ga0207780_1000348_pt1 | contig 12849 bp, 14 predicted proteins | sample LuqExpMetageno45_FD_187803 | JGI IMG/M metagenome (GOLD analysis project Ga0207780, IMG submission 187803) | Tropical forest soil microbial communities from Luquillo Experimental Forest, Puerto Rico - Sample 45 (SPAdes) | ecosystem: Environmental > Terrestrial > Soil > Tropical forest ...
TGACCGGATATTGCATTCGGTTTAAAGCTCTCAAGGATATAAACATCGATACGCTTGAAGCGGCAATACGAGATGGGCTTGCAGCTCAGAATGAAAAGGCAAGCTGATGAAATAATTCCACTGTTAAAGGCAAGCAGTTATCGATGTAAAGGCGCTCCGATATACGACGCCTACAGTTCTGACCCGCGCCACAAAGCCACCCTCTATAAAACGGGTCTCCCGCAATAGTCGTGAGGCGCTGTGTCAGCGCTCCTTGCCTTTCTCTGTTGGCCGTTGCCACTCGCGGAAGCATTACGGGCCACCCGGAAGTTGGCCTGTTCGAAGCCAATTTGACGTAATACGACTAAGCCGGGGATGTGCTTGAGTGCACGGTCCAGAGAGTCGGCTTCGGCGATCCTTCGATCGAGTGACAATCCCACGGCCAGAAGCTGGCCCTCATCACCGCGCTCTTTCGATCCACGCCTCGTGCGTAACCGGCCTTGACCAGCGCCGGTGGGTAAGGGCCAGTCCTTGGGCAAAACGTCGCTTCTTGGGCAACGGATCGGAGCCCAGCGCGGAACGGCGACGATGTTCAATGCCCACTTTCTCTACGTCCATCGTAATGTGACGGTGGCAATTTCGAACTCCGTTTCGATTTGCTTTCGGCGCACGCAAGGTCGGAGTCGCCGCAGATGCTCGCGCGGAATCACCCTGCCTTGGGTGGAAAAGAAACGGTTTCGGCTCAGGGACCGGCTGGCGACCGCCCGGCATCATGGTCTAAAGTTAGACCATGCCAGTCTCGTACAACATCCACGATCTCAGAACAATTCTCAAGTCTGTCAGCCTTCGGATTGAGATGCTTGAGACGGTAAAGGCGTCGTCTAAGCCTGATAGAGAATTCCGCAGACGTCTGAAGGAAGCCAAGATCGAGGAAACGGTGGTTCTGGAGAAGTTGGCAGAATTCGAGAAGAACCGACGAACATCCGCGGGCCGCTGCTCGGGCACAGCAACCCGGCCGACCGAGACCTCGCGTGATGTACCTCGCCTCGCCCTCGCAGCTGCTTATCGTTAAGGACAACCGCATGACTGCAATTGACTTCATCGAGAATTAAACCCTGAAGTGCTGACAAGCCCCCGGAGCCACGTGCTCCGTTTTTTTAAACTGCAACTGACTTGGTCGATCAGGCTTTCATTCGACGGCAGCACTACCCGTATTCAACCAATTAATCACCTAAGTAGACCCCATGAACCGCGTAAAAAAGCATGGCCTGCTCTCGCGCCGTTCTAGCCTCACAGCCCAATGGAAAGGACGCCGCCGGAGCAGATGTGACATGATCGACGTTGGTGCTACCGAGACCGCCGCTTGTGTCACCAGACGGCTTTGTTGCATTTTTCCGTTTGGAAGGCTGGACACTGCAAAACTTATCCGTTCACCTGACAATAAGTGCCGCCGTGCGCTACCCGGCATTTTGGTTGGGCACATGGGCTGCGTTGCTTGCACAAGGGCAAGCAACAGCGCGCCCTTCGGCGGACTCCACCGACGTCGACGGCAGCGCCCGATCCGCAAACGGGCTTTGGGAGGTTTGATCTTGATGATGGTTTGGCTTTTTGCCCGTGCGCTTGGCGGCGGTACTCGCGTGCTTGCGCGGCTTACGGTCGGCAGTCGTCGTGTGTTGATTCTTCCGTATTTTTGAGGTGTACAGATCGGCTTTTGCCGCAGAAGGCTGGCCGAAGTGGTCTGGATCAACTTCCTGTTGACCGTGGGCCCGCATCAAGAAAACGGGGAAAACACCGACCGCGAGCATTAGAGCGAGCATTCTGAGAGACTTCATAAATTGTATTTCTCCTTCTATGAGGAAAGGCGCAAAACCAGCTAAAACTCGATCACCGAAGTTCCCCTTCAACATCCGCAACCGTCAGGTGGGTTCTGGCGCTGAACCTGTAGTTCCAGAAAAGGTGGACCTGGGAAGCAGTCACCTCATAACCGTCGATCTGAAAGAGGCGGCAACCCCGACCATGCCAGAGCTGCCACCCGTTACGAGAGCCACGCTACTCTTCAGAGTTGAGAGCCCATCGATTATCTGCTTCGGGGCCTTCCTACTCCGACGTGGCCGGAGCACCGCAGTTCCACGGAAGACCGTCGTTCCACGGAAGACCCCTATCTGTTCCGTTGAAGGCGGCACTTTCGTTGGCGTTGCGCCGATCGACAAATGCAGATGACCAGGCAACGGAATCCGCGGCCTGCAACCGATGGTTTACGGCCAGGCTGAGGCTATGACCCGAGTCAGGAACCACGCAGCCATGGATCCGTGCCTGTGGCGAGTAGAAGGGCACTTCCTGAGTTGCAACCACGCCACCGGATGAGCAGTCGAAGTTGCCGCCCTGCGGGTTCGGACCGCAGGTCGTAAAGTCGTTGCTTCCCAGAATGGTCAGAACGGGAACTTGGATCGCCAACGTTGCTTTGGACGTTACAAGCTGAATGCCAGTGCCAAGTTCGCTTGCCGAGACTACATCCTTGCGCGCTTCATCGCTGGAGATGACGGCTGGATCAGCGTCGGGGAAGTTGTAGAACAGGAGCGAGCGTGTGCCAGGGATGGTGGTCAAGTAGCCGGTGTCTAGTCCACTGTTGGCGAACTTGGGGTCGTCGACGGCGGGGTGGAACGCGTTCGAGTTAAGGAACTTGGTCGTGACCGAGTGAGCTGCCCCGGTTATGATGACGCCGTCGACGTCTCCGTAGCTGATGGCCTCTTGCCAGACGACCGTGGAGCCCAGCGAGTGACCGACAATAATCACCTTGCCGAACTGGATGCCAGTTACGGATCCGTTACGCAGCCCCTGCACGATCTGATGAGCGACATATGCCGCGGATTGGGCCGTCACCTCGTCGCTCGCGGGATGTGAGCTGCTTCCGGTGCCAATTTCATCGAGAGCGAACGTCGGGAAACCATGGGCGGCCACATCACGAGCATAGGAATATTCGGTTCCATCGATTTTGCCGAAGTTCCAATACTGGTGGTTATAGGTTGCGCCGGCAATCAGCAGTTGCACGGTCGCTCCCGTGCGTAACTCGGCCGGATTCGCGCACAGCTCGCCACCGACCAATACGCTGTCCGCCTGGCCTGGGGCAAGCGCCACCGGGATTGCGGCAAAGTTAAAACAGTTAACGGATTGTTCTGGGGTAGTTGACGCCGTGCCCTGTTGGGCCAATGCGGGAACTGTCGACAAAACAGCAACTGCAATGGCGATGACAGCAAGCCTCACCGTCAGGTTGCGTAAGGCAGTGAATATTCTGTTCTTCATTCTTCTCACCTTTCTCTTAGAGTTCTCGGATCACCGGTTCCCTAATCTAGGAAATTGTTGATGTCTAACTCGTATGGCCATCGGCCTCGGAGCTGCTTGTCGCTGGCAGCGGTTGCCCGCTCACTCGGTAAGGCGAAGCTGGCGCCGAATTTCGCTCATCGCCTAGCCGCATTCACCGACTTTTAAACTCCGTGCGTTTTCAGCAGTCCGACTGTTGAATTAGAAAAGGGCAGTAGCGATAAATATCTTCGGGCGGGAAGTAAGAAAACATCGCTTACTATTGCTTCATGAGTCTGTCGGCTCAGAATGTCTTCCGCAAATCAACCATTAAAAAGCGCTGTGCTGACGAATTCTTTTGGGCTGATGCTTTTCGGCTCATATATAACTAGGCGGCTGATTCCTGGGACATTGGGGAAATGGCTGAAGCGGGTGCTTTGCATTTCTTCGACACCATCGTCTCAATTAGCCTCTCGGCGATTCCGTTCTTGCGAAGCCTCAGCAGGCCGGCGCGAGTGGTGTCGAAGTCACTCTCGCAAACTTCAATGACACGTACTATCACGCTCTCGGAAAGACGGCTAGCCAACTTCCGGACGTCATCGTTGTTGATGCACGGTTTGTTCTGCTCCGAGCGCAGAAACGACGACTGCAATAGCGCAGCCAGGATCAAATTCAGAATGGGTTGTTTATAGATGTGGGCTTCCTCTATCAACTCGCAGTCCGTCGCAACCTCGATCCGATTCAGCTTGGATTTCATGTTCTACCTCCTGCTCGGCAGTTGGGGTTGAACAGTGTTGGATTTCCACCCCATCATGTAGGCGGGATACCGAGTCGAGATCGCTCACTGCAGTGCAAAAGAAACCCGGAGCATATGGCTCCGGGTGGCATCAACACTTCAGACCCTAATTCGTGATGAAATCAATTGCGGTCATGCGGTTGTCTTGAACGATGAGCAGTTGCGAGGGCGAGACGAAGTACACCAGACGGGAGTCCCGGTCAGCCAGGTTGCTGTACCCCGTGCCGATGGCCTGCAACAGTTTGGCTTCGTCGGGATTGCTGTTGTCCAGTGTGCCGAGCATTCCACGGCCGCCGAGGTTGTCGTATCCGGCGTTCACGCTCCAGAAAGGTAAAACCTGTATGGTTCCGCCTTCGAAGAGCTGTTCATAACGCGCGGGCTCGATTCGCGCCGGTTCGTGGACCACAATCTGCGGATTGTGCTTCTTCGAGACATCGACGGCAGTCAGTGATTGCGGGCCGTGTTCGACATACAGGTAGGTCCGGCCGTGGTCCCACTGGTTGTACATGCGGGTAACGGGGCGACCTTCCAACGGGATACTGCCAACCACCTTCACCCCTTTTGGCAGTTGCGGGTTCGCGGAGCTTACTGCGAAGGCAGGCACCGCGTCGATCACGTGGTTTGCGCGATTGCGGAAGTCGCCGGCGAAATCATCAAGAAGAGGGCGCCAATCAGCGCGATCCGGTCGCCCAAGGTAGCAAAGAATGTCGTTTTCATAATTATCTCCTTCATTGAGCGCGCTCCGGCTGCCGGAACGCAGGCTGATTGTTGAACCTCAACTCCGCCGAACACAGTCAGCGGAGGTTGAGGCAGTTACGAAGCCGCAAGTTGCCGGCTCACTCATAAAGGCGCTGGACGGGATTGAGTTCGATCACAACAAGCACAATCGTTTTCGTCGAAGATCTGGGCCGTCTTTAACGTGATCAAAACGGGTTCTCTTGGCTCTCGCCTTTCACTCATAGAACTGGTGATAGCCGCTTTTATTCCAAGGTTGTGAGACAAGTGTTTGCAGGAAGGGGTTTGGTGGGAAAGAAGAGGACTTTGGCTCAGCACTGCGGAGAGAAGTTACGGTCGTAAGAATTCATTGCACAGGTTGATCGGTCCCGCCAAGCGTTTGCGCCTATAGCATCAGGGAGAGTTGTGCGCTTTCGAGCAAAGAGTCGGGGACTTGATGATTCCGCTGCCCAGTCCGTTGATATAATTTCGGCTAACGGCGGGAAAGAGAGATGCAGTATGCCCGACCCCGCACCTGTCAATGAAGAGCCGCAAAGCGCGGGCAACGTCACGAACCTTCTCCTCCAATGGGGTAGCGGCGATTCCTCAGCCTTAGAACGGCTCACTCCAATCATCTATCAAGATTTGCTGCGGCTGGCCAGAGCAAGATTGAGCCGGGAGAATCGTGCGTTGACACTTCAACCCACCGCCCTGGTTCACGAATGCTATCTCCGCTTGGCCGATCAGAACAGATTGCAATGGCAGAACCGGGCCCACTTCTACGCTGTGGCCGCCAACACCATGCGACGCGTGCTGATCGACCATGCCAGAAAACGCAAGGCCGAAAAGCGGGGCCGCGGTGTGAAGATTACTCTCCAGACGGGCATGGACATTGCTGAGGAGCGCGCCCCCGATCTCCTGGTCTTGGACGAAGCGCTCCAAAGACTGACAGAGCTCGACGAGAGAAAGAGTCGTGTCATCGAGTTGAAGTTCTTTGGTGGCATGACGACGGAGGAAATCGGTCTGGTTCTTGGGATTTCCGTAGCAACGGTGGGGCGCGAACTTCGTCTTGGGCAAGCCTGGCTGCGACGGGAGATGTCGCGCACCTAGGCTTGAAGTCGATATGACGATCGATCGCTGGCACCGGATCGAAGAGATATTTCAGAGCGCCTTGGAACGGCCGTCGTCGGAACGAAGCGAATACGTTGCGCGGGTCTGTGGCGACGACAAGGAACTGCGGTTCGAGATCGAGTCCCTCCTGGCAAGCGACAGCGGCGGTGCTACTACCCTTCACTCATTGATCGAGCACGACATCAAGGAGCTGAGGGAGACCTCAAGCTCTTCAGAGGCTGGACTGCAAGTGGGTCCCTACCGCCTGGTGCGCGAGCTAGACAGCGGCGGCATGGGAGTCGTCTACCTGGCCGTCCGATCCGACGATCAGTATTTTCAAATCGTAGCCGTCAAGATGATACGCAGGGGCATGGAGTGGCCCTCGCTGCTTCATCGATTCCGCGCCGAACGGCAAATTCTCGCGAATTTAACCCATCCGAACATCGGTGCGATCCTCGATGGAGGTGAGACCGAGGACGGCCGTCCCTTCATCGTGATGGAGTATGTCGAAGGACAGCCCATTACGCTTGCCTGCGAGACCAGAGGTCTGTCCACAAAGGAGCGGGTGGAACTGTTTCGGTCGGTGTGTTCCGCCGTACATTACGCACACCAGAAGCTGGTGATACACCGCGACATCAAGCCCAGCAATGTATTGGTGACCCCGCAAGGTAACGTCAAGCTCATTGATTTTGGTGTCTCGAAGCCGTTGGGTCCGCAGGTTGTTCTCGGAGAGGCCCCCAAGACCGAGGGCTGGCAACGCCTGATGACTCCTGACTACGCAAGTCCAGAACAACTTCGGGGCACGGAGCTTACAACTGCAACCGACATTTATTCTCTCGGGGTCCTTCTGTTTGAGGTCCTAACCGGGTCGCGGCCGTACTCGCTGGGTGAGCTTTCACCGGCGGCAGCGGAAAGGCTGGTCTGCGAGCAGGAAACTCTGAAGCCTAGCTCGGTTCCGGGTCTTACGGATCGAGTACGCAAAGAGGTTGCGGGGGACCTCGACAGGATTGTTTTAATGGCCATGGCGAAGGACGCGTCCAGACGCTATCTCTCGGCGCAGCATCTTGAAGAAGACTTGGTCCGCTTCCTGCAGGGGTGGCCTGTCCTGGCCCGAACTCCAACTCCGTTCTATCGGTTAAGCAAGTTTGCGAAACGGCATCGGGTGGCGCTATGGATGACTTGCGCAACTTTGGCCGTGCTGGTGGGCTCGATCTTTGTCCATCAGCGGCAATCTCGGGCAGCCGATCGCAGAGTGAAGCAGCTTGCAGGACTGGCTGACTCGGCAATCTCGGATCTCACGGCGAAACTGCAGCAGTCTCCCACATCAACCGAGGCGCAAGCTTCCCTATTTCACAGCGCCGTGGGTTACCTGGAGCAACTGAGACAGAGTTCGGGAAATGATCCCCGGCTGTTGCTAGAGCTTTCGCGAGCCTATACGCGAGTGGGCGACCTTGAGGGTTCGCCATTTGTGGCTAATCTTGGTAATTCGGGGAGGGCCGTCGCCAGTTACCAGGAAGCCCTGCACGCCGCGATTGACGCCCACGCCCGACTGCCCGGCAACGAGAGTACCGAAGCGGTCATTGAGGCTTATCATCGGCTCGCCGGGATGGAGTCGTTCCTGGGAAATACCCAAGAAGCACTCGAGGGTTATCAAAAGGCCCTTCCACTCGCCGTCGAGTTTCTGCAACAGCAGCCCGACGATCCAATGCGGAAACGTCTGCTGGCGATGAACTACGCCGGGATCGGAGACGTGGAGCTGGGCACTCTGGAGCCCGACAAGGCCCTGAACAGTTATCGGAAAGCGTTCCAAGTCTTCGGCACTGAGGCAAACGGCCTGGAGGACCACGACCGGACCCTCGCCGGACTTTACCTTCGCAGGGCGAGGGCGCTGAACGAGCTTGGCTCGCAACCGGAAACGGTCGCGGAGACTCGCAAGGCAATCGAGGTTGCCACGGGTTTGACGCAACAGTTTCCGTCTGCGAGGCAAGCCCAGCGGGACCTATTTACTGCCTATCAGAACATGGTTCTGACCCTGGCAGGAAGAGATTTGCTAAACGTTGGCGACCCGAAGCAGGCGCGACTCTACGCTCGGAAGGCCCTTGGGATCGCCGAAGCTTTAGCCGCCGCCGACCCAAAGAACGTCCAGGCGCGCTATGATCTGACGCTCGCGTATACGACAATGGGTGACTCGTTTCGCCTTTCACAGCCGGAGGCTGCGGGTCGATGGTACCGAAAGTCCATTGCAATGACCAAGGAGATGGCTCCCAAGTATGGGGCCGAGGCGCGGCACTGGATTGCAATACGTGACGAGGATCTAGCGGAGGTCCTGGTAAGTAGAGAACAGGCACCGGAACGACTCCAACTCTTGCTGGAGGCGAATCCAATCAGGCAAGAACTGGCCAAAACCAGCCCTCACGGGCGAATCCATCTGATGCGGTCTTATTGCAAGATTAGCGATGCAGAACTGGCCGTTGGCAACTTGACTCTGGCACGGCAATTTGCGGACTCTGCTGTACCGTTCCTCGACGAATTCAAACCGACTTCGCCCAGCCTGCTGGTTCTGCGCGATGTGGGCTTTTGCGACGAAAGCATCGGCAATGTGAAGCGACAGATCGCGACGGAGCACTCCTTTTCTGCCGAAGAGAGGCGGAGCGCGGAAGCCGAGGCGCACGAATGGTACTTGAAGAGCGCCGGGGTGTGGAACGAGTGGAACAGACGGGGAGCCGCGACTCCCGAGAGCGAAATCGAACGGCACAAGATAGAAAGGTTATTGAGGGCCACGAACGCCAAAGAAAACTTAACAACTCATGGAATGTAAGGCGAATCAAGCTCCGGAAGGCCGCCCAAGTGATCGAAAGACATTGCCTTCTGCGCTATAAGTTACGGGAGATCAAGACTTGCCCGGACAATCTAAATTTCGGCTGATGACAGCGACACAACTCGCTGAGCAACAACGGCTAGGCACTCTTCTCCTGGATACAAGACCAGCCGAAGAGTTTGCCTCGCTTCATATCCGGGGAGCGATTCAGATTGGTCTCATGGGAAATTTCTCAAGTTGGGCGGCCATCCTGATCGACCCGACGCGGGAGCTCCTGCTGGTAGCAGAAAGCGAATCGTCCGCTGCGGAAGCCCACGCTCGATTGGCCAGGGTCGGGGTCGAGCGCATCATCGGTTATTCGCTGGCCGACGAACTCCAATGGGGCGAGCATAATCTGGACCTTGATAGCATTTCGATACACCGATGCGCCAGCGTGCGTCAGAGCTTGCAAGCCGACAGGTCTCCGCAGCTGGTCGATGTTCGCAGCCGGGCAGAATGGCTGAAAGGACACCTGCCCGGAGCCATTTCAGCACCCCTGCTCGATTTTGATTCGAGTCTCCACCGCATCGACCTGTCCAAACCGAGTCTTGTCTATTGCCGTGAAGGATTTCGCGCTACAACCGCAGCGAGCATCCTGCTTAGGAAAAGTTCGGGCGATGTCGGCATCCTGATCGACGGCATTGAGGGTTGGACGGCGTCTGGTTTGCCTTTGGAAGTGACCGCTGCCAAGTGAGTCGATTGACCCTCCTGATGATCCGCTGCTGATGAACTGCCAGAAATAGCATGTTGTTAGTCTTTCCCTCCAACACCCGTTACGCAGCCTAAGGCCGCTCTCCATCGCGATCGATAGCTGCAGGCACGTCAGGCTCAGAAAAAGTTGCTGAACCTGGAAACTCGATGATCGAGTTTCGGTACGTTCCACGCCTTCCCCCATAGAAGGAGAAGTGCCATGCACCAGTCATTCGATACAGACCGATACGCATTCATGGGTTCTGAACCCAGCACCAACGATTTCATCGAAGACAACCCATATCTAAACTATGCCCGCACGACTGTCCCGCAGCCTCCTGTTCGCACATCTGGTGCTCCGGCACCCAGCTATGCGCTGGGCCACTCTTCGCGTGAACTGGAACGCCTCAGCACACAAGCCACACTCTTCGAGCCTTTCACCCGCCGCATGTTCAAGCAGGCCGGCCTGACTCGAGGCATGCGTGTTCTAGACGTGGGTAGCGGCAACGGCGACGTGGCATTTCTAGCGGCTTCATTTGTCGGTGAGTCGGGCGAGGTGCTGGGCGTGGACAAGTCACCCGTCGCAGTGCAAGCGGCCAATGCGAGGGCAAAAGCGGCTGGGTTTAAGAACGTGACTTTCACAGCGGGAGACTTGACCACGATGTTCTCTGCAAGGCCTTTCGATGCGGTGATCGGCCGACTTATCCTGATGTACCAGGCCGATCCCGTAGCGGTGCTACGCCGCCTGGCCCGACAACTCAGGACGGGCGGCGTCATCGCTTTTCAGGAGTTTGATGTTGAGGCGGCAAGATGCTATCCGGAGTCGCCTGCCTTCCGTCAGGCCATGGAATGGATCACGGCTGCCCTGGAGAAAACCGGTGCGGACAATCGCATGGGGCTCAAACTCCATTCCACTTTTGTCGCAGCCGGCCTGCCCGAGCCTTCCATGAGCTTGGAAGCCTCTATCGGGGGCGGAGAAAACGATCCAGGATCCCTTCTTCTACCCGAGGTCATTCGGAGTCTTCTTCCAGTCATCGAGAGGCTGGGGATCGCTAGTGCTGCACAGGTGCAAATCGAGTCGCTCGAGTCGCGTGTGCGGGCCGAGATTGCGGAGCTCGGCGCGATCACGATTTTGCCGACGCTCATTGGGGCCTGGACGAGGTTGTCCGTCTGCTGAATCCAAGCGCTCGATTGATCGATTTGCCGGTGCTTTAGCGCATAACAGGACAGGAGAGCACAATGTTTCAACACGTAGATCATGTGCGGGCTTCCGTAGGGAAGAAACTGCGCGCCCTCGACGGTTTGGAGGAATACTTTTGGCTTTCGGAGAATACGTACCCTCATACGACCATGATCCTCGCTGAGGTTGAGGGCGCTACGACAATCGAAGCGTGGCGGGATGCGCTCTGGAAAGTGCAACAACGATACCCGCTGTTGTCTGCTCGAGTTCGCAAAAAACCAGGACAACGACCTTACTTCGAGACTCTGCCGGATACGAGTATTACTCTGCGTGTGATACCGCTGAAGGGAACAAACCTCGACGCCTTAATTGCACAGGAGCCCGTTATTTCATTTGGGTATGCGGACACTCTCATGGCGCGTATCACTCTTTGCTACAGTCCCGAGCGGTGCGTGGTCTTGTTCTCGGCCCATCATGTGGCAACCGATGGCAGAACCAATGTCCGGATCATCGAGGACCTGATCGCGGCAGTTTCAGGTGAGCCTCTGGGAGCTCCGTTCCCGTTGCTCCCTGCAATCGGGGAATTCTTCGGACTCGGGGAACCTGGGCCATATGCCGAACTATCCTCCGGGAAGGCGCTGCCCTGCAGTTTCCGGCTTGGCCTGCCTGTGCCAAAGGTCCAACGCAGGCTTCTCCCTGTGAAGGACCTGCAGGTTCTGTGGGCCAACGCGCGGGCGGCGGATACGACAGTACACGGTGCTCTGGTGGCGGCATTCTTCTTCGCCGGAAGACGCTTGTCGGAGCGGTGGCGAACGGCCCCAGTACTGTGCTTTTCGCCGATCGACCTTCGACCTATGTTGAATCTCTCAGGTGCCGCGGGCGTACTGATCGGCGTGCATCCATCGGTGATGCAGCCGTCGGACAATCTTCCTTTCTGGGAGTTCGCCCGAGAATTGAAGCGGGATATGTGGGTCTCGCAGACGAAGGAGTACGCCGCGCTAGGGCTACTTGCCGTCCGTCAGGTGGTGCAGCGAGAAAGCGATCCGGATGATCTGACCACCATCGACCCAAAAGGGTTCTACAACCATGACCTCCTGATCAGCAACTATGGCGATCCCGGTGTGAGAACCAACTTTGGACACTTGACGCTCAAAGCTCTCTATCCATCCGTGATTACTGGGGACGTCGAAACGCAGAGTATCTCGGCGCTCACGGTCGATGGTGCGTTACATATCACATACATCAGCCGGCAGCCCATCCCGGAGCTTGTGGAACATGCGTGCGCGATCCTGCTCGATGCCTGCGTCTTGTCATCTGCAGCCTAGGGCTAGCAAGTTCGCGTGCAATCCGATGATCGCGTTTCATTCCGTTCTGCGCTTTACCTCATAGAAGAGAAACTCAATGGGGTTCCACCTAGACGGAGCTCCGAGACGGCGTACAGCGGTCAGAGGAGGACGGGAGGAAAAGCATGCAGTTCGGGAATCACCACAGCGAGAGCAAATGCGGGGCGTGCTGCCCGGAGTGCGCAGCGAGCACGCTGCATCATTGTGCACACTGTCCACAACACAGAGAGACCGTTGCTGCACAGGTCCCGTGTGGATACGACTACAGCCATTTGGTCGGCAGTCCTGGGAAAAGGCACGACAACGAGTTCAATGCTGCACAGTTCGACGGATTGCTCACAGATTATGACCGCGTATGGCTCGGATTCGGTATGCACATCTCAAGCCAGTAGACCTAAGTCAATTTCCCCCGGAGCCCCCGACCAAGGAAGATGCGCTGAGAGGCTCCGTTCCTCGGCGAACTGCGATGGTTCAAGCGCAAAAAAATGCTCTGGCTGGGGCCAATCTCAGCATAGCCGACTACGCGTCCAAGTGACGGCACGGGGGGTTCACAACGACTTACGAACATGGGTCGATCACTCCATTATCATTCACTATTTGTCTCGGCAAGCCAAAAGGGGTTTGGGCACTTGCCCGCGCCGGACTTAAATCCGCGGGTGGAACCCACGAAACCCGCACCTACAATAGCGACGCATTCGCGCCGTTCATCTCGTTTTCTCCCCCATAGGATAAAACACTGTGCGCGCCACTTTATTCCAAGCTCATTAGTAAGCCTCGAAACAAATGACTTTGTTGTCAAGTGAAGCGTCGGCTCTTGCCAGATGTTGCGTTTTGCGACGAAGAGCAAGGGCCTCGTCGATAGGCACTCTAAGTAACGAACCGC
>Ga0207780_1000349_pt1 | contig 12840 bp, 9 predicted proteins | sample LuqExpMetageno45_FD_187803 | JGI IMG/M metagenome (GOLD analysis project Ga0207780, IMG submission 187803) | Tropical forest soil microbial communities from Luquillo Experimental Forest, Puerto Rico - Sample 45 (SPAdes) | ecosystem: Environmental > Terrestrial > Soil > Tropical forest ...
CGCATTCGCGGCGCGGGGGATGGAGATCACGCCCGGCTGGGAGACGGTCGTGCTCAGCGTCGACCCCTCCGGCTTCGTCGAAGCGCGTATCGGCTCGTCGCCGCACGGCCAGGGGCTGCGCACCACGCTGGCGCAGATCGTCGCGGATCAGCTTGGCATCACGCCCGACCGTGTGAAGGTCGTGCACGGCGATACGGATCGCGCGCCCTACGGCTGGGGCACGTTTGCCAGCCGCTCGCTGGTGATCTGCGGCGGCGCGACCCTGATGGCAGCGCAGAAAGTGCGCGCGAAGCTTCTCAAGCTTGCGAGCCACATGCTGGAAGCCGCGCCGGACGACATCGTGCTGGAGGACGGCGAAGCGAAGGTGGCGGGCACCGACCGTACCATCCCGATCGCGAAGCTCGCGCGCGAAAGCTACACGCAGACCTATCGCTTCAGCGGAATCGAACCGGGCATCAGCGAAACCGGCACCTACGATCCGCCGGGTACATTCTCCAACGCGTGTCATGTCGCTGAAGTCGAAGTCGATATCGAGACCGGCCGCACGACGGTGACGCGCTATCTCGTCGCGGAAGACGCAGGGCGTATCATCAATCCGATGATCGCCGACGGACAGGTGCATGGCGGCGTCGCGCAGGGCATCGGCAACGCGCTGTTCGAGGAAATCGTCTACGACGAGAACGGCGCGCCGTTGACCGCGACGCTTTCCGATTATCTCACCCCGACCGCGCACGAGATTCCGCAGATCGAGCTGCATCACCTGGAAACCCCGAGCACGGAATCGCTCACCAAGGCGAAGGGCCTGGGCGAAGGCGGCGGCATCGGCGCGCCGGCGGCCGTGATCAACGCGATCAACGATGCGCTGAGCGATTTCGGCGTGGAGATCGACGAGATGCCCGCGACGCCGCAGTGCATCCGCGCAGCGCTGCGGAAGGCAGAGACCAAAGCATGAGCGACAAAGTTCCGATCACTCTCAACATCAACGGCCGTGCGCATGCGATCTCGGTCGAACCGCGCCGTACATTGACCGACGCCATTCGTGAGGATTGCGGGCAGACTGGCACTCATATCGGCTGCGAACACGGCGTCTGCGGCGCGTGCACGGTGATCGTCGACGGCGCGCCCATGCGCTCGTGCCTGATGTTCGCGGTGCAGGCGGACGGCAAGAACATCCGCACGGTCGAAGGGCTGGCGGACGGCGATACGCTGCATCCGATGCAGCAGGCCTTCATGGACAATCACGCGCTGCAATGCGGCTTCTGCACGCCGGGTTTTCTGATGCTCGCCATCGGCGTGCTGGAGCGCGAGCCCGACATGTCCGACGACGATTTGCTGGACGTGCTCTCGTCCAATCTCTGCCGCTGCACGGGGTACCAGAACATCGTCAAGGCGGTGCGCGCGGCAGCAAAAGAGATGCGCAAGTGACGCGGCGATGAGTGGAGAGACATACATCGGCCGCTCCGTTCCGCGGCTGGAGGACCGGCCGCTGCTCAGGGGCGAGGGCCGGTTCGCCGCGGATATCAATTTTGCCGAACAGTGGACCATGCGCGTGGTGCGCTCGCCGGTGGCGCATGGGAAGATCGAGAGCATCGACGCGGGCGCAGCGCTTGCCCTGCCCGGCGGGCATGCGGTGTGGACCTACAAAGACATCGCGCACATTCCGCCGATTGGCTTTCGTCTGACCGGGCTGGCCTCGCTCGAGCCGTACCGGCAGACCGTGCTGGCAAAAGACGTCGTGCGCTATGTCGGCGAGCCGGTCGCCGTCGTGTTCGCGGATGATCCTTATGTCGCTGAGGATGCCGCCGAGCTCGTTGAACTCACGATTACGCACCGCCCGGCGGTGCTGAACGCGGCGGAGCCGACGGCCGAATTCGCGCCTGGCCTCACGACCGAGCCCGACGTGGTGCGCAAATCTTACGGCAATGTCGACGCCGCGTTCCGCAACGCGCACGCGGTCGTCTCGCTTGATCTCTCTGTCGGCCGCCACACCGGCGTTCCGCTGGAAACGCGCGGCGCGATCGCGCGGCTGAACGGCGACGTGCTGGAGATGCACGGCGCCGCCAAGGTGCCGCACTGGAACCGGGACCGCCTTGCGCTGATGCTCGCGCTAGATCCCACCCAGGTGCATCTGTTCGAGGGTCATGTCGGCGGCGGCTTCGGCATTCGCGGCGAGCTTTATCCGGAAGACGTTCTGGTCTGCGCCGCCGCGCTTGCCTTCGAGCGCCCGATCAAATGGATCGAGGACCGGCGCGAGCATCTGATTGCGGCGAACCATTCGCGCCAGCAGCGCCATCGCATCCGCGCGGCGATCGATGCGGATGGCCGCATCCTTGGCATCGACAACGAGTTCTTCCACGACAACGGCGCCTACATGCGCACGCACGCGGCGACCGTACCCGATCTCGCCGCCGCGATGCTGCCCGGCCCCTACCGCGTGCCGGCCTATCGCGCCGCCGGACACATCCGCCTCACCAACAAGACGCCGTGCGGCACCTATCGCGCGCCGGGGCGTTACGAGTCGACGTTCGTGCGCGAGCGCCTGCTCGACGCGATCGCGGAAAAAATCGGCGTCGACAAGGTCGAGATCCGCCGCCGCAATCTGCTGACCAAAGCGGCGATGCCGCACGCGCTCGGCATCGACACCTTGGGCACGCACATTGTCTACGACTCTGGCGATTACGCGCTGCTGCTCGACAAGGCGCTGCAGCTCGCAGACTGGGACGATTTGCAGCGCGATGCGCAAAAGCGCCGCGCGGCCGGTGAGCTGGCCGGCGCCGGCGTCGCGATGTTCGTAGAGAAGAGCGGGCTTGGTCCGTTCGACGATGTGCGTATCACGGTCAAGGAGAGCGGCATCGAGGTGGTCACCGGTAACGCGTCGGTCGGCCAAGGGATCGAGACGGTGGTCGCGCAAGTGTGCGCCGAGGGGCTCGGCGTCGATTACCGCGATATCACCGTCGTGCACGGGCAGACGAACCGGATTGCGCGCGGCATGGGCGCGTTCGCCTCGCGCGTGACCGTGATGTGCGGCGAGGCGACGCGGCAGGCGGCGGCAAAATTGCGCGACGCGATTTTGAATTCCGCCGCTGAGCTGATGCAGACAGAGCCGGCCGCGCTCGCGATCCGCGGACGCGGGGTCGTGCGCGCCGACGGCACCGGCCCGAGCATGCCGCTTGCCTCGCTGGCGGGTTTGAGCGCCGAGGCGACGTTCCAGACGACCCATATGGTCTACCCCTACGGCGTGCACATCGCGGCCGTGCGCGTCGATGCGGAGACCGGCGCCGTCGCGATCGAGCGCTATGCGATCGCCTACGACATCGGCCGCGCGGTCAATCCGATGCTGGTCGAGGGTCAGATCGCGGGTGGGCTCGCGCAAGGCGTCGGCGGCGCGCTGTATGAGGAATTTCTGTACAACGAGAGCGGCGAGCCGCTGTCGGTCACCTTCGCCGATTATCTGATGCCGACGGCGCGCGAGGTGCCTACCTCGCAAATCCTGCTCACCGAGGATGCGCCGAGCCCGCTCAACCCGCTCGGCCTGAAGGGCGCCGGCGAAGGCGGCACCAATCCGGTCGGCGCGGCGATCGCCTCCGCCGTCGACGATGCGCTTCAGCGCCCTGGCAAGGTGACGCAACTGCCGCTGACGCCGCAGCGGGTGAAGGAACTGCTAAAGCGGCGGTGATTGTCCTTTCCTCGCGCGCCCTGCTTGAGCCCGCCGCCAAAGGGCAATAACCTAACGCGCAATCGGCGCGCGTCTTCTGAAAGCTTCCCGCAGAGAAGCGGACGCGCGCGGTCTGATCCTTCCGGGGGTACGGAGCAAGCGGGGACAACAACGTCTCCGCGGCCGTGCTGCCTTTTTGCTTGCATAAGGGGAGAGTTCTCAGTGCGCTTCGTTCTAAGCATCCTGGCCGCCGCACTGCTCACGGGGGCACAGGCCTCCGCGCAGGAGGACGCGGCCAAATATCCGAGCCGGCCCGTGCACATCATCGTCTGCGTGCCGGCCGGCGGCGGCGTCGATACCGTGACGCGCTATCTCGCGCAGAATCTGGAGAAGAAGCTCGGTCAGCCGGTCGTGGTCGAGAACAAGGCCGGCGCGGCCGGCAATATCGGCGCGGAATACGTTTTCAATTCTGCGCCCGACGGCTACACGCTGCTCGCCTCACAGCCGTCGCCGATCACGGTCAATCCGTTGCTGTACAGCCAGATGGCGATCGATCCGAGCAAGTTCGAGCCGGTGGCGATCATGACCGAAATTGCTAACGTGCTGCTGGTGCGGCCCGACTTCCCGGCGAAGAACGTGCAGGAGTTCCTGGCCTACGTGAAGGCCAATCCGGGCAAGGTGAACTACGCCTCGCAGGGTATCGGCACGACCTCGCATCTGTCGGCCGAACAGTTCGCCAAGCTGATCGGCACCAAGCTGGTGCACGTCCCGTACAAAGGCACCGCGCCGGCGCTCAACGACCTGATCTCCAGCCATGTCGATATGATCTTCATGGAGTTCGCATCCGCGAAGAAATTCGCCGACGCCGGCAAGGCGCGCATCCTCGCGGTCGCGACCGGCAAGCGACTGCCGGAGATGCCGGACATTCCGACGCTGCAGGAGGCGGGCGTGAAGGGATTCGAGTCGGGCACGTGGAACGCCCTCGGCGCGCCGCCGAAGACGCCGAAGCCGATCATCGACAAGCTGAACAAGGCGGTCGAGGAAGTGCTGGAGAGCAATGAGGCGAAGGAGCACTTCGCCAAGATCGGGCTGCACGCCGCACGTACGACGCCGGAGCAGGCGAAGGCCTTCATCGACAGCGAGACGAAGCTCTGGGGCGAGGTGATCAAGCAGGCGGGCATCCAGCCGCATTGAGAGCGGTGCGAGCAGCAAGCCGCAGGCTATTCCCCGCCCCTCGTGGGGAGGGGCTAAGGGTGGCGGTGGTTACGAAGCGGATCGCAGAACAACACCGACCCCCCCCCGGTGTCCCTCCCCTACAAGGGGGAGGGAACGCTAGAAACGAAACTCTTCGCTTAATCTTCGCGCGCTGTACGCCCCACCCGATCCCCCTATAATCGGCATCTCCACCTGCGAGTGCGCCGATGCCGCAATCTGACCGCCTCGAAATCCTCTCCGCGCTCGAGCGCAAGGTGTTGTGGCTCGCGAGTTGGACGATCCACAACGCCAACCACCTGCGCGACAATGCCGACGGGTTGAAGGTCGGCGGACACCAGGCATCCTCCGCCTCGCTCGCGACCATCATGAGCGCGCTCTATTTCGACGTGCTCCGCCCGCAGGACCGCGTTGCGGTGAAGCCGCACGCCTCGCCGATCTTCCACGCCATTCAATATCTACTCGGCAAGCAGACGCGCGAGCGGCTGGAGCGCTTCCGCGGTTACAAGGGCGCGCAGAGCTATCCCTCGCGCACCAAGGACGCCGACGACGTCGACTTCTCGACCGGCTCGGTTGGCCTCGGCGTCGCGCAGACCTTGTTCTCATCGCTGGTGCAGGACTACGTGCGTGCGCACGGCTGGGGCAAGGATCGTCCCGAAGGCCGCATGGTTGCGCTGATCGGCGACGCCGAACTCGACGAAGGCAACATCTTCGAGGCGATCCTCGAAGGCTGGAAGCATGGGCTGCGCAATTGCTGGTGGATCATCGACTACAACCGCCAGAGCCTCGACGCGGTCGTGCGCGAAGGCCTGTGGGAGCGTTACGAACAGCTGTTCAAGAACTTCGGCTGGAACGTCGTCATCGTGAAATACGGCTCGCTGCAGCAGGCGGCGTTCAAGGAGCCGGGCGGCGAGAAACTGAAGCACTGGATCGACAATTGCCCGAACCAGCTCTATTCCGCGCTGGTGTTCGCCGGCGGCGCGGCTTGGCGCAAGCGCTTGAACGACGAGATCGGCGATCAGGGCGACGTCTCCAAACTGATCGCGAAGCGTTCGGACGCCGAGCTTGCCGCGCTGATGAACAATCTCGGCGGCCACGACATGCCCGCATTGCTCGAGGCGTTCCATGCGGCCAAGAGCGACAAGCCGACCTGCTTCATCTGCTACACGGTGAAGGGCTTCGGCCTACCGATGGCGGGCCATAAGGACAACCACGCCGGCCTGATGACGCCGGCGCAAGTAGCGGAATTCCAAAAAGCGCAGAACGTTCGGCCGGGACATGAATGGGACAAATTCGAGGGCTTAGCCCCGCCGGAAGGCGCGCTGCAAGGCTTCCTCGACCGCGTGCCGTTCGCCGCGGAAGGCGCGCGTCGCCTCAACGCGCCGCATATCGATGTGCCCGCGGCGCTACCGGTCTCAATCCAGCCGACGATGGCGACGCAGACCGGCTTCGGTCAGATTTTGAATGAGATCGGCCGCGGCGACGGCGACCTCGCGCGCCGTATCGTCACCGCCTCGCCCGACGTGACCGTCTCGACCAATCTCGGTCCGTGGGTCAACCGGCGTGGCCTGTTTGCGCGCGAGAAGATGGCGGACACGTTCAAGAACGAGCGCATCCCGTCGACCTTCACTTGGGAATTCTCGCCGCAAGGCCAGCATATCGAGCTCGGCATTGCGGAGATGAACCTGTTTGTCGCGCTCTCCGCGCTCGGGCTGTCGCATTCGATCAATGGCGAGCGGCTCTTGCCGATCGGTACGCTCTACGATCCATTCATCGCACGTGGGCTCGATGCGCTGAACTACGCCTGTTACCAGGACGCGCGCTTCATCGTGGTGGCGACGCCGTCAGGCATAACGCTCGCCGGCGAAGGCGGCGCGCATCAATCGATTTCCGAACCGCTGATCGGGCTCGCGCAGGACGGTCTCGCCTCGTTCGAGCCGGCCTTCGTCGACGAGCTTGCCGTGATCATGCGCTGGGCGTTCGACTACATGCAGAAGGACGGCCATGTCGCGCCGTCCGAGCGCAACTGGCTGCGCGACGAGACCGGCGGCTCGGTCTATCTGCGGCTGTCGACGCGGCCGATTGAGCAGATGCAGCGCGCTATGACGGACGATCTTGCGCACGAAATCGTCGACGGCGCCTACTGGCTGCGCAAGCCGGGACCGAACGCGCAGGTAGTCGTCGCCTATACTGGCGCGATCGCGCCGGAGGCGATCGCCGCGGTCGGGCTGATGGCGGAGGACCGGCGCGACGTCGGCCTGCTAGCGGTGACGTCGGCCGACCGGCTCAACGCCGGCTGGACCGCCGCGCAGCGCGCGCGAGAGCGCGGCCTTGTGCATGCCCGCTCGCACGTAGAGCGGTTGCTCGCCGACGTGCCACCGCACTGCGCGCTGGTCACCGTGCTTGACGGCCATCCCGCGACTTTGGCGTGGCTCGGCGCCGTGCAGGGCAACCGCACGCGCTCGCTCGGCGTTGAGCATTTCGGCCAGACTGGCTCGCTTGCCGAGCTTTACCGGCACTATGGCATCGACACGCAGGCGATCATCGCCGCGGCGCAAGCCATCGCGCCGGGACGGCCAATCAGACATTTAAGGGCGATGTCTTAGTCGGCCTCGCGGATCAGAGACGAATTCGCGTTCTACAGAATGGCCGTGTGGCTTCCACTGCAATTTCCCATGACAAATTTACAGATTTTCAGGTCTGCGCGGGTGGATCGGCTGGACGCCTTGATGCGTTATTTGCGCATCACAGATTCACGCCTGATGTCTCCAGCGATAGGAGCGGTACATGGGCCTGTTGGACATCCTCAACGGCATGCAGAACAGTCCACTCGGACAACGCAATGCGAGCACGAGTTCCGGCGGCATGTCCCCGATCGCCATGGCGATCCTCGGACTGCTCGCCCACCAGGCGCTCAAAAGTTTCTCCGGTAGCAGTCAGGCTTCGACCGGTTCAACACCGGCGCCGGGCAGCAGTGGCAGTCTTGGCGATCTGCTCAGCAGCGGCCTTGGCGCATTGCTCGGCGGCAGCTCGGCTGGAAACGTCCTGAGCGGCGGCCTCAACGATCTGGTCAAGCAGTTGCAGCAAGCCGGCCAAGGCGACACTGCAAATTCGTGGGTCGGGACCGGCCCCAACAAGCCGATATCGCCGAACAATCTTGCAAACGCATTGGGTGCCGACAAGATCGATACGCTCACGCAGCAGACCGGGCTCTCTCGTGACGAACTGCTTCAGGGGCTCAGCGAACAGTTGCCCAACGTAGTCGATCAATTAACCCCCAACGGCCGGCTGCCGACCGAACAGGAAGCCTCGCGCCTCATCTGACACCGCTGCGGCCGCGTTCAGGAAAGACCTTCGCCGTTATCCTCACCACGCAGCTCGGAATCGCCGGGGCGCTTATCGTGACGTGGATCGGTCAGGCGATCGGTTGGTATCGTGCGGACCAGGGCGCGGGCTTCATCGGTGCCACCGTCGGAGCGGTCGTTGTTCTGTTCGTCTGGAACAGACTTGTCGCCGCGCGCGTCATTCCCGATCCGGCAAGCCGAAAATACGGACGCGAGCGGCCGAGATTCGCGGACGCAACCTGCCCCCTCATTAGGAGGGCGTCTTCGTTTCCTCAAGCACCATCGTGGCGCCCTTCTCCGCGATCATCATCACCGGTGAGTTGGTGTTGCCCGAGGTGATCGACGGCATTACGGAGGCGTCGATCACGCGCAGGCCCCGCAAACCGATCACGCGCAGGCGCGCATCGACCACAGCGCGCACGTCATCCTCGCGCCCCATCCGCGCGGTGCCGACGGGATGGAAGATCGTCGTGCCGATGTCGCCCGCCGCTTGCTCGAGCGCGGCCTCGTCGTCGTCGCGCACCTGTTGACCGGGCAGGTACTCCTCCGGCTTAAACATCGCGAGCGCGGGCTGCGCGACGATCCGGCGCGTGATTCGGATCGAATCGGCGGCTACTCGGCGGTCCTCCGGCGTCGACAGGTAGTTCGGCTTGATCGATGGCGCGGCGGCCGGATCGGCGGATTTCAGCTTCAATTCGCCGCGGCTGGTCGGCCGCAGATTCGCGACGCTCGCGGTAAAGGCGGGAAACGGATGCAGCGGCTCGCCGAACTTGTCGAGCGAGAGCGGCTGCACGTGATACTGGATGTTGGCGCGGTCCTGCGTGGAATCCGAGCGTGTGAACAGGCCGAGTTGAGACGGCGACATCGTCATCGGCCCGCGCCGGCGCAGCGCGTAATCGAGGCCCATCAGAGCGCGGCCCACGAGCGAGCCCGCCATCGCGTTCAGCGTTTTGGCGCCCTGCACCTTGTAGATCGTGCGCAATTGCAGATGGTCGTGCAGGTTTGCGCCGACGCCCGGTTTGTCGAGCACGATGGGAATGCCATGCTCGGAAAGATGCTGCGCAGGCCCGACGCCCGACAGCATCATCAATTGTGGCGAGCCGATCGCGCCGGCGGCGAGGATGATCTCGCGCCCGCGCGCTTCGCGTGCGACGCCGTCCTGCCGCCAGCGCAGGCCGATCACGCGCCTGCCATCGAACAGGATACGCTCGGCGAGGCAACCGGTCTCCAGTTTTAAATTCTGCCGGTGCAGCACGGGCTTGAGAAACCCTCGTGCCGCCGACCAGCGCCGCCCGCGTTTCTGGTTGACGTGGAAATAGCAGATGCCCTCGTTGTCGCCGGTGTTGAAATCCGGAACATCCGGGATGCCGTACTGGATCGCCGCCTGCTTGAACGCGTCGAGAATCTCCCATTGCAAACGTTGCTCTTCGACGCGCCATTCGCCGCCTTGTGCGTGATGCTCGCCCGGCAAAAAATGATCGACGTGCTTCCGGAAATAAGGCCGCACGTCGTCCCACGACCAGCCGGGCAGGCCGAGCTGGCGCCAGTTGTCGTAGTCGGCCGCCTGGCCGAGCATGTAGATCATGCCGTTGATCGCCGAGCAGCCGCCAACCACCTTCCCGCGCGGATAATTGAGCGCGCGGCCGTTGAGACCCTCTTCCGCTTCCGTCTTGAACATCCAGTCCGCGCGCGGATTGCCGATCGCGAACAGGTAGCCGACCGGGATATGAAACCAGATCCAGTTGTCGCGCCCGCCAGCTTCGAGCAGCAGCACGCGCTTTGACGGATCGGCGGAAAGGCGGTTCGCCAGCACGCAGCCTGCCGACCCGGCACCGACAATGATGAAGTCGAATTCGCCTTCGAGTTGCGTCGCGTCGGACATTTGTTCTTCCTTTTGACGAGAGTGTGGGACGGCCGGGGGGCGATGGCAACTCAGGACGAGGCGGAGCAAGGCTGACAAGCGCCGCCGAAGACGTTATCTTCCGCCCGACCCGCAGGGCATCGTGCGTGTGCTGCGTCGGACGGAACGGCGGTTCCGGCATCGGTCGATCCTGACACTAACAACCGATCGAGGGCGCTTCCCACGAGCGCCTGCGGAGGACCGCCATGCGTTTCGTCGTCGCCATTCTCCTGTTGGCCTTTGCCCCGCCCGCCTCGGCGCAGGAGATGGTCACCATATTCGCCGCCACGTCCCTCAAGAACGCTCTCGACGACGTCGATGCGACTTTCACCAAGGAGACCGGCATCAAGACGACGGCGAGCTACGAGGCAAGCTCGGCGCTGGCGAAGCAGATCGAGGCGGGTGCGCCGGCCGACGTCTTCATTTCGGCCGACCTGCGGTGGATGGACTATGCAAGCGAGCGCAGGCTGATTAAACCGGATACGCGCTTCAACTTGCTCGGCAACAAGCTCGTCCTGATCGCGCCCCAGGAATCGAAGCTCGATCACGTCGACATCGGCCGGGGCTTCGACATTGCCAAGCTTGCCGGCGACGGGCGCATCGCGGTAGCCGACGTCAAGGCTGTGCCGGCCGGCCTCTACGCCAAGGCGGCCTTGGAAAAGCTCGGTGCCTGGACGGCGGCGGAGCCGAAGCTGGCGCAGGCGGAAAACGTGCGCGCCACACTCGCGTTCGTCGCCCGGGGCGAGACCCCTATCGGCATCGTCTACGAGACCGACGCCAAGATCGAGCCAAAGGTGAAGATCGTCGGCGTCTTTCCCGACGACTCCTATCCACCGGTGACCTATCCGGTAGCGGCGACGGCGACCGCCAAGGACAGCGCTGCGCGCTTTCTGAATTTCCTGCACACAAGCACCGCCAAGGCGATTTTCGAACGCTACGGCTTCAGCTATTTGGTGAAGCCGAATTCGTGAGCACATGAGCCTTCTCAAACAAGCACGGCCTACGGCCGTCATTCTGAGGCGCGAGCGAAGCGAGTCTCGCAGGATGAACGGCCACAGGTTTCGGGGCCGTTGCCCTTCGAGGCTCGGCGCAATCGCGCCGAGCACCTCAGGGTGACGGAGATAGGTTGTGCTTGACCTCACCCCAGAAGAATGGACCGCCGTCGCGCTGTCGCTGCGCGTCGCCACCGTGTCGACCCTTGTCGCGCTGCCGTTCGGCATCGCGATCGCGCATGTCCTCGCGCGCAAGGAGTTCTGGGGCAAGCCACTGCTCGATGCAATCGTGCTCCTGCCGCTGGTGCTGCCGCCGGTTGTCACCGGCTATCTGCTGCTAGTGACCTTCGGCCGCCGCGCGCCGCTCGGCGCCTTTCTCGCCGATCATCTCGGTCTCGTGTTCTCGTTCCGCTGGACCGGCGCCGCGCTCGCGTCGGGCATCATGGCGTTTCCGCTGATGGTGCGCGCCATCCGGCTGTCGATCGAGGCCGTGGACCGGCGGCTCGAAAATGCGGCATCGACGCTCGGCGCCAATCCGTTCTGGCGCTTTCTGACGATCACGTTGCCGCTCACTCTGCCGGGCATCATCGCCGGCATGATGCTCGCGTTCGCGCGCGCGCTCGGCGAATTCGGCGCAACGATCACGTTCGTGTCCAACATTCCGGGCGAGACGCAGACGATCTCGGCCGCGATCTATTCACTCACGCAGGTGCCGGGCGGCGATGCCGCCGCGCTGCGGCTCGTTGCGGTTGCGATCTGCATCTCCTTTGCGGCGTTGCTCGCGGCCGAATTCTTCGCCCGCCGCGCGCAGCGCCGGCTGCACGGGGACTGAGATGCTCGCCGTCGACGTGCAGAAGCAACTGGGCGCATTCGCGCTCGATGCGCGCTTCGCAAGCGAGGGCGGCGTCACCGCCTTGTTCGGCGCCTCCGGCACCGGCAAGACGACCGTCATCATGACCATTGCTGGGCTGACGCGGCCGGACCGCGGTTCGATCGTGCTCGACGGCGAGGTGCTGTTCGATTCCGACAAGCGCCTCGATGTGAAGCCTTGGAAACGGCGCATCGGCACGGTGTTCCAGGAGGCGCGGCTGTTTCCGCATCTCTCGGTACGGCACAATCTGGACTACGGCCGCTGGATGAGCGGGCTGCCGGCGGACGCGCGTGCCTTCGCGCATGCGCTCGAGCTTTTGGACATCGGCCATCTCGTCGACCGCCGGCCCGGAAAGCTCTCTGGCGGCGAGCGTCAGCGCGTCGCCTTCGGCCGCGCGCTGCTGATGCGGCCGCGCCTCCTGCTGCTCGACGAGCCGCTCGCCTCGCTCGACGCCGCGCGCAAGGCGGAAATCCTGCCGTATCTCGAACGGCTGCGCGACGATGCGCGCGTGCCGATGATCTACGTCAGCCACAATGCCGACGAGGTGAGGCGGATCGCGACGCGCGTCGTGAGGCTGGAGGCAGGACGCGTCGCCGCGCAGGGCGGAACGGAGATTTTGTAAGATCCTGAGCGTGCCGCGCGCTCGCGTAACCCTTTCCCTAGCGTTCTCGAGCAAGTGATATCCCGAGATGGATATTGATGGCCAGAGGGTCATGACCAATTGACATCGTTTGAGTCAGGGGGGACTTAGAGGCACGACAGTTCCTGTCATTTCATTCGGCGCGCTACCTATTCAGAGTTCAGGTAGCAGTCGTGGAGCTAAGCCTTGCCTCGCATCAAATTGACAAAGGGTGCGATAGACAATT
>Ga0207780_1000350_pt1 | contig 12798 bp, 6 predicted proteins | sample LuqExpMetageno45_FD_187803 | JGI IMG/M metagenome (GOLD analysis project Ga0207780, IMG submission 187803) | Tropical forest soil microbial communities from Luquillo Experimental Forest, Puerto Rico - Sample 45 (SPAdes) | ecosystem: Environmental > Terrestrial > Soil > Tropical forest ...
GAGGCGAGCCACAAAGCTGGTCCCAGGGCCTGCAAAGCTGGTATTGACGTTCGGGAAACTGGCACTGTTGCCCCAGAGGGGAGTGGCTGTTGTGGTCTGCCAGGAGTCATGAATGTAACGGAACGTCAGGCGGTGATTTTCTGTCAGATTGTGGTCGAGGCGGATCAGCTCTTCGCGCCAGGTTGTGGGGAGCGAGACGGTCTGGATGAAAGACGGAAATGGGTTGGCGGTGAGATTGTTCGCCTTGGGAAGAACATTCAGGAAGAATTGCGCGTTCGGGTCGATCGCGGTGATGGTGTTGTTGGCGAAAGTGTTGAAGCTGCCATTCGCGTTCGAGCTGGCGGCGGGGCAGTCGGCAAAAACCGCTGCTCCGCCAGGAGCAACAGTCGCGTCGCGATAAAAAGGAGTTCCGGCCGCCGGGCAAAGATCGGAGAAATTACCGCCGCGCTCGGCGTCGGATGGCACTTCTTGGTTGAACGACGTGGGATTGGATTCGCGGCGCCATTCCTGTGACCAGAAGAAAAAGGTCTTTTTCTTGTCCGCGTTGTAGTGATTCGGGATGAACACGGGACCGCCGAAGGTGTAACCCCAATCGTGCTTGCGATACGGGGCCTTTGCAGCGGTGGGGTCGGCGCCTTCTTCCCAGGAACGCGCGTTGAAGATTTCGTTGCGCCCATAGTAGAAGGCGCTGCCATGGAAGTCGCTGGTGCCGGACTTGGTTTCGACTTCGACTGTGCCGGAACCATTCCGGCCATACTGGGCGCCATAATTCGAAGTGAGAACCTTGAACTCGGCGATGGCTTCCAGGTTGGGGTAGACGTTAAGCGTTGTGTTGGAGCCATTGTCCATGTTATCGCCGCCGTCTAGTTCCCAGTTGTTGTATTCGGTGCGGCCGCCGTTCATGGCATACGAAACGCTACCGTAAACGCCGACGGTCCCTTCGTCTTGGCCGGTCTGGTTGACGACGCCCGCAGTGAGCGTGACAAGTTGCGTGAAGTTGCGGCCGTTCAGCTCCAATTCGTTGACTTGTTTACCAGTGATGGTGCCACCGACTTCCGCTGACGCGGTGTCCACCTGGGCCACGTTTTCGCCGGTCACCACAATTTCCTGGGTGACCGAGCCGATAGTCAGCGTGACATCAACGCGCGCCTTTGCCGCGACACTAAGCACAATTTTGGAGGCGGTGAATTTCTGGAAGCCTTTAGCGGTGACCGACAGGTCGTAGGTGTCTCCCGGAAGCCCCGGGAAGGAATAGGCACCGACGTCGTTGGTGACCGTATTTCGAGTAAGCGTCTTGCCGGCATTGGTGAGAGTGACTTCGGCTGCAATGATGGCAGCGCCAGATTTATCGATGACGGTGCCACTAATCGAGCCGGTGTCCTGCGCGGCGGTGAAGAGCGGGAAGAGAACGAGCAGCGCGGCTGCCGCGGCGAAGGAACAGAAAATCCGCAGGAAATCACGAGGAAGCAAATGTTTGAACAGCATGAAGCGTCCTCCACATCGAAAAGTGTTGTTATCCGATTGAGAAACAAGGGAGGCGCAAACGAGGAAACCGGGACACACCTTGACCCGGGATCAGACCACTCGCTTGGCGACCCAGTAATCCCCGACCACCAATATGCAATCAAAAAAACCTATTAAATCGGATTAATAGTGGAATGTTGCGCGACTGTCAAGCACAAAATGAGGGGAAGTTCGGACATTTTGGACCCACATAGCCCGAGTTTCCGGCGATATACTAGTTCGCTATCCTTGAAGTGGTCGTACAGCTGGTGGAAACTGGCGTTTCCAATGAATTTGCGCTTGAAAACCGTCGGGTTGTTGCTGGTCGCCATGGCGAGTGGGCCGTTCGTGGAACCTGCATCAGCGCGAAGCTCACCACAAGGCGGGCAGAACAACAAGAATTCCGAGCATGTGCTCGACGCCAGGAGTTGGTTCGAGAAGGGCCAAGCCGCGATGCAACAGGGCGACTTGACAGGCGCGCAGGCGGCATTTCGTCACGTGCTTTCGCTGGACCCCAAAGCAGCGGCCGCCTATGTCAATCTCGGCGTGATCGCTATGCGGCAGAAGCAGTGGGACGAAGCGCTAAAGAATCTGCGCACGGCGGAGAAGTTGGCGCCGGGAATGACCGGGATTCGGCTGAACATTGGATTGGTGGAATACCGGAGAGAGAATTACGCTGCTGCCATTGCGCCGTTGCAGAGCGTGCTGCGGGATGACCCTTCCTCGGTGCAGCCGCGATACCTGCTGGGGTTATGCCTGACGTTCACGGAGAAGTACGCGGACGCGACTCAAACACTTGAGCCACTGTGGAGCGTGATGTCCAGCGACATCCTGTATCTTTACGTGCTCGGAATGTCAGCGAATCTCTCCGGTAACGAACCCCTGGACCAGAAAGCCATGCAGCGCCTCCTGGAAGTGGGAGGAGATTCGCCCGAGTTGCACTTGATCCTCGGTAAGGCTCACATGCAGAGGCAGGAGTACAAAGAAGCGATCGAAGAGCTCCAAAAGGCGCTTGCTGCGAGGTCGGATTTGCCCTACGCGCACTTCAACCTCGGGATCACCTACGCAAAGCAGGGTGAGTTCGAGAAGAGCGAAATGGAATTCCACAAAGACATCGCAGTGGAGCCGGACCTGGCGGATAACTACGAGCAGCTTGCCCAGCTCTACAATCGCATGCAAAAGGATGATGAGGCGGAGGCGGCTTGCCGGAAGGCGCTGGAGCTGAATCCGCGCTCAGCCACAGCGTGGTATGTGCTTGCAAAGGTGCAGGACCGCCGCAAGCAATACGCCGACGCGTTGAAAGCGATTGACGCGGCCGCGAAATTGGCGCCCGCTAACCAGAACGTGTTCGTGTTGCGTGCGCAGATTCTGTTGCACCTGGGAAAGACGAGCGAGGCGAAAGCCGAATTCGAAAAGGCCAAGGCCTTGGTGGCCAGCGGCGATCAAAAGGACCGGGAATCGCTGGACGAGAAAATGGTGCCGAGCCCGGAGTTGAAGCGGACCGAGTAGTGGACTCCGCCCAGCTGTTTGTTACAGGTTAGGCGCGCTCCAGGGACCGCGGGCATGCTCCAAACTTTCAGCCACCGCGAGCAGGAGTTCCTCTTCGTAGGGTCTCCCGATCAATTGAATGTTGATGGGAAGTCCTTCGGCTGATTGACCGAAGGGAAGCGAAAGGCCCGGGAAACCGGCGAGGTTGAGCCATTGACAGAAACGCATGGCGTCGCGGTAGTTGTGCGGATCGCCGGAACGGTAGTTGCCCTGGCCGTGCCGGAAGGCGGGTTGTGTGGAGACCGGCGACAGGAGGACCGGCACATCCTTTAGTTGGCGGAGCAGGTCCGCACGGACGAGATCGCGCCGCACGCAGGCGTCAAGCACAGAGCCAAGTGTGACCTTCGCATCGTCCGAAGCGATGGCGAGATACTCCCGTAGCATCGGGCTGAGCGAGTCCTCCTGGTCTTTCGTCGCCTGCTTCAGCAGATACGCGATGACCGGACCAAAGAAGAACCACCACAGCTCGAGTGCGCGATCGAGTTGCGCGAGCGTGATGGGCTCGACACGATAGTCGAGATCGCAGAGATGCTGAGCAGCGCGCCGAATCGTCAGCAGCGTTTCTGGAGTGGCGCGGCCGAGTTCTGGATTTTCGAGAATTCCGATGCGCAAGCCGAGAAGTTCTTCGAGAGCGATTCTCCGCAGCGGCACGGGAGCGGATTGAGCATCGCCTGCATCCGGTCCGGCCATAATTTCGAAAAGAATTCGAAGGTCCCCGACAGTGCGGGCCATCGGGCCAACCACGCCGAGCCAGCCGAACGCGCCGCCCCCGGGAGGGAAATGGCCTGTCACGGGAATTCGGCCGGGGGTGGGTTTGAGTCCGCAAATTCCAGTGAAGTGCGCGGGCGTGCGAATAGACCCGCCGCCATCGCTGCCGGCTCCGCCCATCGAGCAACCGGAAGCGATTGCGGCCGATTCGCCACCGCTCGAGCCACCGGCGGAGTACTCGAGATTCCAGGGGTTGGAAGTTCTACCGGTGATGCGATTGTCGGTCTCGTAAGCCATCAGAAATTCTGGCGTATTGGTATTGCCCAGCAGGATGGCGCCGGCGGATTCGAGACGCGCAACGAGTGTTGCGTCGGCGGTTGGCACGTAGTCTTTGCGCAGCAACGAGCCCGCGGGGCAAGGCCAGCCCGCCACATCGATGCAGGATTTGATCGTTAGAGGAATTCCCGCGAGAGGAGGAAGTTCTTCGCCGCGCGAAAGAGCAGGCTCCAGATTGCGAGTCCGCGCTAATGCGGATTCAGCGTCAAGATGAACGAACGCGTTCAGTCGAGGTTGAAGGTTCTGGATACGTTCGATGTGAGCAGTAATAACTTCGGCCGGCGAAATCTTCTTTGCTGCGTAGAGCTGACGCGTTTCCGGGATGGACGCGTAATAGGGAGTCGTCATGGTGGCGGGGATTCAGTTCATGCTAGCGGTGAAAACCTGGCGAGCCTGGTTGTCGGTCAGCTCGGAATACCAGACGGAAGAACCATCCGCGGAAGCGGCGAGCCAAAAGGAGGCATGCTCCAGCCGCCCAAGCGGGCGTACGCCCTGGGTGGCAAAGTCGAAGAACTCGAGGGTCGAGAATTTTCCTGTGTATTCGCTCAGGAATAGAATGCCGTTCTTGGTGAGCGACCAATTGGCCCAAGTGCTGGGACGGATAAGCGACGAGACACGTCTTTCCTCGCCTCCATTCACCGGTATTTCCCAAATCTCCGGATTCTCGTAGCGGTGCTTGGCGTAATAGAGGGTGCGGCCGTCAAGGGACTCATAGCCCGAGAACCCGCCACGTCGCGTTACTTGCACGAGCTGATGGGCATCATCCACCGAAACTTTCCACACCTGATTCTCATCTTCATCCATGGCTCGGTTTGAAGCAAAGTAGATCCATTTGCCATCCCTTGACCAGCTGGGTACGGAGTTGTTCCACCCGTCTTTGACAATCTCCCGAATCGTGCCGCTTTCGGGAGCCACGACAAGAATACCCGCATGACCACTGCGCCCGTCAGTATCAAAAGCAATCCAACGACTGTCCGGCGACCAGCGCGGAACACCACAATGCCCTATGTTGGTCAGGCGCGTCGGGGAAGAGCCGTCGACATTGCTGACCCAAATATCGCCGCCTTCCGTGGTGCCGGACTGAAACGCGAGCTTTTTACCGTCGGGCGAAGGCTGTGGGCCGCCGATCGCTTCCTGGCCTAGAGAAATTACGCGTGTGCGTGCTTCGGGTTCCGGCGCATGACTTACGTCCACCCGCCAGATGGATGGTTTGTTCCCAGTGGAGCTTGCCGGGGGCAGGATGATCGCGCCCGCACGGCGTGCCATCTGCTGCAGAAAGGACTCCTCGCTGGGCGACGGCCTGAGGGCAGTTTCTGGTATCTCAGTTGCCGTCGGCGCGGCAGGAGCGGGCGCCTTCGTTGGTGAGGGCTGCCTCAATTCAGAGCGTGCGGCGTTTTCCGCTACAGTCGCAGCGGTATCGCGAGCCTCGTGTTGTTGTTTCGCGCGGAACTCCAGTTCTTCCTTGTGAGCCGCTTCCGCACCTTCCTTTTGGAAGCGTTCGATTTCTTGTGGCGAGGGGCCGGAAGCCCAGCGCGACCAGAAAAAGCCGCCGAGCCCCACCAACACAAGAATAACGGGTGCCACAACAGCGAGCAGCTGAACAAGAGTTTGGTGCCTTACGGGAACAGAAGACTGCCATCCCTCTTCCAGCAGTGAGGGACTTAGCGGAGTGGGTACGGCGGGCGGCTTCTCCGAAGATTGTTGCGACGGCAGCGCCGGTCGAGAGACAACCTTAACTTGCGGCCTTGCCTCGATTTCCAGCTCCACTTCCACTTCTTCGATTCTTGCGATGAAACGGTAGCCCCGACGGGGCAGGGTCTCGATATAGCGAGGATCTTCGGGCGTGTCGCAAAGCGCTTCCCGGAGCTTGTTCACTGCGGCATTCAGTCCGTGGCTGAAATCGACAAAGGTATTGTCGGACCAGACGCGTTTGCAGAGCTCATCGCGGGAAACCATTTGGCCGGGCTTCTCGAGTAGTGCGATCAGGATCTGGAACGGCTGGCCGCCCAGTTTGATCCGGATGCCATTGCGCCAGAGCTCGCGTGTAGCGAGATCCGCCTGGAAGGGACCAAATTTGATCCGGCGTTGGATGAGGCGTGTCATCGAGGACCCAATTGTATCAACTCAATAGACGATTCAAGGCTCGGAATTGTTTCTTGGCCGGTTGCAAATCCTGAGAAATGAGGATATTGGCCAATGACCAAGAATTGACTGGAAACCGACTCAGTTTGCATGGAGATAGCGCCGCCAATGCGTCTCTCTGTTCGCGAAGGCAACAAGCCCAGACCGAACGGACCTTCGCAGGGGAGGCGTTATGGAAGGCAGAATTCGCGGATTTCGACGGAGCCAGACGGCGGCAACGTTTCTGACAGCGGTATTGGCCCTGGGAGCGGGTTTTGGATCGGCTCAGACACAGTCAGCAACAGAGGGCGAACGGCAGGCAGGCAACGAAACAGCCATGGAAATAACGTTGGCTCTCGGTGCCGGGAAAAACTTGCAGGACGCGCGGAAGTGTTTTGAGCGGGAGGCACGCAAAGGCTATGCCCCGGCGATGGTGAACCTGGCGGTGTTCTATATGAAGGGGTGGGGAGGGGTGCAGCAGAATTACGGGCCGGCGCTGTATTGGTTAAAGGAGGCGGCGAAGCAGGAACAACCCCGCGCTTACACAAACCTGGGGATCCTGTATTTGAAGGGGTGGGGAGTTCCCCAGAACAATGAAGAGGCGTTGAAGAATTTCCGGATGGCAGCCGACCACGGTGAGGCCGGCGCGATGGTGGATGTCGGATACATGACGGAGAGCGGGATGGGGACGGCAAAGAACGAGACTGAAGCCGTGGAATGGTACCGGCGCGCGGCGGAACGGGGCGACGCATGGGGGCAAAACAACCTCGCGGATACTTATTTGCGAGGGATTGGAGTCCGCCAGAGCGACAACTTAGCAGCAGAGTGGTTCCAGAAAGCGGCTGAACAGGGACACACCGGCGCGCGCATCAAGCTGGGGTTCCTGTATATGACCGGCCGTGGCGTGGGCAAGGATCCCGCTGCCGCGTACGGATGGATTCTGGCGGCGTCGCAAGCGGGAGATCACCGGGGAGACGATTATCTGAAAGCATTGCAAGCGGAGCTTAAGGCCGAGCAACTGGAAGCGGCCACGAAGCGCGCGCGCGATTTGCAAGCGGTCCGCCATGAGCCGAATCCCACGCAGACGGCGCTCGTGAGGTGACCAACAGACACACTTGCTTTTTGATTCCAACCCTATAGTCTTGTCATTCAACTTCTCTTTGTCCTGTCATTCCGAGCGAAACGAGGAATCTGCTTTTGCCTGTTTCCAGGCAAAAGTGGATTCTTCGCGCGGAACCAGCTCGATGGGGAACAGGGCATCATTCACCAGCCACCTGCGGAAACGACCCATCTCGGACTTTGCTACTACAAAAACGGTTGACGATACTCCGGGCACCCAAGACAATCGATAGGGCTGGTGTTCGGTAGCCAGGTCCGCGTCCGGAAAGAACTCTCCTCGATGGGATTCAGACAAACAGTGTCCAGACACTCGGTTGCTACGCTTTCAGTTCTGTTGCTTCTGTTGTGCACTGCATTCATTGCGACATTTTTGGGGGCCCTGCCGCCGGCTTCTGTCGAAAAGAAAACGGTAGCCTCTTCCGACAGCGCGAAGCTTGCCCCGGAAGCCTTGAGGTTGAACACGCTGGGCGTGGCGCAAATGAACCAGGGAAAATCCGCCGACGCGCAAAAACTGTTCGAAAGAGCCCTGGCGGCCGATCCGAAATTCTCGGGCGCCCGGTTGAACCTGGGTGTGGCGATGCTCGCGCAACAGAACGTCCAACTGGCGCGCGAAGCGCTGGAACAGGCCACGAAGGAGCTGCCGAACGACCCGTATGCCTGGTACAACCTTGGGTTGGCGTATAAGGATGCGGCGGAACCGGAAAAAGCCATTGAAGCCTTCAAGCACGTGGAAAAGATCGCGCCGGACGAGCCGGATGCGTATTACTTTGAAGGTTTCCTCCTCTCCCAATTGCAGAAATACGATGAGGCGATTCCCGCGTTCAAGAAAGCGCTGGACCTTGCGCCGTATCACGTCTCTGCGCAATTCGGATTGGCGCGCGCCTACCTGCGCAAAGGAGAAACGGATGCGGCCCGCGAGGGAATGAAGCGCTTTCAGAAAATGCAGTCGGAGAAGCTGGGCACTCCCTTCGGGGCGGGCTATGGCGAGCAGGGGAAGTTTTCGCTTGCGGAGTTCATTCGCGGGTCGGAGACAACCGCGCCGGCGGAGATTCCGGTGCATTACGAGCAAGCGGCATTTTCGAAACTGGTGGATGGCGGAGCGGCGATTGTGGCGAACCGCGGCGCGTGCTTCCTGGATTATGACAACGACGGGAAGCCAGACCTGTTCTTGGTGGGTGCGGGCGAGGGTAAGAGCCGCTTGCTGCACAACGTGGGCGCCGGAAAATTCGAAGACGTGACCGCAAAGATAGGCCTCGGCGGGATTGGACAAGGATTTGGTTGTGCGGCTGGTGACTTTGACAACGACAAGTTCACCGACCTCGCGGTTTGCGAAGCGGATGGAATCCGGCTCTTTCACAATGAGAGCGGGACGAAATTCACAGACGTCACGGAGAAGGTCGGCATCAGGCGCGAGATGGGTTGTGTGACGCCGATGTTTGTCGACTACGACCACGACGGCGATCTCGATTTGTATCTGGTGATGGCGCCTGGGGCCGCCGGCGAAGCGAAACGGAAGAACAGATTGTGGCGGAATAACGGGAACTCCACGTTTACCGATGTTTCGGAAGAGTCGGGTCTGAACGTAGACGCGACCGGAGCCGGTGTGGCGGTCACGGACTTCAACAATGACCGCGCAATCGACTTTGTGCTGGCAGGCGGGACTGCGGGCGCGGAGATTTATCTGAACCCGCGAGAAGGGAAATTCACGCCCTTGCCTGGAATTGATTTTACAAAAGAGAGTTTGCCGCCGGCGGTGGGCGTCGCGGTTTTCGATTTCGACAAAGATGGTTGGATGGATCTGGCATTCACGCACGCGGGAGCGCCGGGAATTTCGTTGTGGCGCAATGTGCAAGGCAAGAAGTTGGAAAGGGTCAGTCTGCCGGATTTTGGCTGGAAGCAAGGTTGGGGAATCACCTGGGTCGATTACGACAACGACGGCTGGCTGGATTTGGCGGCGCTGGGCGAAGGGGCAAATGGCGGCGAGATTCGTCTCTTGCGCAATCGCGGCGATGCGGGATGGGCCGATGTTTCGAAAAAACTGCAACTCGATGCCGTGAAACTAAGCAAGCCACGGGCGCTGGCTGTCGCAGACTTGAGGAGCGATGGCAGTCCGGATTTGCTGGTCACACAGGAAGACGGCGCGCCAGTCGTGCTTCAGAATATCGGCGCGAACAAGAATCACTGGCTTCAAGTCGATTTGCAGGCGCTGAACGACAACAAGAGCGGAATCGGCACAAAATTGGAATTATATGCGGGCGCGCAGTATCAAAAGTTCGAAATCGCCGGAGCTTCGGGATATTTGAGCCAGAATTCACGTACGCTGCTGGTCGGTCTCGGGGAGCAGAAAGTTGCCGACGCGGTGCGCATGCTCTGGCCGACCGGCGTGCCTCAGGACGAAATCGATCTCGCCGCGAATAAAACTCACGCCATCGGGGAACTCGACCGGCGCGGGAGTTCCTGCCCAATTCTGTTCAGTTGGAATGGCAAGGAGTACGAGTTTATTGCCGACATGATTGGACCGGGAGTGGTGGGCCACTGGATTGCCCCGGGCGAACGCGACGTGCCGGATTCGGACGAGTACCTGAAGGTACCCGCAAAGAGCGTTCGCGCGAAGAATGGACTGCTGAGTTTCCGCTTCCTGGAGCCGATGGAAGAAACCGTGTACCTGGACAAGGTGAAGCTCCTGGCGATCGATCACCCGCCAGTCGTCGAAGTAAATCCGAACGAACGGTTTGTCAGCAACCCTCCATTTCCAGAGTTTCGCGTCATTGCTTCACGGAATACCCGCGTACCCGTGGGCGCGTGGGATGACCAGGGGCGCGACGTATTGGCATTGCTGGCGAAGCACGACCGCAAGTATGTGACTGGTTTTGCAGATGAGCCCTTCACCGGGTTTGCCAAGCTGCACTGGGTGGAACTCGATTTGGGGAATTGGGACGCGACCAAGCCGTTGCGATTGTTGCTGGACGGCTACACCGATTATTTCACCGCGACTTCGATGTACGCGGCGGATCAAGCCGGAATCAAAGTGATTGCGCCGTACGTGGAAGCCCAGGACGCGCAAGGGATGTGGACGCCCGTTATCGAGGACATGGGTTTCCCCGCAGGGCTGGCGCGCACCATGGTGACGGATCTGACCGGCAAGATTCCGGCCGGCACACGGCGGATTCGTATCGTGACCAACCTGAAGATCTATTGGGACGATGTGCGGATCGATCAAACGCCGGAACTCGGAGATATTCGAGTGAACGAAGTGCCGATGGCGACAGCGGAGCTTGCGTTTCTCGGCTATCCCAAAGAGATTCGCCTTCAACCAGCGAGCGACACGGTGTATTCGTACGCGCAGCGCAGCAGGACTGGGCCGTATGCGCGCGCAGCGGGGAATTACACGCGGTATGGCGACGTGAAAGCACTGCTATCGAATTCAGATGACAAGTTCACGGTATTCGGTTCCGGCGAAGGCGTGCAGCTGGAATTCGATCCGCGCGCGATCCCGGCGGTGCCCCAGGGCTGGGTGCGGGATTACTTTTTCTATGCGGATGGATTTGAGAAGGACCTGGATTTTTATGCGGCTTACGCGTTCACGGTCGAGCCGCTGCCACATCATGGATTGATTGCGTATCCATATCCGGAAGGGAAGGAGTACCCGGCGGACGTGGAGCATCTCGGCTATCAGTTCGAGTACAACACTCGCTCGCGTTCCGACCGGCTACCGGCAAATTTGCGCTACGAATATCCTGCGCGAAAGTGAGGTAAAGCCAATGGCGAAAAGCGGCACCTCCACGATTCGCGATGTTGCCCGCGAGAGTGGCTACTCGGCTTCCACGGTTTCCATTGTTCTGAACAGCGCGCCTCTTTCGCGCTATATCCCTGACGACACGAAAGCGCGTATCCAGACCGCGGCTCGCCGGCTGGGCTACCGGCCCAATCCCCTCGCCAGGTCATTGCGGAGCCAGCGATCGAACATCGTGGGCGTCATGGTGTTCGACATTACCGACCCGTTCTGCACGCCGATTCTGCGCGGGTTAGAGAATTCACTCTATCAGGCGAGTTATCTGTCGCTGCTGGCGGACGCACACAACGAGCCGCACCGCTTCGAACGCTACCTGGAAATGTTGCTGGACCGGCGCGTGGAAGGATTGATTGTCGTGGCCAACTGGCTGGTGGCGGATATCAAACTGCTGGCGGATTTGAACGCGAAGCAGGTGCCCACGGTGATTGCCGGGCGCGCCTATGAGATCGATTCTGTAAGCACAGTTTCAGTGGACAACGAAGCGGGCGCCGCGCTGGCCTTGGAACACCTCTATAAACTCGGCCATCGGGAGATCGCCTTCTTGCGCGGGCCGAAAGTGCTGGCAAGCAGCGGGCAACGTTGGAAGGGCATCCGCGCGTTTGCGAATTCCGTGGGATTGAAGCTGGATGCAAAGCGGACCGCGGAGTTGCCGGAGTCCCTGGATCCCAATTCGAGTTTCGAAGCGGGCGTGCAATTGACGACGGAATTGTTGCGACAGGGGAAAACGTTTACGGCGCTGATGGCTTACGACGATATGACCGCGCTCGGGGCATTGCGCGCGCTGAAACAAAAAGGATTGCGCGTGCCGGAAGATTGCTCGGTGATTGGGTTTGATGATGTGGCGCAGGCGGGGCTTTCGGTGCCATCGCTGACGACGGTGCGCCAGCCCATGGAAGCGATGGGCTCGATGAGCGTCGGCATCATGCTGGATTCGATCAAAGCAGTGGATCAGAAGAGGGATGTGCCGGTGGTGCGGCGGAAGATTCCTGCGGAGTTGGTCGTGCGGGAGTCGACCTACACGCTGAAATAAAAAGTTCGCGGGCTTAGGCGCTAACGCTGACCCAAGCTTTCTTCTGCGCGCTTTCGGCAATGGCTTCGCAGAGCACGAGTTCATCGTGCCCCGTTTCGAAGGTTGGGAACGTGCGCGAGGCCTTGAAATCACCTTTCGCAAGATAAGCGTAGAAATCCTTGAACAGTTGGGCAAAAGTGTCGGGATAACCCTCGGCGTGACCCGCTGGGTACGCTGCATAACCGCGCGATTCGGGAGTTTGCAGAGCGGGATCTTTTGGGAAAAGCTCGCACGGGCGGTCGCGGCGCCCAATCCACAGATCGTTCGGCGACTCGGTGTTGAAGGCCAGCGAGCCCTCGGAGCCGTCCAATTCAATCCACAAACGAGCTTTGCGGCCGGCGCTGACTTGCGAAACGCTCATCACGCCCCGCGCCTCATTTTCAAAGTGCAGAAGAACTGAGCCGTAGTCGTCGGTAGTAATCATGACTTCTTCCGTTTCGGTGGAGCTGGCTTTCTGGAAGCTCTCAACGCGGCCTTTCGGTCTGCGGCGCGAGGGGAGAACGGTGTGAAGATCGGCACACAAGTCGGACACCTTCGAACCGCTGAGCCATTGGGCCAGGTCGAGCCAGTGCGTCCCGATGTCGGAGACAGCACGAAGCTC
>Ga0207780_1000351_pt1 | contig 12786 bp, 7 predicted proteins | sample LuqExpMetageno45_FD_187803 | JGI IMG/M metagenome (GOLD analysis project Ga0207780, IMG submission 187803) | Tropical forest soil microbial communities from Luquillo Experimental Forest, Puerto Rico - Sample 45 (SPAdes) | ecosystem: Environmental > Terrestrial > Soil > Tropical forest ...
CGCACCATGCTGCACATCGCCCGCACGGCGAAGAACGCAATCGAGCAGGTACCCGGCGTGCTGTCGGCAGAACTGCGCGGTTCACGCGATGAGGCGGTCGAGATCGTCGTCGAACCGATGTTGCTGAAGAGCTATAACGTCTCGCTCGATCAGCTCATCGCTGTGACTCAGGCCTCGAACAATCTCGTGGCTGCCGGTGCGCTTGAGGGCCAGACTGGCCGCTTTGCCGTCAAGGTGCCGTCGCTAATCGAAAAACCGGCGGACGTGCTCGATATCCCGATCATTTCATCGCCGGGTGCGTCGGTGAAACTGGGTGACGTTGCGCAGGTCAAGCCGACCTTCAAGGACGCCACCGGCATCACCCGCGTCAACGGCAAGCCCGCTATGACCATCGAGGTGTCGAAACGCTCCGGTGCCAATCTGATTGAGACAGTCGACGGCGTGAAAAAGGTGGTCGAGCAAATTAAGACCACGTGGCCGGCTGGCGTCCAGGTGATCTTCACCCAGGACAAGTCGAAGCTGATCCGGCAGATGTTGAGCGATCTGCAAAATTCGGTAGCGACTGGTGTGTTGCTAGTCGCCGTGATCATCCTGTTTGCGCTCGGTTTCCGTGCCTCTTTGTTTATCGGCATTGCAATTCCGGCGTCGTTCCTCGCTGGCGTACTTGCGCTCCAACTCGCCGGACTGACGGTGAACATCGTCGTGCTGTTCTCGCTTATTCTCGCCGTCGGCATGCTGGTCGACGATGCCATCATCGTGTCGGAATTCGCCGAGCGGCGGATGTCGGAAGGCATGGCGCCGAAGGATGCCTACATACTGGCGGCCAAGCGCATGGCCGGCCCCGTGATCGCCGCCACCGCTACCCGCATTGCCGCCTTCTCGCCGCTTCTGTTCTGGCCCGGGGTGGTCGGGCAGTTCATGAAATATTTGCCGATCACTCTGATCGCGACGCTGTCGGCGTCGTTGGTGGTTGCGCTGCTGATCACCCCGACGCTCGGCGCGCTGCTTGGCAAGACGGCGCCAATGCCACACGACGAGCAGGCATCGGACAATGGTCCCTACATGCGCACGGTGCGTCTGGCGCTGCGCTACCCCGGCACGGCGTTGGCGCTCGCAGCCTTCCTGCTGATCGCCGTGCAGGTCGCCTACGGGACGTTTGGACGCGGCGTTGAATTCTTCCCTAACGTCGAGCCTGATTACGGCCAGGTGATCGTCCACGGCCGCGGCAACCTGTCGATCGAGGAGAAGAACGAAGCTGTGGGCGCGGTCGAAGAGCGGGTGCTGGCGTTTGATGGCTTAAAGACCGTGTACACACGCGTGGGCGAGCAGCCGCGCGGCTCCAGTGAGATCTCGGAGGACACAATCGGCGTCATCCAGTTCGAGTTTGCCGATTGGAAGGTGCGTCCGCCGGCGCATCGGATCATGGACGCGATCCGCGCCAAGACTGCGACCATTCCCGGCATCTTAGTGGAGGTGACGGCGCCGCGCGCCGGGCCGCCCACCGGAAAACCGATCCAGGTGCAATTGTCCGCCATCAATCCCGATCAATTGCCGGCGGCAGCGAAGAAGGTTGCGGCCATCCTGGCAACGCGCAGCGACATTCGCGATCTTGACGACGGTCAGCCGTTGCCCGGAATTGATTGGAAGATCGAGGTCGACAAGGCAGAGGCGGCGAAATACGGCGCCGGCGTCGGTATTGTAGGCACCGCCGTGCAGCTCGTCACCAATGGCGTCAAGATCACCGAGTACCGCCCGTCCGACAGTGACAAGGCGGTCGACATCATCGTGCGCTTCCCGCAGGACCGGCGCAGCCTCGACCAGATCGACGATCTGCGCGTCCAGACGACATCCGGCAGCGTACCAATCGGCAATTTCGTTAGCCGCTCGCCCAGCCCGCGCGTCGGTTACCTCAACCGCGTCGCCGCGAGCCGTGTGATGACGGTGTCTTCCAACGTGGCCGAGGGCGTGCCAAGCGCCAAGGTACAGCAGGAGATCGCCCGGGAGCTCGCCCAGACCGACCTCGGTCCCGGCGTGGCTTGGAAACTGAAGGGCGAGGACGAGGAGCGCGCCAAGGCGTCCGCCTTCCTGCTCAAGGCCTTCGCCACCGCGATGTTCCTGATCTTCGCGATTCTGCTGGCGCAGTTCAACAAGCTCACCTCGGTCGCGCTGGTGCTCACTGCCGTTGTGCTGTCGACCATCGGCGTTCTACTCGGCCTGCTGATCATGGGTCAGGCGTTCGGCGTGGTGATGACTGGCATCGGCGTTATCGCCAATGCCGGCGTAATCGTGAACAACAACATCGTATTGATTGATACCTATGATCGCCTGCGGCGCGAAGGAAAACCGGCCCACGACGCGATCATCGCGACCTGCCGTGAGCGAGCGCGGCCGGTGGTGCTCACGGCCATTACTGCGATCCTCGGTGTGCTGCCGATTGCCTTCGGGGTAAATCTCGAGTTCCTGGCGCGCGAGGTGACGGTGGGCGCGCCGTCGACACAATGGTGGATCAATCTATCGACGGCGATCGTATTTGGTCTCGGCTTCGCGACGATTCTCACCCTCATTGTGACGCCAGCGGCACTGATGGCGATTGCTAATCTGAGCGAGGACCGCACGCGGTGGGTCGCGCACCTGAAGCGATGGATTCCCGTGCCCACTGAGAACAACATACGAGTGTTGTGGGTTAGTGTCGTAGTTTGGTCCGGTCGGATGATTAGCTCGCGGCGGAGCAAGCTGTCGAAAACGAAATAGGCGCGTGTACCAAAAACCTCCTCTGGCGCACATTTGCAATATTCGGGCGTAAGTCGCTTCGCGGCGGGCCATTAGGGGCGGGGCCAATTGATGATGGGGCCAACGGCGTCGCCCGTCCGAGTTAGGTCAAAAGGCGAACCGGACGGTGCAAGTGCATCACGCTACACTTTACACTCGCGTTGTGCCAAACAAAAAACCCCCGGGGTAACGTCCGGGGGGGTCGTTGGTATGCATCATTCAGAATTTATAGGCCAAGCCGACGAGTGCCGTGTTCGTTCTGAGTGACAGGCTCATATCCACGCGGTCGCACTGCGTACCCGGAATGACCGTGCACTGATCGGTTGTCTCGAAAAATGTATGGTTGGTATGTCCATAATCGGAGTAACGATATTCCGCACGGAGCAACCAATTGCGCCCAAGCAACGTTTCGACACCACCGCCGACTGTCCAGCCTGTTGCCGTTATCGAGGCCGTCTCATCGCGAACCGCAAGGCACCATGACGAGTTAACAAGCGAACCGTTGCATGTGGCATTAACTTCAACCTGCTGCCAAGCAAAACCACCAGTCGCATAGATGAGCCACGTCGGTGCAACAAGGTAACCGAGACGTGCGCGGACGCTCCCATCCCACTTCAGTTTGACGCTTGAACTGTCAACGGCCATGGCGCCCAAATCGACGCCCTGGCCCCCAGTCCCGAAAGTGCCCGGAATGCCGGCCTGAGTTGCACTCTTCTGGGCCCAGGCAGCGTCGGCTTCCAATCCCACGACCCACGGACCAATTTGCGAATTATAGCCGAAATAACCACCAACCCTGAACGCCGAACTGTTGAAGGATGCTGGGGTCGTCGTGGGATCAACCGGGCCCGCAGGGTCGCCGATTGCTGTTGTGTTCCAGGTACTATCGGCCCACCGCCAACCAAGCGAACCGCCGACATAGAATCCGGTCCAATTGTCAGCGACGACGGCCGACGGTTCATAGAGCGGCATTTTAATCGGTAGATCAGCTGCGGTCGCGATTTGAGCGAAGGCGACGCCGGAAACGGCACCGACAGCTACAATCAAGAAACGCCGCATAGCCGGTCTCCATAATGAATAAAGGGAGACTAAAGAAAAATGGTTAACGGATTATTTTCGTAAAAAAACGGTTAAATCTCTTGTAATTTCGTCATCAATTTGACGCGCGAAGCCGTAATTGAACGAAAGTTGTATCTTCAAGCATGAAGTGGACGTGGCTCGTAAAAATAGCCCAAGGTCAAATGTTGATGCTGTAGACGGCGCACACTCTGCGGCATCGGTTGGCAAACACACTCAAATCGCCCTTACTGCAAAAAGCAAAATCAATCACGACTGCTCTACGCGCGCAGAGCATTGGCAAACTAGACTCGGTTGCAAAACTAAAGCCGGGCCGGGCAGCGCACCTGTCGCAGTCCGCTCAATTCATTGCCAATATAGCAGGCAGAGGCTCGCACAGAACGGCCATGACAGGGTACCTGCCATAATTCGCCCCGCCGGTTCTGAATGTAGCAGCCATCGGGTCTGATCAGAAAAACGATCACGCCACCCGAGACGCCGCCGATCGCTGCACCAACCCCGGCGCCCGCCGGCCCGCCGGCCGAGCCAATGAGTGCGCCAACACCGGCACCCAGACCGGCTCCTAGGAACACATTGCGCTCGAAATCTGATGCTGCAGCGGAGCCCGATAAAACGACCGTTGCCAGTGCAACACCGAGAAATCTCCGCATTTTATTGCCCCCACAGTTTCGACGCCACAGGCCGATGCGAGCCCGGGTGATCGAAACAATATTACTAAGACCACCCGGCCGCAAGCATGCGCCCGCTCGCTCTTATTAAGCTTGATGCTTTAGCTTACTTCGTGAATTCCGTCCGGGTCTGCGTCAAAAGAACATAACATTGTTGAGTGGGCATTTTGCCTGCCAGGGCGAGCATTCGATTGCTTTGCTTGCGATGGACTATGGGTCGAAGCGATCCCGGTTTTCCAGAGGATTCGCGGCGAATACCGGGCAACGCCGGAGGATTGTTATGTTGAAAATTCTGCGTACCGTCTGTGCGGTACTGATCATGGCGGCCGTCTATCCCATTGCGGCGCAAGCGCGCGGCGGCGGTCCTCATGGTGGGGTCCATTACGGTGGGGCGCACCGAGCTTATTTTGGCGGCGCGCGATTTGGCACTGCTCCGCCAGGTGCTCGTTACTATGGCGGGATTTATCGTCCGGCGGGAATTGCCTGGCGCGGTGGTTTCCAGCATGGCGGCGTTTGGCCAAGCCGACACTACGAACATTACTATGGTAATTGGCGCCAAAGTTACTGGCCAAACTGGGGCTGGGCTGTTGCTGCAGGCCTGTTGGCGGCGGCGCCGGCTTATTACTATGATGTCGGCTTCGGCGACGATTACGGATTCGAAGTGCCCGCTTATGATGATGCCATCGCCTATTGCATGCGGCGCTTTAGATCCTACGATCTTTCTTCGGGCACTTATATCGGCCGCGATCAAAATCGCCATGCGTGCCCATGAGCGCCAAATACGCGAGATCGTAAATGTTTGATCGTCAGCGATGTTATATAGACCGCCGCGAGGCGGTCTTTCTTTTTAACGAGCGTGGCAAACCGTCCTCTGGCACTAGACCAACATGAGACGCGAGCACGCCTTGTTAGCGGCATTTATGGTGGCGGGTTGTTCGCCAGACCAAGCCAGAGATGTGGCTGCTTGTGGTGTAGAAGCCGATCGTTTTTATCAAGGGTACAACACGGCCGATGTGAACAATCCTAGAGGCCAGTATGTGATCGCGTGCATGGCAGAAAAAGGCTACGACTTTGATGTTTCGCCGGCAAATTGCGACAGTCGACGTTCGTTAGTTATGCAGCCAACCTGTTACGTTGCCCGGGGCTGGATGGCGTGGATCACTGATCGATCTCGTGCTCACGTAAATGAGTGAGCCTGCCGTCCGTAAATCAAAAATGACCCGATCGCGAGCAAGCGGCTGCCATCGCCCGAGCCCCGTTCTAGTAGCAGTACCGAGTGCCGCTAGCGCGTATATCGGGCCGGATGGGGGCCTGGCTACAACGCTGACCATACGTGGCTGCGTTTGCGTCGAAAGCTCCGCTGCCAAAGCTACGGATGGGGTCAGGCGATTGTGGTGGCGGATTGGCGAGCGGCGGCGGCGCATAAACCGGGGTTTGCGTCCTGGACGGAAAGCCTATCATTGAAGAATCGGATCCTGAATAGACCGCTTGTCCGCTCGCTGTGACCGAGAATCCTATGCTGGCTGTAGCCAACAACAATCCCGTTGTGAGTGTTCGCATGAGAGCCTCCGCTCACATTTTTTTTTCTAGGGCCTGCACATTTAGATGCCAGGAATGCACTGGTTTAGAGTTTGCGTTAAACTGGCATTGCATAATTCATAAAAAATAGTTTTGCTGAAATCGTCGAAGCTTAGCAAGGAAATAATCTTGCGATGAAGTATGTGCTGGTTTTGCTGTTTGCCTGCGGGCGCGGCTGCGGATCGCCGGCGGAAGCCATCTTGGCAACGCAGTATGAGACGTTGCAGCTATGCCTCATTGCGGGAAATGTTTGGCTTTCGCGCAACGCCAATCCTACGGGCGCGGTACGCGATTTCCGGTGCGCGCAGCATAAAGGCGGCAAGCCGCTGCCGTAAGCTTGCATGACGCCGGCAGGTGACTTCCCCAGCACAATCGTTGATTTGCACACAGGCGGCAGCGATGCACTTTAGACCAATGTCGGTTAAGGCTAACCCAGTTTAAACATTGAATGGGCCTTCGTTTTCCTGGATAACGCTCCAGCCGGCGATCCGTCCCGGGGTGTTGTGGAACGCATATGTCTGCACTCGAGAACTTATTGATTCCCGGATCAACCGAACTGCCTGATTGCCGATGCGGGGCTGAAATGCACCTATTTAAGGTTAAGCCATGCGGCGGCACGGAAATCCGGATTTTTAAATGTGATACTTGCCATCATGAGTTTCAGTTGATGGTTTGGACAACAGCTGAGACGCAAGATCAGCTGACTACCTAAATGGGGCTGCCCAATCAAATCTTGGAGAGACCGCCGCTAGGCGGTCTTTCTGTATGTGCTAAGCTCTGAGCCGTTGACCCAAATCAATGCAACCAATAAAAGCCTTGATCCAGATTATGGCGTCGATCGGAATGTCTGGAAGTTTCTGATTGCGCGAGCGCAACGACGAATCTGAGCAAAAGTATATGAATAAAGTTTTGGCCACTGTGTTGCTTGCTGCTGCACTCGGCACGTCGGCCGTTGTTGCTCAGGCGATGCCGCTCGTGAACGGCCGGGCTCAAGACAATTTGGTAGTCCCAGTTGCTGACGGATGCTGGCTCGGTTGGCATCGCAACCCTAGCGGCGGATGCAGTCGCGACCGCTATGGTCTTTTAGGATCCGGTATCGAGTACGTTCCGGGCCCTTATTACCGAACCGGGCCGGCGGTGTGTGGTGGCCGGGGTGTCTACCGAGTGTGCAATATCTTTGGGTATTGCTGGTGGGTGTGCAATTGAGTGTGGAAAATATAGGCAGTGCGTGTGCTTGAATGGCGTTGGCAGCGGACGGCTGTTGCAGCATCCACCGCATAATCATCATTACCATTCGAATTCATAGCGAAAGGGAACCTCGCGTTTGAGAGCGCGCCTGGATCCGTTAGGTCTAAATATTTGGGTTTATCTTAGCTTGAGCTCGGTTCCCTCGGCAGCCCCCTGATATTGGCTGCCGCCAGAACACAGCCCATGCAAAAAATCCGTCCAGATTGCCCGCTCACTGCGCGCGTTTCGGAATGCGCACCGGCTCGGCTTGGTGCGTTATGTCAGTATCCTACCGGCACAAGTTGCCTTTGAACGGCTCGGACAAAAATTTTTGCCCGGCGAAGCAGGGATTCAATAGCAACAAGTTTGATAGCAGCGACCGTCGAATGTTGGCGCGCAGCATTTTCGATGCAGATTAGGCTGCGCCACTCATGCTAGTCGCACGCATTGCAAAAAATTGTCCCACTTCTTTGGCCGGACGCGCTTTACTGAAAAGGAAGCCTTGCATCTCCGTGCAACCGATAGCCTGTAGCGCCTCGAGTTGTTGTTGCGTTTCGACCCCTTCCGCAGTTGATATCATATTAAGGCACTTTGCCAGCCCAGCGACAGCGTGCACGATCGCGAGCGGCTCGGCTCCATTGGACAGATCCTGAATAAACGATCGATCAATTTTAATCTTGTCGAATGGAAAGCTGCGAAGATAGCTCAGTGATGAATAGCCAGTACCAAAATCATCCATCGCAATTTGCACGCCTAGCTTCCGTAACTCATGGAGCGTCGCCAGCGTTGCAAAGGTGTTTTGCATGAGAACAGATTCAGTTATCTCAAGCTGCAACCGGTGCGCCGCCATTCCTGAAGCACCGAGGGCATCGGTAATTACATTCACCAGATTCCGGTTGTGCAATTGCGAGGGCGAAAGATTGACTGCGACCTTAATCTCATCAGGCCATTTAACGGTTTCTTCGCATGCTGCGTGGATGACCCACTCGCCAATTTGAATAATGAGGCCGGTTTCTTCCGCAATCGGAATGAATTCGGCCGGGGAGACCATCCCGCGCGTCGGATGATTCCAGCGCAGAAGCGCCTCGAAGGCGCTGATTTCATTCGTTTGCAAGGTGACGAGCGGCTGATAGTAGAGTTCAAGTTCCTTGTTTTGCAACGCCTTGCGCAAATCCATCTCAAGATCGCGCCGCGCTTTCATGCGCGTATTCATCTCCGCTTCAAAAAATCTGAAGGTGCCGCGCCCGTCGTCCTTGGCGCCGTATAGCGCCATATCCGCATTCTTTAACAAAAGATCGGGCGTTATACCGTCCCACGGTGCAATGGAAATGCCGATGCTGATATCGGTCACAATTTGATGACCGTCTACCTGGTAGGGCCGGATGATCGAATCGCGGATTCGTCGGGAAAGCGTCGCTGCGTCCGCTGGTTCCCGTATTTGGGTCATAATGATGGCAAACTCATCGCCCCCCAGACGGGCGATCGTATCCGGTTCCCGAGTGCATCCGCGCAAACGGTCAGCAACAAGTTTAAGCAATTCATCGCCGATAGGGTGACCGAGCGTATCATTGACGCTCTTGAATTGGTCAAGGTCCAGACATAGGACGGCTATACATTCGCCGCGTTTGACCCGCTTCAGCTCATGTTCGAGCGTTTCGCGCAACATAACACGATTAGGAAGGTCGGTCAGCGCATCGTGGCGAGCCATATGCGTAATCTGCGCATCGGCACGCCGCCGTTCAGTAATGTCGTCATGGGTGGCCAACCAACCGCCATCGGCAACGGGCTTGCTGACGATTGAAATAATCCGACCGTCGCTCAGTTCGACCGTGTCGGAGTGAATGTTCCCATCAGCTATGCTTTGGGACAGCCTGGCGATGTAGTCATCGCAATCGCCGGAAAAAGTTCCAGTCTGTGTGCGGTGATTGAGTAATTCACGCAGCGTCTTTCCTGGTTTCGTTGCCTCTTGGGGTAAGTTGTACATTTCTACGTATTGTTGATTGCAGACAACCATTTGTTGCTTTGAATCAAACAACACCACGCCTTGTGACATATTATCTAAAACGGTATGCAGAAGGCGCTCGGCGTTCGTCGGCGCGGCGTGAGGGAACTGCAAGATCGAGGCATGCGCAACGTTCGGTCTCTGCGGTTCCATTGGGGGGCGCTCCCTGCGACGGCGTTAAGGCCTTGTCGTTTTACGGGAAACCGATTGGAGATCGGTCGATATATTGAAGGCAATTTTAATCAATAGCAAAACAGCAACGCTCGATGTGTTTAAACCTCACTTAATGCAACGCCGTCAAAATTAGAGCATACTGTTTGGCGCATTGGCCGCGCTGGGCTTCGCGGTTAGCTTTGATGTTCTTCTGTTTGACAGGAAAGCTGCCGAGTCATCAGTTCCTGATCAAGTTCAACATTTTTGATCCGGATGCGGGTCGCGGATGTATCCTCACCCTAACGCTATCATTAAGAATTTCCTAAACTCGTTTATCGATTAATGGCTGAGCCCACAGTTGTTTGGCAAACACGCATAGAGCTGCACGGATCCCGTCGGCTCTCAGCGATCTGTGAACCTAATGAGGCCCATTAGCGCGACCAATTCGGTCGAACTGATCCCGAGCGGACTTCAAAATGCGACTGCGCAGCGGATGACGTGTTATGTAAGTCAGCGTGGTGGTTATAGGAGTCCTTGTCATTGATGGCTCCGCTGAAAAAAAGTTTCACCCATTTTGATCCCGATCAAGGCGGCTTACGATCCCTGTATTTTTCATAAAGCGATGGAGCAAGCACCTGCAACATTTGTGCCGCCACGCGCTTGTCCGATTTGCTCGGTGGCCATGCAGCGCACGGAAACTGATAAGCGCATCACACACAATTGCGCACGTTGTGGGATGATTATCACCATCGTCCTACCGGAAAAAAGCAAAGTCGCAGCTACAGCGTCTGGCGCGAACTTGGTTTCTCGATCTTGATCGGTCTATGCTCAAAACGGCCAGCAAACTACGCCGCACCGCACCAAACAGGCGGCGACGTCCAACCGACGTTTCAATCGCGGCGGTGGTCTATCGCAGTAGCACAAGAAGCCCGAACAGTAGCATCGCAGCAAAGAGTACCACGGGAATTGTAACTGCCGCTCTTGTAGGGGATGTGGACGTGATCTGTGAGCCGCTAGCAGCGGCATGATTAAACATCGTTTACTCCCTAACGAGAATTATTTTTGTGCCACGTAATACCGCGCCAGGTAACTAATCCCGACACCGCACGCGTCCGCTCTGATAAGCGCACGCCGAGAGCGACCGAAATGGGGTCTTGCCTGACTGATGCGACCCGCGGGGTCGCTCCCGGCGTACCGTCCGTAAGTTGCCGCTATGGTGTTGCCCGAACGTTTGCTGCACCAATTATCGCGGCCCTTTGACCCGGTGGAATCATTCAAACCTCCGCGCCAGTAGGGTTGCGAAAAAGTCTGAACCTAAAAACGAAATTGTCAAGCGACCAAACGGTCGCAGGGGCGCGCAACCTGACGCTCGGCGTGCTGAGTATGTGGCAATCTCGCACTTTCAGTTAAACGGACTTGGAAAAATACGGGATTTTTATGCGCGAGCGTACCTATAGTGCTACATGCGACCGTTTATTGATTGGCTCGTCGCCGACTTTTCCATTTTTGGGCTGGACGTTCAGGCTTGGACGCTGTTTGTGGCGGGTATTCTTGGAATTTGGATTGTCGGTGTAGCGTTGATCGTGAGGCAATAATGCGCTCGATCTGACGCTCATTCAGACAAATGATCAGGGCCTAGCGTGTCGCCGCTTTCTTCACGAGCGAGTCGATGTGATTTCGAACTTGCTGGCCCTGATAAGTTGCTTCTTGCCAAAGGTTCTGACGATAACGGCCATGGAAATAAAAAGCGTCAATGGTTCCTGCGACGACAATAAGTATGATTATCGTCATCACAATGCGCATGTGGAAATGCTATGTCTGCCTTGTTTCCCACTAATTAACGAGGCAACTTGGCTGCGTCCGACGCGGAACGGCCTTTTAGCTAGCGCTCGCGAATACGCATTAATATATCTCTTGAGTTCATGGCTTTTTGGAGGAATTCCTGAGCCTGTCAGACTTGAGACGAAATCTAATTTTTGCTTCGTTTTTTTAATGGGTTATCCCATGAAGCATTGAGCAGATACCCTCATATGTCCCGATTGCTGGACGCCACCCGAACGATTCAAGCTTTCGCGTATCGACAACCAGATCTTCACTGATCCGCTCCCAGAGTTTTTTCTGACCGAGCAGATAGAGCGCAAGTCGAATAATGGTCGGGGAGATATGTACTAATCCCGGTCTGCGTCCCTGCACCTTACGCAGCATTGCAAATATTTCTGCCAACGTAAGCGGCACTGGATCCGCGACCAGAAATGTTTCACCAATAGTCATTTTGTTGTTCAAAACGAACAAAATCGCGCTGATCAGATTGTCAACACTGAGCAAAGACCGCCGATTATGAAAGCTGGCAAACGGAAGGGGCAAAGGCAATTTTGCGATTTGCAATAGTTTTCTAACGTTTCCTTTCGGATGAGGGCCATAAATTGCGACCGGTCGTAAGATCGTAAATGGCAAGCCGGTGAAACCGACCGCTAGCTCGGCCGCAAGTTTCGTGTGGCCATAGTGATCGGTCGGAGTTGGATAGTCCCGTTCACGCAGAATGTGCGGTGCCGAGGGGCCGGACTGCGCCCGTACCGATGAAATGAAAATAAAGCGATCTATGTTTACGTCCTTTGCTGCGCGCGCCAAGTACAACGTGGTCTTCCAATTTATTTGCTCATAATCGTTCAATGTTGTGCTGTGGGTGTCAGCGTGGGCAAGTCCGGCCAGATGTATGACGCTGTTTACGCCTTGCAGTATTGGCTTCCAGTCTATGGCGGCTCTGAAATCCGGTACGATGGCCACTTCAACCGGTTCGGGGAAGGATGTGGTACTGCGGGTCGCCGCCCGCACCGTATAGCCGGCGCGCAGCAGGCCGATTGTCAAAGGCCGGCCCACAAAACCGGAGGCCCCGGTAACCAATACTCGCTTTGATGTCACGTTCTGCACAACGCGTTCCATAACCATAACTTGTGCAAATCGCTCGTAGTGTTGCTATTCGATTTTGTGGCCGATCGGCACGCCGAGAACGTTAGGTAAATGGCTGCCTATATCCTGTCGATGGGTTTGAGCCTTGCCAAAGCCATGGGCGCCGAGGTTGCGTCAGCACAACTGGCTGTTAGCGCTTTGACGCTTCCTTCATAGGCCGACAGCGCTCGGCTTGCATCAATCCTGCGCCACAACGTTCTTTAAGGTTTTTCCAAACAGCCTGTATTGGGTAGGGTATTTCCGTAACGGATGGATAAGGTATTGATTACTTACCTTTCTTCTTCGTGCGCCAGCCGGACAAGACCAATGCGTCAGTTTGAACTCGACGCAATACAATATTGCATTTGA
>Ga0207780_1000355_pt1 | contig 12708 bp, 11 predicted proteins | sample LuqExpMetageno45_FD_187803 | JGI IMG/M metagenome (GOLD analysis project Ga0207780, IMG submission 187803) | Tropical forest soil microbial communities from Luquillo Experimental Forest, Puerto Rico - Sample 45 (SPAdes) | ecosystem: Environmental > Terrestrial > Soil > Tropical forest ...
CCGCGAAGCCCGCCGCACCTTCGGCTGAAGTTAAGCCCGCGGCGCCGCCGAACTCGCAATCGCAACCCCCGCAGCCACAGTAGGTACGCGCCGAGTGCAAGTGTCGTTGTTACTCTGATGCTGTTTATGGTCCGTCGATTGTCGGGAATTTCGGAAGGACTTCTTTGCGCGAGGCGCGCTCTGTCGAAATGATCGCACTTGGATTGTCGATGAACAGGGCTTGTGCTACGGCATTCTTTGTCAGGCTGCAGACCCGCTCATAAGCAGCCGACAGGATTGGAGGACGGAAACGTGTGTCGTGAGCATCGCTAGCCACGGCATAAATAGCATCGCGCCTGAGAAGCCACTCTGCCATCCGCTGAGAGCGTTGTCCCCAATGACCAGTGAAAGAGCCCGCCGTGACCTGAATCAGGCACCCACATTCGATCAATTCCAGTACCTTCTCGGGGTTTTGCAACAGCACGAGATTCCGTTCAGGATGGGTCACGATCGGTATTAAGCCATTGCCAACGAGACGAAAGATGCCGCGACGGACTATGGACATCAAACTGAAGTCGCTGAGTTCGATTAGCAGGTATTTTGAGTTTGCAATCGTATACCATCCGGGGCGAATGAGGACGTCTTCAATGTTTTCGTAAGAAAATTGGAAGTCGCAACCCAGGGTGAAATGCAAGAGATCGCCACAACTCGCTCGCAGAGTCTCCAGCATCGACTCAAACCGTTTGCGATCGTAATCGTATTCATGATTCGCATGGGGAGTGGCCACGATGTGGCGAATGCCATCCTGAGCCGCGATCCGGCACATTTCGGTTGTCTGGTTCCACGAGGTGGCGCCGTCATCAACCTGAGGCAAGATGTGACAGTGGAGGTCGATCATTCGCACAGTGTTCGCTTAGACGATCATAGCGGCAGTGTCATCACTAGTCGTTAAGTTGCGGGACGAAAGTCGGACTTAGGGACCCTGGTGAGCCATTGTGTCACGTCATAAGGGTTATGATTAGTGCAAAGTGCCGTGGGATGCCTGTTGCAACTCGCATCGACCCGACGAGAGTCGGCTGCAGAGCACTTCAAATAATTCGACGTCGGGCTCCCCAGTCTAAAGACATAATATTCGCATATTGAAGTTGTCGATAGACGTGCCGATCACGATGTCAAATCATCAAGGCGGCGGCCCCATGAAGAACGGCAAAGGGTTTCGACTTGCGCTCCTAACCGCGGGTGAGCAGTGCCCACGGTGGATATGGGAGCCATTACAGGCCGCAGTATCTGCAGGGCAGGCAACTCTTGCTATCGTCGCGAACATTTCAGGACTGCCGAAGGCTTCTCATCCCTGGGTGGTTGAGATGTATGCCCGTTGGGAGCACAAACGCTTTCTCGGTGCGAATAGCCTATTGGACGACGTCGAAATCACGGCACGAGATGGTCAGCAAATATTGTCGTTCAGTGCGCATAACGTATATGGGCTTGCCGCGGAATTGGCAAATCGTTGCGTCGATGTCCTCCTGGTCACACCTGATGCAGATCGAACCGTTTTTGACGCAATCGGCATTCCGGTGTGGAAGTTTCGGTTTGGGGTCAGCGAGCACCAGCACAATGATTTTGGATTTTGGGAGGTCGTCGACAGGTCAATCAGCACCTTGTCGCTCGTGGAGACGCCTCCGCAAGGCGGAACTCCACGGGTATTGGAAACCATTGTAGGCCGCACCGATCCGCGCAGTTGGATCAGGAATCAGCTTGGATTGGCCGCCAAAGCATCCGACTTGCTGCACCGATGGATCCCGCCACAAATCAACCGTCTGCAATGCGTTGAGCCCGAAGACCGGTCGGGCGTTGTAACTGAGGAAGCCTCGAGCAGAAAGTCGGGTCTTGCGGTGCTAGGCCTACTGGGACGTTTCGGAAAGCACGTCGGCTCGAGCGCATTCCATGTTGGCCAGTGGCAGCTAGCTGTTGCCCGGTCGCAGGATCTTCGTTGCCTCAGTGATCCCGAAATCCTCGCACCTCCACTGGATCGATTCTGGTGCGATCCGTTTCCATTCTTGAGGAACGGCATGATGCACGTGTTCGTTGAGGAGTGCTTGTATGAGTCAGGCCGGGGCCACATTGCCATGTTGTCGAGATCGACCGCGGGAGAGTGGTCCACTGCTCAAACTGTGCTCGAACGCCCATACCATCTGTCTTACCCGTTCGTATTTGAACAGCAAGGCCAGCTATTCATGATTCCGGAGACCATCGCTGCCGGTAGAATAGAGCTGTATCGGTGTGCGCAGTTTCCGGACGAATGGGAGCTCGATACGGTGTTAGTCGACAACTTTGCTGGATCAGACGCCACTTTGTGGTTTCAGGACAATCGATGGTGGATCTTTGTGGATGTCAAGGACGAACTGCACATTCAGTATGCTGATTCACTCCGGGGGCCATGGAGTCCGCATCCCAGAAATCCTGTGAAGTCAGATTCGCGAAGCAGCAGGCCTGCGGGGCGCATATCGAGAAACGGTGCAGATGTCATTCGTCCCGCGCAGGACTGCTCCATTCAATATGGCCGTGAGGTGGTTTTCAACAAAATAACGCGACTGACGGTTATCGATTTCGAGGAGGTGGAAATCGGGCGTTTGCGTACCCCGTGGAACGGCAATGTCTGTTGCCACACCTTCAATCAGATCGGAGACATCACGGTAGTCGATCGCCTCGTGCAGCGGCGCAAACGTCGCTGAAACGTGTCTGCGTCCTCTGAAAATTGCCGGCCTGAAATGCATCTGGCAGTGCGTCGGCATAGAGGCGCGTCTTAAGCGCCCCGCGCACCAGGGTTAACTCGAGCGTCAGTAGTCAAACGTTCACTCTGTCAGAATTCCCTGAGAGCCCTGCCTCGCCAGATACTGACACAAACTTGCCCGGCGGATGTTTCTCTTGCCGAAGTACCGCAAACAGCGATTGGGCCGACGGAATGCGAGGATGTAGGAGCGAATGGGTGCTCGCCACAAGCAGCTCAACCCCTGCCGGCTCAAGGATCTCCTCGCGAATTATGCTAAGCATTTCGTCCATTGGTACCAACCAGGGCTTGGCTATGGCAGTGTCGTGCGTCTCGTCGCGCGGGCGGAGGGAAACCGAAGAGGTCCGAGGGAACTGTTCCGAGTCTTGGTAGAAATATTCTGAGGTCTTCAAGTCAACGCCGCACAGAACAATCTTCCTATAGCCCAATCGGATAGCCAGAGAAAGGCACGTACTCAACACCGAGCTATATTTAAAGAGATTCCTTATTTGGGGCGAGATAGCGAATAATCCGAGGCGCCTATAGAACCGAACCATCGCTCTGAATTCTTCCGGTGTCCGTGCGATTACGACAGGAGTGTAGACAAAGTACAAGTTGTGTTTGCACTCGTGGGTGAGATCCTTTCCGATTTGAGGCCGTTCAGCGCGCTTGAAGTTGGCGATGATCTTGATCGTTGGCCTGTAGTCGCTCGCCCGGTTGCAAATATTGTTGAGGAGAAAGTTGTAGGCTTCATCCAGCCCGGGTTCGTTCACCGCGCTCTCATAGCAATAAAATGTTGGCACGAAAGGATGCACAGGCCAATTATTCAGAGCAATGGTATCGTGAGACTTTATCACCTCCCACTGGGCGGCTGTAATCTCGTTGATAGAGCGGCCACTCCCCAGGATGAACACCGTGTCGCTAGTCTTGGCCGCGAATAAGTCCGTTCCTGAGAGCAGGGGTATACCGAGGCGCTTCCGAAGACGATCGGCCGATCTCCCCGTATCGAGCCAGAACCACAAACAGTAGATCGGGAAAAACCAAGCCAGCGGCAGCCGCTGTATGTGTTGCTTTACTGCGCCGATGAACGTGCGAGTCAATGCGAACCCTCAGTAGCCAGTTGCCGGCCTTTTGTTCGCGAGCGCAGATAACTGCCTCCCACTGTGGCCGGCAAGAGTTGTAAGCCATTCAATCTGGGATATGGTCCCGAATGTAGGCTGCATCTCTAGTCCTTCAAAGCTGTAACCACCCAGTCATCGTCAGCAAAGCCTTCGTGGACGTATGTCATCCTGTCCACGGAAACATTCGTGAAGGCGGAGAACATCTGCTGAATTGAATCTCTACTGAAAAAAAGCATGTCCATCCCAACTTCCATGTCTGATGGCGCGTTTGAATCGAGCTTGTCAAGGTGCCATGTACAGTGCGAGACGGGGGAAGCGTGGATGAGTCTGCCGTCCCCATCATTTCGAGTTATGCAGAGGAATTTGCCGCCTGGACGCAAGATCCGAAGCACCTCACACAGCATGCTCTCTGCTTCGGACAGGGTCAGATAACTCATCATGCCGATGCAGATTACGGCATCGAAGGCTCCATCGGGATACATGGACAGGTCATGAGCAGAAGTTTGTTCTGTCTGGATCGTCAAACCACGTCGCGCCGCGATGGTCTGGAGTTCGCGCAAGCCAACAGCAGAGAGGTCGCAGGCCGAGACGTTAAACCCTTCGCTCGCCAGAAAGATCGCGTGACGTCCGGCGCCGCAACCGAGATCGAGAATCTTGGGAGTGGCGTTCCGATCCAGATTACGAAATACCCAGCGAACCACCTGCTCATGGGGATAGGCAGGCCGGAAACGCGGCAATTCGTGTGCTTCTTCCCAGCGTTTTTGCATTGAGTGTGAAACGGATCTCACGGCCAATATACCTCCTTTTTGACATTGCAATTTGAGTGCGCGAAACCATTCTTATCGGGGTATTCCGCTGAACTCAGCCAACCAAGTCCCACGACAACGGAGTGCCGCGGCCGATAGCGCGCGTTGCTTTACGACCGACAACCTCTTCTAGGTAACGCGTGTGTAAACCGTTGCCAGGGCGGATGGAGCGCACGTTGTGGGGAGTGAATTCGTCGCCGGCTTCCATCGACTCAACCACAAAAAGAGATCGCCGGAATGGGCGTGTGCGAGCCTCTTCCTCGCTGGGTCCATAATGAACGGTTCCGATGGCCTTTTCTGCAGTACGGATTGCTTCCACCATAAGACGGAATTCTTGTGGCTCCAGGGAGAATGCCGCGTCCGGGCCACCGAGAGCGCGTGAGCGTGTGAAATGCTTCTCCACGATACAGGCCCCCAGTGTTACTGCAACCACTGGAACTGCGATGCCCACGGAATGGTCCGACAATCCTACCGGCACATCAAAGCGTTTCGCGAGATCAGGGATGGTCTGCAGATTCATTTCCTCAGCAGGGGCGGGGTAGGCGCTTGTGCACTTCAGCAATGCGATCTCCACCGCGCCAGCGTCACGCGCCACAGTCACGGCCTCCTCGATCTCCTCAAGAGTCGCCATCCCGGTTGCAATGATTAGCGGCCTGCGGGTTCGCGCCATCTCTCGGATCAGGGGTATGTCTACAATTTCTGGTGATGCGACCTTGTAGGCAGGTACTCCCATACGCTCCAAGAAGTCGATAGCACTTGGGTCAAAGGGCGAAGAGAAAAGTTCCATCCCCATGGAGTTAGCCACTTCCTTAAGCTTCGGCTGCCAATCCCACGGAGTACAAGCCTCTGCGTAGAGGTCGTGCAGAGTGCGGCCGTCCCATAGCGTCCCGCCCCCTATGCGAAAATACTCACGGTCACTGGCAATGGTTATGGTGTCGGCCGAATACGTCTGAAGCTTTACTGCATCGGCACCGGCGTCTTTCGCCAGGTTTACTAGGCGTACAGCTTCTTCGAAGTCCTGCCGATGGTTTGCCGACAGTTCGGCAACGACATAAACCCGACGTCCGGAGCCGATTTCCCGATTGCCAATACGAACAGTCTTCGTAGTCTCAGCTCTACACATTTGTTGCATGCGCTTCCATCACCTCCTCCGGCGTGTACGGTTTCCTGCGCCCACTCCGAATGACTTCCAAAGAACGCGGACCTTCATTGAACAGCAGATCTAGAATACAGACGTACGGAATGAAACCACCGAACAGTTGGCCGTACTCCGGATGGACATAGTGCTGGAACTGGATCCGGACACCTTTCGCCTCGATGATTTTCCTTTCATGCAAAAGGTACACGTGAGACCCCAGGGGTGACAGGTACTCGGTAGCCATCTGGTTCGCACAGATCTGTGCCAGGAGGTCCGTACGTGTGCCGGTTACAGCTAGTTCCGACGCAAGCGCAAAGTGCTTCTTGATTCTTAACACGCTGCAAGCCCACCGGATGATGCTTGTGTTCAGGTCACAAAGAAGAGCCGGCGGGTAATCCAGCAGCTCTCTTAGAGGCGGATAGAACTCATCGAAAAACGGCGATCTTCGGTAGTTGAGTTCAATTGTCCGGAGGTGCTTCCCGAATACCTTGCCGTCGCCGAGTTCCACGTCTTTGATGCTCTGTCCAAACCGGCCGCGATACTGCGCTGGTGCCGTGAGCCATTGCAGGCCTGTGGGAGTCTTGATTCGGTTGCGTTGCTGCCACGACTGCTTCTCAAATTGAACGGTATCGAGAAACACGAAAGTGTTTACCTGGTCGATAAGGTCGAAATAACCAATCCACGGCAAATAGCTTGGCTGCGAAATGGCTATGCGCTTGTGGTTCGATAACATGAATCAAAACGCCTCATATGCGACCCGCAGTCTGTCATGTCGCCGCTCAGACCAGCGCGTTTGCAATGGATACTGTAACCACCTGCTCATGTTTGCTAAGACACGGCGGCACTGATTTGGTCCAACGATTTCATGCGCTCTACGATCCTGGTAACACCCTTCCCATCCACCAGACCGCGGCCTTTATCCATCATGTGTCGACGGCGTTCATCATCGCATAAGAGGTTCCAGACCGCTGACGTGATTACGGGCGTGGTTAGAGTGTCGACCGCGCCGAGCGATATCGCACAGCCAACCTTCGTTAACGCCTCGACGCTGGAAACCTGGTTCTCAGCAAGCGTAGCGATGAGCATCGGCACTCCCACACAAGCGATTTCCCAGCAGGTACCGCCACCAGCCGTCACGCACAAATCCGCTTCAGCCATCAGTCCTACCATGTTTGAAGCGTCGTAGTGGACAGCAGTTTTCAAATGCAAACGGCCGGCAAGATCCCGGATTTCGCGCTCCCAGGGGTTGTTCGGTCCAACGACCACCGCGACTTCGACGTCCGCGGCGGGCAATTGCGCCAACGCTTGCAATACCATGCACGTAACATTATCCGGATCGGCCCCTCCCATCGTGATGAGCACATTGCTGGGGTGCCTATCACGCCTATGAGGGATAGCGCGACAATTGCGAAAATCTCGACGTAGAAGAGCGTACTGCGTTCCCAACAACAGTCGGGTGCTGGAGGAGCATGGATATCGCAGGTTTTCTGCGGTTGGATTCGGATTCACGATGATGTCGCCGCAATAGTATGTCAGCAAAGCCAGATCGTCCAGCACAAGAAAATGCACACCCTCCTGCCTCAACAATTGCTGGTATTCGGTAGAAAAGTGGTAACCGTCGACGACAACCCAATCAGCGTTGACCTTCTTCGACAGCGCAGCCAATTCGGACGCATCGGCTAAAGTGCCTGCCGAGGCCCGTAGGATTTGCATCTTCATACCTTCGCTGCGCACGCGTTGTTCCACACCGGGGGCACCTGAAGCCATTAGAAAAACCGCCGCACCTCCCGCATCCTGCCAGGCCTGCGCTAAGGCGATACAGCGCATTACGTGGCCTACACCAACCTGCGCGTTGGCATCCGCACGGACAAGCAGCACATTCAATTCACCCCTCCTCCATCGATTTCTGCCGAACTGCGGAATTGATGGCGGCAAGTAATGGTTCCTCATGCAGTAATGCCACGACCTCGCCCCACCCGAAGTCTTCGCCTGGGCCGAGTCGGGCATAGATGGCCCGCACGAATTCGAGGTCCTCCACCGTATCCACCGTCCAGCGATACGAGCCGTAGTCGTTATCTTCGGTGAGCGCGAGGCAGCGAAAGGTTCCTGGGTTCATATGGAAGTACGGAGTTACGTGTGTTCGCTGGTATCCGTCAGCGGCCTCGCTCCACGCTCGCTCCAAAGCGGCGATGCTCATCACTTCAACATCGAGTCCTCGGGGGAAGCTGCTGCCGATGTCGTTCCAGGCGAAGTCCGGATGCCGGTCCAGGTACGCTCTGACTACCCGGTCGACTACCTCCGGATCGATAAGAGGGCAATCAGAAGTGACACGCACGATGACCTCAGCGGCATAAGCCTTCGCAGCGCGGTAATAGCGGTCGAGCACGTCCAATTCGTTGCCCCGAAAGACCGGTATTCGTGACGCGTCGCAGAATTCGGCGATCTCATCATCCGCGGCCTTTGTCGAAGTTGCCACGACGACCGCCTGGAGTGTCCTAGCCCTGCGCACGCGGTTTACCACCCTCTCAAGCATAGGCTTTCCCGCGATGTCCTTCATCACCTTCCCGGGGAGCCGGTTGCTTCCCATCCGGGCTTGTATAATGGCGACAATATTCACGTTGGCGCGATAGACTTCCTATCGACTTGATACCGGCTGAGCATCAACAATGCCGATGCCGATTCAACCCGAATGTTTGCGGGCGCCTTCAGGGCTCGCAGGTCAGGTCATCGGAGACTTTGAGAACCGCCTCAATGACGTCCTCCACATCGCGGTCCGTCATCGAATGGAACATAGGCAAGCTAATCAGCTGAGTATACGCCTTCTCAGCTACCGGGAACTCGCCTCCGCGATATCCGAAACGGGCGCAGTAGTAAGGGTGCAGGTGTACCGGGATGTAATGGACGTTTACCCCAATGTTCTCGGCTCTCAGCGAGGCGAAAAATTCGCCGCGATCGCACGCCTCCGAGACGCGGATTGGGTATAGATGCCACGCGGGTTCTACGTCCGGCCGTATGCTGGGAACTGTAATTACCGGACTGCGGGTAAACGCTTCGCTGTACCGCTTTGCAATCTGGCGCCTTCGCGCGAGGTTCGCATCCAGGCGCCCAAGCTGCGAAAAACCAAGTGCGCAGGCGATGTCCGGCAGTCGATAGTTGAATCCGAGAGCAACCATCTCGTAGTACCAGGTACCGGCGTTCTGACGCTGCCGGGCGTCATTGGTAATCCCGTGGTTGCGAAACAAACGCAATCGCTCGGCCAATCGATCATTGTTCGTAACGACCATTCCGCCTTCGCCCGTCGTGATGTGCTTCACCGGATGAAAGCTGAACGCGGTCATGTGCGAGATCGATCCAACTTGGCGGCCGTGATACTGGGCGCCAAGGGCGTGGCAGGCGTCCTCAATGACCGTTAAGCCATGTTCCAGCAACCTATCAAGGTCTGCCGGATGCCCAGCGTAGTCCATTGGAAGAATCGCCTTCGTGCGTGGCGTAAGCTGCGCGGCCACACACTCTGCATCAAGATTGAGCGTATCGACGCTTACATCGGCGAAGACCGGCGTGGCCCCCTGGTAGAGAAGACAGTTGGCCGTAGCGGCAAATGTTATAGGTGTGGTGATCGCTTCGTCCCCGGCCTCTAAGCCGGCGGCGAAGACTGCGGCGTGCAGGGCGGCAGTACCGGAGCTGACGGACACTGCATGCTTGGCCCCCACGTAGGCTGCGAAAGCCTCCTCGAATTCGTCAACCTTCGGACCAGTGGTCAGCCAGTCGGAACGCAGTACCTCTGTAACGCACTGGATGTCTTCTGGCTCGATCTGCTGGTGACCGTAGGGAAGCAGCCGATCCCGAACCGGCGGGCCGCCCTTAATCGCCGGCAACCGATAATTGTGCTTGACTGTACCCATCCACTAGGCTCCAAAACTGTTCAGAGCTCAACCACTCGGGGTTGTTGTCGCTGGTATAGGAGAATCCCTCAGGCAGCGGCTTCGAGCCGACCACGTGCTCTGATTTCCACCAGGAGAACGCGGGCTGGATCACATACATGGTGTCCGTTTCGACGGAGTGGCGAGCCTCATCGACAGAGACTAGGACTTCGTGAATCTTTTCCCCCGGACGTATGCCCACCAGCCTGACCTCACACCGTGGCGCCACCGCTTTGGCAAGGTCCAGTAGTCGCATGCTGGGAAGCTTGGGGACGAAGATCTCGCCCCCCGTCATGCACTGCGCGCAGTTCGCAACGAATGCGACACCCTGCTCCAGTGTGATCCAGAATCGCGTCATCCGATCGTCCGTAACGTTTACCACTCCATTGCGTCGCTGTTCCAGAAACACCGGCACCACACTGCCACGGCTCCCGACTACATTGCCGTAACGCGACACGCTGAAGCGGCAGCCTCCTTCCCCTGCGTAGGCATTGGCCTGCACGAAAATCTTCTCCGCACACAGCTTGGTCGCGCCGTATAGGTTTACTGGGTTCACCGCCTTGTCGGTACTGATCGCGAGCACCTTCTTGACGCCGCAGTCGATGGCAGCATCAATCACGTTTTTGCTGCCCAGAATGTTCGTCTGCACCGCTTCGAAGGGGTTGTATTCGCAGGCTGGAACCTGCTTTAGCGCCGCTGCATGAATGACGATATCGACACCGGAAAAAGCTCGGTATAGCCGTTCCCGATCGCGCACGTCGCCCAGGAAATAGCGCATCGGAGAGTCTGTTGATTCGGGAAACCGCTGCCGCATGTCGTGCTGCTTCAATTCATCCCGGCTGAAGACAATTAGCTTCCTTGGACGATCATGCTTCAACAAGTATTCTACGAACTTCTTGCCGAAGGAACCCGTGCCACCCGTAATCAGAACAACCCTGTTCTTGAAAGTCATCGCGCTGCCACGTGCTCCGTTTGGAGTCTCTAGCCCAGAGCAAACCAGGCACCTCCAGAGTTTGCCCGAATATCTAAATTTCAGACACCCTATGCGACATCGCTGGCGAAGTGAACGCAAAGCGAACAGTATCGCCTGGCTCAAGCGCAGTACTCGAATTGCAGGTAGTTTACCTGAGATGCTTACGCGTTGGCTAATATGGAAGCGATCTTTTCCATGTCTTCACGGTCATAGCGGAAATCCGTCGGCAGGGTCAAGAGTCGCCCGGCCAGTTCGGCTTCGGCCGGCTGGCAGCCCGGCAGTGCGGGCCAATGCACCGCGCAGTAGACGTTCTGTTGCTGTAATTTGAGGCGACAGGCATCGCGGAGGTGCTGCGAGGGGAACTCCAAAACCACGCCCAGGGGAGCCGCGCCTTCGGGCCAGGAGGAAAATACAGGACGCCCTGCGTTCTTCGGCAGCGCTGCCAATAAGTACTGTGTGTTCGCGCGGCGGCGCTCCCGCCAGACCTTCGGCACGCCAGAGCTCGCGAACGTCTGCGTGACATCGCTAGCAAATGCAATGGTGGCCTTCTCGAAGGCATGTTCACCCTCCTGCTGCCAGCGCCGATATGTCGCCTTTATTTCCGGATCGGCGTCACCAAAAAGGTACTCTCGCTTCCACAACATGGCTGCAAGTTTCGTCAGGCTTCCGGAGCTTTCTCCTACTCCGCCCATCGGTAGCGGCAGGCCGCGCGGAGACCACAGCAACCCACCGTCGGGTACAGGCAACGTTTTGCGCAAAGAGGCGAATGCGTAGTCCGCAGTGGAATGGAGCGCCCAACCTGAAACTGGATCATGGCTGTGGTCTTCCACGAGGACGCATTCGTTGCGATTGCGCCATTTGCGCCAAGGTTCTTGCGCACGCGCACCAAAGTAATTCACAGCCACTACGAGGTCGTACGGATCAGGACGAAGTGTTGCCCAATCCGGTTCGGCCCGCAGCGGATTATCGTGGTACTGGACCACGTCCGAAAACTGTTTCCAGAACTGTTTGATGTCGAAGCAGAAATACGAGGGCAACCATAAACGCCGAGCGTGCAGCCTCAAAGATTGCAGCAGCGCCGCCACTGTATGTCGCCCCAGCAGGTACCATATCCCTGCCATAGGCCATGCCACAAACGGGCCCGGGGCCCGGCCCATCCAATGGAACTCACCTCCTACTTCCCAGCGGGCAGGCGTGGTTCTTCGCTCTTCCGGGCTATCGGTTCTGCGCACCAGTTGCAGTATGGCAATCGCCAGCCCGTTCGTCAAAAGCACGATAGACGAGCCTCACGTTAGTCCTCGTTCCGCACCTGCCTCCGCAGCGGCATCAACCAACTTCGACGCAGGTCGAAGCTGCCGTGGTGACGCCTTCTTCTGCAATCACTAGGCATGGAAGTCTGGGGGCCGAAAGCTTCGTCTGATCTGGACCGGTTTCACCATGAGTCCATCCGCCATCAAGTGCAAACACCTGGCCACTAGCAAATTGTGGAAGGTCTGAACTGACTCGTATGGCAACTTCGCCAGCTTTTCGACAAAGGGGGGCAAGTCACAGCGCCGCAATCATTCGTTCCGGCCTGTAGTCTTTTCCAATCGATGGATGAGCCTGAAAGAAGCCTGAGGGGATGACGGAGGAAAGCTCCTTTCTTGAGTTGTATTGAACGAGTCTAGCAGTCGCCGGGGCGGTGGTAATGTGGGAATCGCGCAGCGATTTCCAAGATAGGTGCGAAACCCGCAGGGTTTTGCCTCTATCGTCATTTCCACCGCCCTTCCGCCGGCTGCGGCAAGTGTTGGAAGAGTTTGCGTTTGGCTTGTTGCATGCGCTGGGCGGCTTCGGTATCACTGCGAGCGGCAGCGATGCGACGGAGAACGGCGACGGTGAGGCCTTGGCGTAGCGGGGGTGCGGGGTGGAGGGCCAGCAGGGTTTCCAGTGGGGTTTGATAGCGTCGGTAGTGGCGCCGTTGCCGGCCTTTCTCGTCGACTTCGATATCGGCTTGGGCGCAGGGAC
>Ga0207780_1000356_pt1 | contig 12698 bp, 12 predicted proteins | sample LuqExpMetageno45_FD_187803 | JGI IMG/M metagenome (GOLD analysis project Ga0207780, IMG submission 187803) | Tropical forest soil microbial communities from Luquillo Experimental Forest, Puerto Rico - Sample 45 (SPAdes) | ecosystem: Environmental > Terrestrial > Soil > Tropical forest ...
ATAGGTTCGAATCCTATAGCGCCCACCATACTTATCTAGGGCTTACGGCGAATCAGCAAGAACAGCCGTTCCACAAAATATTCCACAATCACTGGATCATCCTCATTCCCATCTCGGTGAGGAATGCGCCTTGCGCGGCTAGGGTTTCGTCACCATCGCCTTGCGTATAGAGATCCAGCGTCGTCTGGATGCGGCTGTGACGCAGGATGCTCTGCACGGTGGAACGGACAACTGACCACCAAACCAAGACAACTACTGGAAACCGACCTCGTGGCGACACTTCCACGAGATGCCGACGTTTTCGTCCAAGAGGATCGTTTCCTGGTTTTGGTGGCGGACCACGCGACCAAATGGCAGGCGCTCGGACAGTGAGTACTATGGGGATTTGTCGCAAGTTAGCGTCCGATTTTGCCGACGACCCGCTAAATGGGCATTTGCACAATGTTTGGATGTCCATCGCCTGGCCAGCGCAGCCAAGAAGATTGCATACTTATCGCTCAGCGTTTCGCAAAATCAGTTTGTTTTGCGCGGCAGATCGGCTACGAAGTCGAGAATGAGCTTGTTTGCTGTTTCGGGCGCCTCTAACGGCACAAGATGCGCGGCACCAGCCACTTCAATGTGACGGCCCTTTGGCAGCTTTCCCAGTATTCGGCGGCTGTGCGGGGAAGGCAAAATTGTATCTTCTTTCCCAGATACAAGGAGTGCCGGAGCCTGCACGTTAACAAGCGCGTCGAGGGAAGAATCCCGGTCTACAAGTACTGATCGAACAGTGTTTATGAGCCCGCGACGGTTCCACGAACGATAGCGCCTGCTGAGTTCAGCTCCGACCTCGGGGTGCTGCCGGCGGGTCTCGGGTGCGAGTTGTAGTGAAATGACCATGCCGTCAACGATCTTATCGAGCTCCCCTACCGCGAGCATTTTGGTGAGAAGAGTAGCCCTTGCCCAGTCAAACAGAGCGGCACTTTCAGCCGTGGTGTTGAATAACACCATACCTCGGACTCGGTCTGGCGCCAGCAACGCGACGCGTGGCGCGACCATGCCTCCCCAAGAGGTGCCGAGCAGGACGACCGGCGTCTGGACATGCGCAGCATCCAACACCTGGAGAACAGTCTTGGCGCACTCGTCCATGGTGAATACTCGATCTATGCCCTTGCTTTGGCCGTGACCAGGAGGATCTAGCGCGAGTGTGCGCCATCCCGCCGCAAGCAAAACGGGAATCTGGTTGCGCCACATGGTGTGGTCGGTGAACAGGCTGGGCCAGAGGAGAACGACAGGATCGTCCTGCTGGCCTTGCTCGTCTACGTAGAAATCACCAAGAATTGTTGGTACTGTTGCCATTGATGCTCCTTAGTGAGTTTGCCACGGCATATTCACAGTGTCAACATTGCACCTAGTGTGCCACCATATAGCTGGTGAAACGCCCTTTTCATCACGGCGACCTGCGGAATGCTCTGATTAAAGAGGCGAAGAAGCTTGTCGAACGCAAAGGCATCGAGGCGTTTGCACTTCGAGAAGTCGCTCGAATTGTTGGTGTATCTGCGAATGCTGCCTATAACCACTTCGAAGATAAGGAGGCGCTGCTGAAGTCGGTGGCATCGAGCGGATTCGCCGAGCTAGCGGCGCAGCGGGAAGATGCCCGCTCAAAAGCCGCCCCGGATGCATGGAGCCAACTGAACGCGGGAGCTAAAGTTTACGTTCAATTCGCCGAGGCGCGGCCAAAGCTGTTCGACTTAATGTTTAGCTCCCTCGGAGTGGGCTCAAGACCGGGTAAGACAAATGAAACGGATCCGAGCAGCCGGAAAGCCTACAAACAGTTGAGCGAAGCACTCGATAACCTTGTCTTGAGTGGGAAACTGACTTCGCAACGGCGCGCCGGCGCAGAAAGTACGCTGTGGTCGCTGATCCATGGGCTTGCAGTGCTGCGTAGAGCAGGCGCCTTACCCGAACCATTCGAAATGACTTGGGATCGTATCGTCAAATTTACTGCGGATGGCTTGGGTATTGTCCTAGACGAGAAAACCCAAAAGTAGTCGCCGCAGCGGTTGTGGATTGGTGACGTAAGCAGCCCATTGCACAACTAACCCTGCTAACTCCTCTGACCGGCGGAATTAGGCAGCCTTCTTGATAAGTTGAATGTCTGGCCATTCAACGGCGCCATTGTGGGCAGGAAACGCGAGCTGTTTACTGCGCAACCCCCTCCGGAGTAGCGCCATCAACTCTTTCCGCTTCGCCTTGACCGCGACCCCGACATATCCAAAGCTGGGAAGAAGCTGAATGCGCTTCTGCTGCTGCAATTGCGAGATCATCCACGGCCACCATTCCGGTGCAGCTGGTAAACCGTAATGACATACCAGTGAAGACCAGATGAACGAATGATCGCTGCTGACCAGGAGCAGTTTCCCATCCGAGGTATTGTCCGCCAACTCCTGTGAGCAGCTCACCAGGTGACGCAGCGGTCGTTTCCGTCCGCGGACAGTAATTGAGCCTCGAAAGCACAGTGGCTTCTCCCCCAGAGAAACAATGGTTTCGCTGCCATTGGGATCCATCACCGTGAACGAGTCTCCGTTGGCAAAGGCTGCAGCCAGTGCGCCGATCTCCACGTCGCCGCCAACTACTGACACCAAGTGGGCTTTTCCTTGCTCCTCTCCTACAAAGGCATCCAGGAAAACGCGAAGGTTGGTAGCAGTCTTTTCCGTTTGCCGCCGATACAGAAGTCTGCCGAAGCGTTTATGAGCATTTTTCATCGCAAGCCCTGGCCTCCTTGGTCTCCTTCAGCTCGACGATATTGCCACTTTCATAGGCAAGGGTCAGTTCATGGCTGAACCGTTCCCGCTTGCGAATGATGGTCTCCCCCTCCGCTTCGCCTTCCTCGTTGAACTCATCGACATACTTGACCGAGCGCCAGTGGGCGATGTGCCGCATCTCGCCCACGCCGAAGAAGCCGTTCAGCATGCCGCTACAGGCGAGAAGGCCATTTCCGTATCTTCGCCGAAAATGGGCCTAATCATTGCATCGTCTGATGGAAACTATGAGGCGTTGCCGTATAGTCAGCATCGTCTCGTCTGCTGACTAGGGTGTGCAGAAGCCGCACAACCAAATGGAGGATGACGACCATCCAGGACGAGTGGGATCGATCAGGAGAGGTTCAACGCAGGATGGCGATTTTCCCCGAGGCGTATAGCAGAGTGAGTTCGTTGGTAAATCTCTCCCGCTCGCGTCGAATGATGGTGCCGTCTTCTTCAACTTCTTCAGAGCAGTCTGTGACCTTGACGGATCGCCAGGTAGCGATGTGCCGATCTTCGCCGGAACCAAAGACGCCGTCCAGAAGTCCCGCTATCGCGCACAGTGCGACGTGGCCCCCATGCAACGGGGTCACAGGACGCCCTTTGATCTCCGCCCGGCACACGGTAAGGATTCTGGCCGCCTGACGATATGCTGCTGACTTCAGCAACAGGTCTTCGATCTCATCCAGAGGCAGGCCGCGATGAGTCAACTCGACAGGTCCGCCCTCTGGAACCGAGTAGACTGCATCGGCAGAGTCAGGGAGGACGGGAAGTTGCTCCCACTTCCGACTCATCTCAGCGATTAAGTTTTGCGCCTTGATGAGATCGGCATCAGACAGATGATTGCATTCATGGCGCGTACGCCTGGTACCGAGCAGCACGACCTGCTTGTACTTCGCAGCCTCCGGCGTGCCCAGTCGGTAAGCTTTCTTGTCTTTGAAGTGGAAGGCGAGAAGGCGCTCGCAAACGGCGAGACGATCTCCGGGAACGACCAGAACCAGCACGCCGGCAGGCTTGAGCCAGCGGTAGCAGTGCTCGAAAAATATCTGTTCCAACCTGCGGTTTTGGGAATGGCCGCATTCGAAGTCGTAGGGTGGATTCAGATAGAGCAGCGACAGGGACTCCACTGGGCAGTGCACATCCAGGGCATCGCCATGAATGACGTGGTGGCCGACCTCGCGGGCCTGTTCGACGCGGTAAGCGTCCAGTTCGATACCGTATCGGATCGCTAGCGGATTTCCGCCGATCACCGTAAAAGGGCCGCCGTCGCCGATGCAGGGGTCCAGAGCTGCGTATGCAGAAAGCGGAAACTGCAGGAAGCGTCGAATCCGTTCAGCCTCCGCTAATGGAAGAGGAAAATAGCCGAGTTTTTGCTTGCCTGCCAAGCGCATGGTGCCTCCCTATCGAACCATTTGGGGATGATGATGATCTGTGCTTGCATTCACAGAGCCATGGGCAGTAATGTCGCAACTGTTATGGCTCTTCATGCGTCTGCGAAGATCGGAAGAAACGAACCCTGCCCCTGCGGCAGCGGCAAGAAGTACAAGCATTGCTGTTTGCCTGGCTATGCTCCATCTATCGACTACGTGTGGGCGCGGCAGCACGAAGAGTCGGATCGCCTGACGCGGGAGATCACCAGGTTTGCCTTGCGTAAGTTCGGGGATCGGATCTATGAGGCATGGCAGGACTTCAACATGCGTGACGTTCCGAAGCCGCTGGAAGAGGCCGCAGACGAACGTCAGATCTTCATGCCCTATTTCTTATTCCAGTGGAATCCGGGCGCGCGGGGTACTGCCGCGCGCAGGCAGGGCGGCGTAGTAGCTCGCTGGTACATGCTGGAAAAGTCGAAGCAGCTAACCGCGATGGAACGGATGTTTTTGGAGCAGGCTACAACACAGCCGCTGAGCTTCTACGAGGTCGGTGGGAATGAACCCGGTGAGCGCATGAGGGTGTGGGACGTTCTGATTGGCGGAGAAACCGAAGTCATCGAGCGGTCGGGGTCGCGAAACTTGCGGCCGGGAGACCTGCTTTTTGCGCAGATCTGGCACCAGCCGGAACTTGCCGTGTTCGGCAGTTCGGCTCCCCTCTGCATCCCGCCGGACAAGAAGATCGAGGTCATCGAACTGCGAAAAACACTGAAGAAGAAAATCGCGAAACAGAATCGCGATCTGGCGCCGCACGATCTGTTGCGATATGCAGATCTGATTCGCGCCACCTACCTGGACATTCGCGACCGGCTATTCGCTCCGCCGGTGCTGTGCAACACGGACGGCGACCCGCTGCTGTTTCACACCCTGACGTTTCGGGTCGAGTCGGCGGAAGCGGCGTTCGACGCGTTGGCCCCGCTCGCAGTGGGACGTTCCCGTGAGGAGTTGCTCGACGATGCGGAACTGGGTGACGACGGGAAGCTGCGGAAGGTGGACATCGATTGGATCAAGGAAGGCAACCGTAAGTTTAAGACTTGGGACAACACCATCCTGGGCCACTTCAAGATTTCCGAGGGACGTGTGATCGCGGAGGTGAACTCAGAGAACCGCGCCAAACAGCTGCGCAAACAGATTGAGAAGCGACTCGGTGTGCTGGCGGTCCACCAAAGCACCCGCGCCCAAACGCTCGAAGAGATGCGGAACAATGCGCCGCAAGAGGCCGAGGATGCGGAACTGCACGAGGCCGAGATGGAAGCGATGTTGCGCGACCCGGAAGTGAGAAAGCAGCTGCAGGCCGTGATGCAGAAGCAAGTCGAAAGTTGGATTCATCAAAAGATTCCGGCATTAGGCGGGCGCACGCCCATGCAGGCCGTTCGCGATCCCGACGGCAAAGAGATGGTCGAGGCGTTGCTCTTGCAGTGGGAGCGGCACGATGAAAGAGATATATCTCCGAATCAGATCCGTCCCGACATTGGCGCCATCAGGCGCTTGTTGAACTTGCCTTCTCCTGTAGTCTGAGTTTGCTCGAGCCACTGCCGTTCCATTTGATGGAGCCGCAGTTGCAGGTAGCGCCAGTAATCCTCTGACATCTGCAGTTCGCCGGCTTCCTCGATCACATTTTGGAAATAGCTAAAGCTCACGACCACAGCGTTACTCTTACTGTTCAGCAAGGTCGCGTATTTGCGTGCACACCCCAACAGGAATCCACGCTCGACCTGCCGAATGGAGATTCCTCGTTGGAACAAGGCATTGGCAAGTTTCTCGTCCGCAGGAGCAAACGAGCTCGCGACACACCGCCGACTTCCCATCAGGCGCTGGATGCGGGCGACGTAGCTTGCCCGGTCTTGTGTTGCTGCTTCTTTTCGAGTCTTCTCGTATGGCCAGAACGCATCGCAGATTTCGATGTGACCAGAGTCGTGCTGATTGGTGGCGCTCTGAACGCGGCAGACCTGCTGCCGCTGCAGTTCCTCCATATAGATAACGATGGAGCGGCGGCTGCGGCCCACTGCCTTTGCCAGGTCTCCGTGGGTAATCCTCATCTGCCCAGTTCTGCGGTCCGCGTTCAGGCAAAGATAGATGAAGAGCCGGAAAGCTCCATCGGAAAGCAAACCGAGAGCGCGGGAAACTTCCCGTCCGGCGGCAAACCATCCGCTGGGGTGCTTCAGCTTTCCGGCTGGTGCGGTCACCGCGAACCAGCCTGCGCCAGACACAGAATCTCTTCGCGTAGCAGATTCTCCGCGCTCTGCTGCTGCCTCACCCTACGTTCCAGGGAGATGAGTCTGGCGATGAGCGCGTCTTTGGATTCCCGCCGTAACCGGGCAGTCTTGGACCACATAGATCGCTTCTCCGGGCCGGATGCGCTGTTGATTAGCTGCATGAGGACCGATTCCCGGAGCTGCTTACGCCTGGGCGGCCGCCGACTCGCCATATAAATCCGATAGGAGAGTTCGTTTCTCTTGATCGTGTTGGGAGAGATCGAAAGACCGAACAGAATACTCACGCGTTTGCAAATACTCGCATACGTTACCTCGGCATGGTCCTTCTGCAGTGCCCTAACAGCAGCTTCCACGCGCGCAGCGGTATCGCGCTTCTGGCGTTCCCATCTCGGCTGCAGCCAGCCGGGATGCCGTTTCTTATCTCGGTGACCCATGCTCGATGCTCACAGTCTGCGCTGCGTCTTTCCGCATCGCATCGATCAGATCCATCTCCTCCTTGATTAGTTCGCAGTCGGCGATCAAACCCTTCATCTGCCGTGCTTCCGCTACAAGCTTTTCCCGGTGCGCATACTGTAGCTGTTGTTCTGCCCAAGCCTGCTTTTGGTCGATCTGATATCGCTTCGCTGGATCCGGCGCATTGCCCGCACAGCCTACGCAGACGAACTTGGCCGGGCACATGTTGGCCACTACGCAGGTTCCGCCAAACACCTCCGTCAGAGCTCCGACCTTACCTTCAGCCTCTTTCAACATTCTTCCGATCTCGTCGGGGCTGCGCCGCCCCTCGGCACCCAGATCGATGCGATCCACAAAGATCATTTCTGCTGCGCTCATCACCTTCGTCGGAGTCGGTCGCGCATAGTACTTCGTGACGGTTGGGTCGCGCTGGTGCAGCAGTTTGGCAATGACCTCAACCGGCGTATTCAAGTCAGCCATTTCGGTGGCAAACGAATGCCGCAGCAGGTGCGAACTAAGCTGAACCACATTGCCGTCGAGTGAGCGCAGGATAAGGCCATGGAGAAGGAACCGCATGAACGTATTCAGAACGTGCAAGCGAAGGCCGCGGCCATTCCACTGCAACACGTATCGATCGGGCGCTCGCTTGTCGTCTTCTATTTTCACGATGGGAATCAGGGGACCACCCCACTTCTCACACTGAAAACGAATCAGCTCGACCAGGTGGCGTTTGGTATCCTCGTCGATAAAATAGTCTTCCCGCTTCTGTCTTCCTTTTGGCACCAGCCGGAGCATCCACCGCGTCGCCGCTTTGGGGCCCACGTTCTCAAGCTGCTTGAAGCAATCCGGGCTTTGCGCAATCTGCATGATCTCGCCAATGCGCGCGCCGGTAATCGTTCCCATACGAATCACCAGCCCGCCAAACATGCAGGCTGCGTAGATACCCTCATAAGGAAGGAACTCGTGCCCTTCGCGCTGTTGCAGGAAGTCGATCGGCCGGAAGTCGGTCGGGCCGAATGCCAGCAGGCCGCCGTCCGCCCAGGCGCTCTTGCTTTCGTATCCCCACTCAGCATGGAAGGCTTCGCGTCTTTCGGCCAGATCGCTGTCGCTGCGCACATCCAGGTGGCGAAACACCCGATGCCGGAAAAGATCAAGGAACCAGAAAGGCTCTGCTGGACAGCCTTGCGTAAGACTTGTGGTGGCGTTGTACTCGACGAAGTAGGCGCGATTCTTCGGCGAGAAACTGGCTTCCTGCCAGCGCCTTTGAAGCGTGGTGGCGGGCGCCTCGTGATAACCAAGCGCCACCGCGTGCTCTCGCAACGAGTTGGAGTCCCACAGCGTCAACTCAACGCGCTGCCGCACTGCCCGCCGGCCCATCGTTTGCGTCGTTTCTTCATAGCCGAACTCATACGGGCAGCGAAGATCGTTGGCTTCAACGGCTACGACGGCTTGCCGAGTTGCCTCGTACAGGCGACGCAGCTGGTTGCAGCGGATCCCCGCTACATGTCGTATCTGGTAAAACTTCGACTGCACTGCGTCGGTCTTAATCTTGACCCGCTCTTGCTGTTCGCGAAGATACGCGCTGTAGGTCTTATGGCGCATGAACCTTCGCCGATCGGTCACTGGCCCTATGAAGAAGTTCTTCATCACTTCCAGTTGCTCAGGCCTTAGTCGCTCAGCATATTCATCGAACGCGTTGCGCACCGCACTCCATTGACCCAGAAACGTGCGTCGCTGATGCTCCGACAAGCCCTTCCCGATCTCCCCTACATGAATACGAAACAACAGATCATTCGCGTCGACGCTGTTAATGTCCACGATGGACTGTTCGATCATCACACGACGCAGCACCCGGACGAAGTTCGCAATCTGGTTGTAGATGGACTTCTGCTGCCGGTCAGATCGCAAGAGCGCAAACAGCGCCATTGCATCCCGCACGGACGGATTTTCAATCCGGCCCAGGTAGGACAGGACTTTTACCGAAGGGACTTGCCAGCGCCCATCGCCTGACGGATCGTAGGAGGTCAACGGCGCGCTCGCCATTGCGGGACTGATGATCTTTGCCAGTTCGCGAAGATTGGTAGGTAAAGCGCAGCGGACATGAGTTCCTTGCTCGGGAAGTCCTTTTTTCCTCCTCCACGCCACGATGCCAGTGCCGAATGCATGATCGTTCCACACCGGCATTCGCTGTTGCACAATGCGACGGTTCGGACTGATCCCCTCCTGCCACAGCGCCTCGCAGATCTCCGCTACAACTTCGTTCGGAAGGGACCTGTTCCTGGGCCACGTTAGTCCCAAGTCGGCCTGAATGCGGAGCGCGATGTCGATGGAGGTCACGCAAGTGCTCCCGTCAGAATCGCGATGTCCTCATCCAACGCTTTGCTCACGTCATGGGATTGCACAGTCGCAAACTGCGCCAACAGGCCTGGGTCTTTTTTGACCTGTTGCTCACGCTGTTTCATCGCCTTGTGGATGGAGTTGAGAGTGGTATCAATGAAGTCGCTATCCCGCACGACGTGTTCGTAGGCCTTGAGAGTCCGCTCGGCCGTCTTCCATGCCATGTACTGAACCAACTCCGCCTTGCGGCGGACCATTTCATTCTGATCCGTCGCCGTTCGCTCGATGGTCCGAAGCGCATTGGTGACGAACCAGTGCCGCGCGATATGGGGCGGGGCAGCGATCCCGGCCGCCCGCAACGCAGGATTCCAGTAGTCGCTTCGAAACATCCGCGGACTCACGGGGCCTCCGCGCGTGGTTAGAAACAATCGGACCTTTGCCAGCTCGGCAGCGTCCATTTTCTCCAGATCCGCAAGGCAAAGCCCTTGCCGGTCGTGCGCACGCCGCCCGTTCGCATCGTCATCGAAGTATCTACGCACCACCTTCGCCGTAGCCGACGAAACCACGAAACGTTTCGTCCTGACTCCAAAGCTCCCTTTGTTCCGCGCTTGAAACTGATTCAAGAACTGGCTCGTAAACCAGTCCAGGGCGGTCAGATCGAGCACTTCGCTGATCCTTCCACCGCCTTCAAAGAGAATCCGCACTACGCAGAGTTCTCTTAGGCCCCACCCGTATTCCTTGCCGGCCTTGTAGACCAAATGAGGAAAATCAGGATCGTCGATGGTCTTGGGCAACCATTCCCGATCCACGCAGCGGAAGAAGTTTGCGGAAAGCCGGATTCCCGAGGGCGGATCCACGCCGCTCACTGCCGGCATGGGATCGCGTCCCTCGATTTCACGTACCGCTCGGCGGTACTGGACTCGCAGTTCCTGAGTGACCCGCCCCATTTCAGCATGGAGCAGTGGGTTAGGCGGCTCGTAAATCTTCGACGAGATCAGATGATCGTAGAAGCGCCGCAGGGCGGCGAGCAGGATACGAACATTGATTCGCGTTTCCTGCGTTTCGCTCACGTAGGTCGCCTTTACGCCGGATCGGTCGGCGCGATACGTCAGCTTGCATTTGGCGGCAACCGTCAGATACTCACCAATAATGTTCCGAGCCTCGACAACGGAACCCAGCATTTTCCACTGATGTCGCTGTACCGTCGAATCGCTGAGCGCCCAGTTGAAAAGCGACAGTACTTCGCGCATGTAGACCGGCACCGAGCCGGGCGACAGCGATTTCATCAACTCGCTTGCAAACAGCGACAGCGTGATATCCGGGAGGCCGTCATCGCGGACCACCTGGTACTGATGAATAAAATCCGGCGTGGATACGAGTTTGAGCATGCGCTCGCCCTTTACAGCTTTGGTCGGCCTCACGAATTCAGCGCCGCGCCTTCGTCACCGCCAGAGACGAAATGATGATGACGAGTCGCTTGGAATTCGATCAGCCGGTGCTACGCTCCCGGATATTAAGCGTCGCCGCATAGGAAAAGTCGGCCCTTACTATGCTTTTCATGAACAATTGACAAGGTTCCTTATCGTACCAACGTGGCCTTTGTGTAGCGGCGTCACGGGCCGGCCGGTCATCTTCTGCTGCTTGCGGACGAGAATGCTGCGGGCGTTCTGCATGGCCACGGAGCGCTGTAGCGCGTCCTCGATCTCGTCCAGCGGCAATCCCGTGTAAGTGATCGTGGCTGGCGGTGACGGCGGGATCGCATAACGCTCCGCAACCTCTTGGTTCAGTACGGGCAGCAGATGTGGCTTGTATGCGATGCGGAGTAATTCGTCCGCTCCCTTGGGCTCACCACGCAGATGTGATTTCTTTCGTCTGCCAAACACGATGACCTGATTGAAGCGGACTGAATCCGGATGCTCGAGTCGAAAGACGCTAAGCCGGTCAAACTGGCTCGCCAGCAGTCGCGCGCATGTGCCCACGGCCGGAGCTGGGACCACGAACACCAGCACTCCTTCACTGGTCACCCAGCGATAGCAGTGTTCCAGGAACACCAATTCCATCCTCTTGTTACTGTGCGGCCCAAACTCGTTGTCATAGGGCGGATTCAGATACAGGAGCGAGCATGTTTCCGCCAATACCCGGCACTCAAATGTGCTGCCGTGGACGGTCGCAATTCCTTTCTCAGCGGCGGCAGCAGCTCGGTCGGCATCGAGTTCAATGCCGGCCAGGTGCGCGCCAGTGTCTTTGGTGATTTCGACCAACGCGGTGCCGTCGCCAACACAAGGATCGATGGCAGCATACGGCTGGGACGGCACCAGGAGTGCCCGGATGTTCTGGGCTTCTTCTATCGGCAAAGGATAGTAACCGAGTTTGATACGACCGGCGGTTCGCATTTTTCCTCATGAGCGCAGGTGATGCGGTTGTTGTGTGAGTTGAAGCGAAGTGGCGGTGACTACCAATCCATCGAAATGCTTTAGGTATACGAGTGTCTCTAAATTGCCTCATAACGTCGGCCCGGCGGTCGGCGCCAGGCTGAGGCAATATCGTGTTTCCTAGGCTGGTGGAGTTTGAGGGGCGGGCTCCCTACTATGTGTTAGGGAGTGGCGAGAGGATTTTGTCGAGGGCTGCGTTGAGGTTTACTCCGAAGCCCAGAAAGCTCGGCTTGAGTTCGGCGTAGTCGCGCAGCCAGCCCCACCCGTTTTGCAGCGCACCTGGCTCCAAACGGTGGAGCGCAGCGAGAGCGTTGTCATCCCGAAGCGCGGTGACAAGGTGCCGCAGAAGTTCGACAATCGTCCCTGCTGGCTTGCCCCGAAATGATGTGAGCGGGATTAGGATAAGTTTGGCAGCGCTTAGTTTCGCGGCCTCCTCTAGCAGGAGCCTTGGAGCCGTGTCGCTTATCAGAAGCGCGGGCCGCGTAATCCGGTTGAACCATTCCGCATCATAGAGAGTGAGGGTCTCATACGCGGAGGAATAGAACTCGTTTGGATCGAATCCGCGGATCACGAGGACATCCCTGCCGACTTCCCGCCCTAACTCAAGAAAATTGTTCTGGAGTTCGATTTTGATCGGGTCGTTCCAAGCCTCTTCCAGAAAGAGCACGTACCAAGTAAAGCCTGTGGTTGGGATTGTAGCGATATCCGAAGCAACCATGGACATGGGTGTGTCTTTACTCCTGCCGCATTACGCCAGTTTTCTACGGTGAAGTCAAGATAAGCCGTCGTGACGGCGCCCTCCCTAGGCCGTCAGAATTCCAAGCTGCAACATGCTCCCGACGACCGCCAGCGTGTCGCATTTCCATAGAATCAAGCCCCCTCTTGCAGCTTCTGCTTGCCCGGGCCGTTGGTCGTAGCTCATTCGTTGCTTCCATTGGATATTGCATTGCGACCATCGCTGGTACTGCTGAACCGCGCGCATTAGGCTGCGTCGTGCTGTTTCGGACCGGCTAGTTCTTCCAGCCCTAAAACGACGTTTTGCAGCGTCTT
>Ga0207780_1000357_pt1 | contig 12689 bp, 11 predicted proteins | sample LuqExpMetageno45_FD_187803 | JGI IMG/M metagenome (GOLD analysis project Ga0207780, IMG submission 187803) | Tropical forest soil microbial communities from Luquillo Experimental Forest, Puerto Rico - Sample 45 (SPAdes) | ecosystem: Environmental > Terrestrial > Soil > Tropical forest ...
TGGCGGGTGCTGGCGAAGATCTTCTCCAACCCAGACCTGCCGCAGATCGACGACTACTACGAGCCGTTCACCTTCGACTACGAGCACCTGCAGAAGGCGCCCGAGATGTCGGCGTTCCCGACCGCGCGGCCGCGCTCGCTGATCACCGGCGAGCGCATGGAGAAGATAGAGTGGGGCCCGAACTGGGAGGAGATCCTCGGCACCGAATTTGCCAAGCGTTCGAAGGACTACAATTTCGAGGGCATCCAGAAGGAAATCTACGGCCAGTTCGAAAACACCTTCATGATGTATCTGCCACGGCTGTGCGAGCACTGCCTCAATCCGGCCTGTGTCGCAGCCTGTCCGTCGGGCGCGATCTACAAGCGCGAGGAAGATGGCATCGTTTTGATCGATCAAGACAAGTGCCGCGGCTGGCGCATGTGCGTGTCGGGCTGCCCGTATAAGAAGATTTATTACAACTGGTCGAGCGGCAAGTCCGAGAAGTGCATCTTCTGCTATCCGCGCATCGAGGCGGGCCAGCCGACGGTGTGCTCGGAGACTTGCGTCGGTCGTATCCGCTATCTCGGCGTCGTGCTCTATGACGCTGATCGCATCGAGCAGGCGGCCAGTGCGCCGGACGAGCAGGACCTCTATCAGGCCCAGCTCGACATCTTCCTCAACCCGAACGATCCGAAGGTGATCGCGCAGGCGCGCGCCGACGGCATCCCCGACAGTTGGTTGGAGGGAGCCCGCCGCTCGCCGGTCTACAAGATGGCGATGGAATGGAAGGTGGCGTTCCCGCTGCATCCGGAATACCGCACGCTGCCGATGGTCTGGTACGTGCCGCCGCTCTCGCCGATCCAATCGGCCTCCGCGGCCGGCAAGATCGGCCATGACGGCGAGATGCCGGATGTGCGCTCGCTCCGTATCCCGCTGAAATACCTCGCGAATATGCTCACTGCCGGTAAGGAAGAGCCGGTGGCACAGGGTCTCGAGCGCATGCTGGCGATGCGCGCGTATATGCGCGCCAAGACCGTCGACGGCGTGATCGACGAGGCCATCGCCAAGCGCGTGGGTCTCACCGCACTCGCCATCGAAGAAATGTATCAGACCATGGCGATCGCCAATTACGAGGATCGATTCGTCATCCCGACCGCGCATCGCGAGGTCAACGAGGACGCCTACGACCTGCGCGGCTCGTGCGGCTTCTCGTTCGGCAATGGCTGCTCCGGCGGCACCACCGAGGCTAATCCCTTCGGCACGCCCAAGCGCGCCAAGACGCCGATGGAGGTGGTCTGATGATCAGGAGCTTGAAGGCGCTGTCCGCTCTGCTGACCTATCCGACCGAGGAATTGCAGCAGGCCTGCGGCGAAATCAGCGAGGCGATCGAGCAGGACATGGCGATTCCGTTCAGCCTGCGCAATCAGCTGCACAAATTGCTGACCGAGCTCGCCACCGGCGATCTCTATGACCTGCAGGAACGCTACGTTCTGCTGTTCGACCGCACCCGTTCGCTGTCGCTGCATCTGTTCGAGCACGTGCACGGTGAAAGCCGCGACCGCGGCCAAGCCATGATCGATCTGAAAGCGCAGTACGAGCAACACAATTTGTTCCTCAGCGCGGCCGAACTGCCGGACTTTCTGCCGCTCTTCCTGGAATATCTCTCGACGCTACCGGCCACGGAAGCCAGCGAAACGCTGGGCCAACCGGCCCACATCCTCGCCGCCATGGCCGAGCGACTGCGCAAGCGGCGCTCCGCCTACGAGGCGGTGTTCCGCGCTTTGGTCGCGCTCGCGTCGGCCAAGCCGAAAGAAGAGGAAATCTCCGCGCTACTTAAGCTGCCCGATCCGGACGCCACCGACCTCGGGGCGCTCGATGCCGCCTGGGAGGACGAGCCGGTCAATTTCGGCTCCGGCGCTGATATCTGTAAGGACGGGCTGATCGCCCGCGTTCGCGGTGGCTTGCGCCCGGCGCCGGATATGCCGCCTGCAAACCCAACCCGCGCCGTCACGCCGCGCCAATAAGGATCAGGTCATGCGCGAAACAATCAATTACATCGTGTTCGGCTGGTACCCCTACTTCTGCCTGACCACGTTCCTGGTGGGCAGCTGGCTGCGCTTCGACCGCGAGCAGTACACTTGGCGCAGTGGGTCGAGCCAGCTTCTGCGCCGCCGTCAATTGGCCTGGGGCTCGAACTTGTTTCACATCGGCGTGCTCGTCATCTTCTTCGGCCATTTCGGCGGTTTGCTGACGCCGATCTGGATCTTCGAAGCGCTCGGCATCTCGCACGGCTTCAAGCAGTGGATCGCGATCGGCGTCGGCGGCGTTTCCGGCGTCATGGCCTTCATCGGCCTCACGCTGCTGGTGCATCGCCGGCTTTTCGACTCGCGAATCCGGAAGACTTCGTCATTCGGCGATATCGCGATCCTGCTGATTCTGTACGCGCAGCTCATCCTTGGGCTGGCAACGATCAGTGTGTCGCTCCAGCACCTCGACGGCAACGTGATGGTGAACTTCATGACCTGGGCACAGGGCATTCTGACCCTGCAGCCGGGCGTTTCGGCGCTCATCGCCGACGTGCACCCGCTTTTCAAACTGCACCTGTTCCTCGGCATGACCATCTTCCTGCTGTTCCCGTTCACCCGCCTGGTGCACATCTGGAGCGCGCCGATCTGGTACGTCGGCCGAGGCGGCTATCAGGTGGTTCGTACGCGGCGGAATAGCGCGGCGGTGGAGTGGTCGCGATGAGCTGCGCGGTGCAAACGCTGATGCCGGAGGGTCGACCGGCCGTCGTAAGCGTGAATGGTGTGGCAATCGCCCGCGATGCCATCGTGCGCGAAATGCAGCACCACGCCGCGGCGAAGCCGATCGTGGCGGGGCAGAGGGCCGCGCGCGCGCTGGTCATCCGCGAGCTGCTGCTGCAGGAGGCGCGCCGTCTCGCCGTCGCGGCGCAGCCGGAGAGCGATGCGGAAGGCCGCCGCGAGACCGACGAAGAAGCCATAATTCGCGGGCTGATTGAGCGCGAGATCGCGGTGCCCGAGCCCGACGAAGCGACCTGTCGGCGATATTACGAGCAGAACCGCGCGCGTTTCCGCTCTGCCGATATCTACCAAGCCTCGCATATCCTGTTCGCGGCGCTGCCGGCCGACGCGCAGGCCTATGCGCAGGAGCGCGCCGATGCCGCCGCAGTGCTGGCTACGTTGCAGGACAATCCCGACTGTTTCGAAGCGATGGCGAAAGCCTATTCGCGCTGCCCGTCGGCGGCGCAGGGGGGCAATCTCGGCCAGATCACGACTGGGCAGACCACGCCTGAATTCGAACAGGCTTTGACCGCGCTTGCGCCCGGTGCGCTGTGCGAGGCGCCGGTCGAAACGCGTTACGGCTTCCATATCATCCGGCTCGATCGCAAGATCGAAGGCCAGACGCTGCCCTACGAGGTAGTCGCCGAGCGTATCGCCGACTATCTGCGCGAGAGCGTCCGGCGCAAAGCCGACGCGCAATATATTGCGCGATTGGTCTCGGCGGCGCGGATCGAAGGCATCGAGCTCGCTGATGCCAACGATATGCGGGTGCATTAGCGCATGATCCAGAAAGTGGGAGCCGGTTTTCGGAAAGGATCATGCGCAAGCAAATGAAGGATCCATCATGCTGGGTGATTTGTTGGCTAACCTGACCGACGAGGCCACGGCGCTTGAAACCATTCTCGGGGCCGGCGATCTAGTGCTGCTGACGGCGGTGCGCGAGCGCGCCGCCGCCGAAGGCGTCGATTTGGGCGCATATGTCGGCCAGATGGTGCAGCGCTATGCGACCGAGACCTCCGATGAGGAATGGATCACGCTGATGGGCGCGCTGAACCGCTCGCAGGACCCGGGCGCGACCTGCCTGAAGCGAGCATTCAAGCACGGCTTGCGCGGGCAATGAATCCAGTTCCCCGTCTGCGCGCCTATGCTGGGCCAGCTTTGCTGAGCTATGGCTTTCGGCCGTTCTTCCTGTTCGGCGCGATTTACGCCGGCCTCACCGTCCTCGCCTGGCTGCCGATGTTCTACGGCGAGCTGGAAGTCGCGAGCGCCTTTGCGCCGATCGATTGGCACGTGCACGAAATGCTCTACGGCTACCTTCCGGCAATCGTTGCTGGCTTCCTGCTCACCGCCATTCCGAATTGGACCGGACGGCTGCCGATCCAGGGCATGCCGCTGCTGGTGCTGTTCGCGGTGTGGCTGGCGGGTCGCGTCTGCGTCACGCTGTCCGCACAGATCGGCTGGCTGGCGGCAGTTATCGATTGCGGTTTCCTGGTGCTTCTCGTCGCTGCCTGCGCGCGCGAGGTCATCATCGGAAAGAATTGGCGCAATCTCCGGGTCATCGGCATCATCGTGCTGATGCTCGCCGGCAATATTGCCTTCCATGCCGAGGCGCATGTGCGCGGCCATGCCGAATACGGCACCCGCGTCGGCATCGCGGCCATCGTGTTGTTACTCGCCTTGATCGGCGGCCGGATCATTCCGAGCTTCACCCGTAACTGGCTGGTGCGGGAGAATGCGGGGCGGCTGCCGGAGCCGTTCTCGTATTTCGATGGCGCGGCCATTGCCGTGAGCGCTGTGGCGCTGGCGCTGTGGATCGCCCAGCCGAGTGGCTGGCTGAGCGCAGCCACGCTCCTCGTCGCCGCTGTGCTGAATGTCGTGCGCCTGGCGCGCTGGGCCGGCGATCGCACCACTCGCGACCGGCTGGTGCTGATCCTGCACGTTGGCTATGGCTTCGTGCCGCTCGGCTTCCTGCTGGCGGGCTTGGGCGCGCTCGACATGATCGTGGCCAGCGCTGCGATCCATGCCTGGATGGTCGGGGCGGCAGGCACGCTAACGCTTGCGGTGATGACGCGCGCGAGCCTCGGCCACACCGGCAATGCGCTGGCCGCCTCGCCAGCAACGCAGACGATCTATCTGGCCGTCGTCATCGCCGCGCTGGCGCGAATCTGTTCGTCGCTGGAGCCGGCCTGGAGCGATTGGACGTTGCACGTTGCGGCATACGCCTGGGCGGTTGCATTCTTGGGCTTCGCCGCGGCCTATGGACCGCTGCTGTTACGAGCGCGTCGGGGAACACCGCAGTAGGAAATCATCGTAGCAATTTGCGAGTGCAGGGGGCGGCTCGTCTGGCTTGCCCATTTCGAGCCGTTGCCACACGGGGAGCCCCAGCCTTATTCTGGGGCTCCTTCGATTAGGCTGTGATGTTACTTGCCCATGCGCTTCAGTTCGGCGCCGGCGGCGAGGTAATGCACCGTGTGGATGTTGCACACCTCGCGCACGTGGATGAATAGCCGTGCCGCTTCCGCAGCATTGCCTTTGATCAGCGCGTCCTCGCCGGTGAAGAACGACAGATTGCAGTCGCGCGCGCGCCCCACCATCGAGCCGTGGCTCGATGGCGGCGACAATTGATCGGCTTTCACCTGGCTAAGAAAATACGCGATCAACGTACCCGGCCAAGTCTTGAGATCCATCTTGCTAGCATAGAGGGCGAGTTCCTCGGCATCATTCTGGCCGGCCTTGGCGCGGGCGATATGCAACCAAGCGGCCTCGTAGGGCAGCCACAGCACATCTTCATTGTGTGAGGGCAGGCCGAGCGTTAGCGTTTTGTCGAAGTCCGCGGCGGCATCAGCATAGCGCGCGGCGAGGAATTGGGTGAGCCCGCGTTCATTATAGGCTTCCCAGCCATCAAGACCTTCCGCCTTGGCATCCTTGGTTGCCGCCGCTGTAAAATCGGCAACCGCACGCTCGTAGTCACCCTTGGCGCGATAGCTGGTGGCGCGCTCCATGAGGGTAGTGGCGGTGTCCTTCAGCTTGAGCGCTGCGTCGAAATCGGCGATCGCCTGGTCGTATTGACCGTTGAGGTGCTCGGTCTGTCCGCGCGCGATGTAAACATCGCTGTCGTCGGCTGTGATCTTGAGCGCGGCGGTAAAATCATCAATGGCGTTCTCGCGCAGCCGGCGCGCATCTTCCTTCCGCTGGAAGGTATCGGCGATCAGGCTTTTGGCGATGTATTGGCTACCGCGGCTCTTGCGCGCGGCAAGCTGATCGTCGGGCGAAAGATCGCCGGCCGTGAGCGCCTGCGTGTACAGGTGGATCACTTCATCGGCGTTGCCGCTTTTCTCTGCCGTTTGTGCCGCCTTGAAGTGGTCGAGGCCGCTGGCCTGCAGGGTTACTGAAAAGACGACCAGGCTTAAGGCCGCCAATAGGACTCTGATCATGACTGCTCCGTTTTCGCCGGCACCGGTTTCAATGGCGTCGCCGGACGGGCGGACGCTAATCGGGGTGCCGGCGCGCTTGTAGCAGATCGTCCAGCCTCAAATTTGATTTTTAACAATTTTTGAAAATCGCCGCCTTCCCATCGGCTAGCGGCAATCAGCGTCCCTGATAGGCCGGGGTATGCACCACCAGACCGTCCAGTTCTTCGGTCACCTTGACCTGGCAGGACAGCCGCGAGGTAGGTTTCACTTCGAAGGCGAAATCGAGCATGTCCTCCTCTTCTGCGGACGGTGGACCGACTTTGGCGCTCCAGGCTTCGTCGACATGCACGAGGCAGGTCGCGCAGGTGCAAGCGCCGCCGCATTCGGCGACGATGCCGCCGATCTGGTTGCGTAGCGCTGTCTCCATCACCGTCGAGCCGATTTCGGCTTCGACGGTGTGCTTGGCGCCATCATGCTCAATGAACGTAATCTTCGGCATAGCGTTAGGTTGCTCACAAGACTGGGTTGAGGAATTCTGCCATCCGCCGCATCAGGCGACGCCCAACTTTTTCTGCAGGCTGGTCGACGAGGTCGTGTACTGAAACACCAGCCGCTTCTCGGGATAGACGTAGTGATAGGCTTTCTGCGCCATGAGCGCCCCTTCGTGGAAGCCCGACAGGATGAGCTTGAGCTTGCCCGGATAGGTGTTGATGTCGCCTATGGCGAACAGACCTGGGATCGCGGTCTCGAAGGTGCCGGTGTCGACCGGAATCAGGTTGTTTTCCAGTTTGAGCCCCCAGTCCGCCACCGTACCGAGCTTCATGGTGAGGCCGAAGAAGGGCAGCATGGCGTCACATTCGACGCGCGTGATCGCGCCGTCGCTGCCTTTGATGCTTGCGGCGGCAAGCTGGCCGTCACTGCCTTCCAGTAGTGTCACTTGACCGATCTTCAGATCCATCGCGCCGGAGGCGACCAGCGCGCGCATCTTGTTGACGCTATCGGGCGCGCTGCGGAACTCGTCGCGCCGGTGCACCAGTGTCAGCCGCTTGGCGATCGGCTGCAGATTGAGCGTCCAGTCGAGCGCGCTATCGCCGCCGCCGACGATCAGCAGGCGCTTATTACGGAAGACATCCATCTTGCGCACGGCATAGTGCACCGACTTACCTTCGTAAGGCTCGATGCCGTTGATCGGCGGCCGTTTCGGCTGGAATGAGCCGCCGCCGGCAGCAATTGCCACGGCCTTCGCTTCGAACAGCTTGCCGCGATCGGTGGTGACGCGGAAGAGCGGGTCGCCGATCTTTTCAAGCGTCACCACCATCTCGCCGAGGTGGAAAGTGGGATTAAACGGCTTGATCTGCTGCTTTAGCGCATCGACCAAGCCTTGCCCGCTGATCATCGGCACCGCTGGGATGTCGTAGATTGGTTTTTCCGGATAGAGCTCGGCGCATTGCCCGCCAACCTTATCAAGGATATCGACCAGATGCGCCTTGATGTCGAGCAGGCCTAACTCGAACACCGCAAACAGGCCGACCGGTCCTGCACCGATGATCAGCACATCGGTCTTGATCGTCTCGCTCATTGATATTGTTCCGGCAGCGGCCGGTTCCCCTTTATGGTTATTTGTGTGGTCACGCCGACTTGCGGGTCATTTGCGTATCCGGAACAGCGATCAGGCGCAACAGTTCCGCCAGATTTTGCTCTGGCGTCTTGTCGGTGGTCGTGAGCGCGATATCCGCCTTTGCGTAGAGCGGCTCGCGGCTTTTCAGGATGGAGACGAGATCCTCCATGGCGCGCACGCTGTTGGCGATCGGCCGCATGTCGCCCTGTGCCATGACGCGCTTCATGTGCTCCTGCGGCTCGGCGCGCACCCACACGGTCAAGCACGACGACAGCAATAGTTCGAGCGTTGCCGGCTCGGCCACGATGCTGCCACTGGTGGCGATCACGAACTGCGGATGCTGGCGCAGTACGTCGCTGAGCGCCTCATGCTCGGCGCGTCGAAAGGTCTCTTGCCCGAACATCTCGAAGATTTCGTTTAAAGAGGCACCGCTGCGCTTTTCGATCTCACGGTCGAGTTCGATGAAGGGCAGGCCGAGTTTATCAGCGAGCAGACGTCCCAGTGTGGATTTGCCCCCGCCGCGCAAACCGATCAGCGCGATGCGTTGACGATGCTGATCCTCGGAGGCCGAGCTGAAATGCTCGGTCACGAGCTTTCGTGCTTCTACGAGTATGTCCGGCGGCAGCCGCTCGAGAAATTGCGTCAGTAAGACCATATCGAGCGGTGGCTCGGCGCCGTCATGCACAAGCTGTGTGATTGGCAGGCCGATGGCGCGCGCGATGCGCCGCAGCAGTACGATCGAGCAGTTGCCGAGCCCGGCTTCTAGCTGGGCCAGGTACCTTTCAGAGACTTTTGCATGCTGCGCCAGCGCCTTGCGCGTCATGCCGCGCTGATTGCGCAGCACGCGCACGCGTTCGCCGAGCCGGTGCAGATAACCGTCGCTGGCGTGGTTCGGTCCGGACTTGGCGCGCATGGCTTTCATCGTCTTTCGGCTAACTAACATGCATTATAATGCTAAGCAAGAGGCAGGAGGCAAACTCCGGTGCAACTATCGCTACCTCGATTATGACGCAACAAAACCCTTGTTTTCCGCGAAAATTTTGCTACTTTCCGCGCCGTTGCGGAACTTGCGGGTTCCGTAGCGCCGTCGCTGTTGCCGTGACGCAGCGAGCGTGCTAGAGAACATGCAAAATAATGCATAACAGGGAGAAGGCCGCTGGCCCACTTTGATCCGGCGCTCATTCGATCATGCAGATTATCGATTATCAGACGGAGCCGTCGCGCTATCGGCATTGGCGCCTCGAGTATGAAGGCGATGTCGCCTATCTGATCATGGACGTCGACCAGGCCGGCGGGTTGTCGGACGGCTATGAGCTCAAGCTCAACTCCTACGACCTCGGCGTCGACATCGAGCTCAACGACGCGGTGCAGCGACTGCGCTTCGAACATCCAGAGGTGCGCTGCGTGGTGATCAAGTCCGGCAAGGACAATGTGTTCTGCGCTGGCGCCAATATCCGCATGCTCGGCAAGGCGACGCACGGCCACAAGGTGAACTTCTGCAAGTTCACCAACGAGACTCGGCTGGCGATCGAAGACGCCAGCGAGAATTCCAAGCAAATCTATCTGTGCGCGATCAACGGCAATGCCGCCGGCGGCGGCTACGAACTCGCGCTCGCCGCAGATCACATCATGCTAGTGGACGATCGCCGTTCGTCAGTGGCGCTGCCGGAAACACCGCTTTTGGCGGTGCTGCCCGGCACCGGCGGGCTCACCCGTGTCACCGATAAGCGCAAGGTGCGGCGCGATCGCGCCGATCTGTTCTGTTCGATCGAAGAGGGCATCCGCGGCACCAAGGCGGTTGAATGGCGGCTGGTCGATGAGGTGGTGCCCAATTCGAAATGGAAGGAAACGGTGGCGGCGCGTGCGCACGAGATTGCCGCCCGCTCCGACCGCCCGCAAGACGCCAAGGGTATCGCGCTTACGTCGCTCGGGCGTAAGATCGAGGCCGACCACGTCTTTTATTCCCATGTCGATATCGAGATCGACCGTCAGCGTGGCCTTGCAACGGTAACTGTGCGCGGTCCGGCACAGTGTGCGCCGGCCTCGGTGGAAGCCGCGCATGCCCTGGGCGACAAATTCTGGCCGCTCGCAGTGGCGCGCGAGCTGGAAGACGCCATTCTATATCTGCGTACCAACGAGCCGGCGATCGGCGTCGTGCTGTTCCGCACCGATGGCAGCGCACAGGCCGTGCTGGACCATGACGATTTCCTCGCGAAAGCCAACGGCGACTGGTTGATGCGTGAAATCCGCCATTATCTGAAGCGCGTATTCAAGCGAGTGGACGTAACGCCGAAAAGTTTCATCGCTCTGATCGAGCCGGGCTCTTGCTTTGCCGGCACGCTGGCCGAGCTTGCCTTCGTGGCCGACCGTTCGCTGATGCTGATCGGCAGGCGCGAGGGCGACAACCGCAAACCAGCGGCGATCACACTGGGACAGGCCAATTTCGGTTTCTACCCGATGGGCAACAACCTGACGCGGCTGGAAACACGCTTCCTGGGCGAGCCGGATACGCTTAAGCGTGCCAAGGACAAGGTCGGAGCCGCGCTCGAAGGGGAGCAAGCTGCCGATCTCGGTCTGATCACTGCGGCTTACGAGGACTTCGATTGGGATGACGAGTTGCGCGTCATGTTGGAGGAGCGCACCAGCTTCTCGCCCGACGCCATGACCGGAATGGAGGCGAACCTCCGCTTCGCCGGCCCGGAGACGATGGAAACCAAGATTTTTGGGCGTTTGACCGCTTGGCAAAACTGGATCTTCCAGCGACCAAACGCGATCGGCGAGCAAGGCGCGCTTAAGCTTTACGGCAGCGGCGTGTCGCCGACTTTCGCAAAGGAAAGGGTGTAGTAATGAACATCAACATCGCCGCAGTCGACTATGACGGCTTGATCCCCAACAACGTCGCGCTCGGGCAGGATCCGCGTGTCAAGCGCGCGCTGGAGAAGTGGCATCCCGGTTATATCGATTGGTGGAAGGACATGGGGCCAGAAGGCTTCCAGGAGTCGCTGGTCTATCTGCGCACGGCGGTGAGTGTCGATCCGAAAGGCTGGGCCAAGTTCGACTACGTTCGCATGCCGGAATATCGATGGGGCGTGTTGCTCGCCCCCCAGCATCCGGACCGTAAGATTCCATTCGGCCGCCACAAGGGCGAGGCCGCCTGGCAGGAAGTGCCGGGCGAATATCGCGCCATGTTGCGCCGCCTGATTGTGATTCAGGGCGACACCGAGCCGGCCTCGGTCGAGCAGCAGCGCCATCTCGGCAAGACCGCGCCATCGCTCTACGATATGCGCAACTTGTTCCAGGTCAACGTCGAGGAAGGCCGTCACCTGTGGGCGATGGTCTACCTGCTGCAGAAATATTTCGGCACCGATGGCCGCGAGGAGGCGGAAGCCCTGCTGCAGCGCCGCTCCGGCGATCCCGACACGCCGCGCATGCTGGGCGCCTTCAACGAGAAGACGCCGGATTGGCTGTCGTTCTTCATGTTCACCTACTTCACCGACCGCGACGGCAAGATGCAGCTCGAGGCGCTGGCACAGTCCGGCTTTGATCCGCTGTCGCGCACCTGCCGCTTCATGCTGACCGAGGAAGCCCACCATATGTTTGTGGGCGAAACCGGGGTCACCCGCGTGGTCCAGCGCACCTGTGAGGCGATGAAGCAGGCCGGCATCAGCGACCCGTATGAGGTCGAGAAGGTGCGTAAGCTCGGCGTCATCGACCTGCCGACCATCCAGAAGAAGGCGAACTTGCACTTCTCGCTCACGCTCGACCTGTTCGGTAACGAGATCTCGACCAACGCGGCCAATGCCTTCCACGCCGGGCTGAAGGGGCGATTCCGCGAGGATCGCATCAAGGATGACCACCAACTCGAACACGACCGCTATCCGGTGCTACGCCTGATCGATGGGACGATCCAGAACGAGGACGCGCCGGCGCTGTCCGCGCTCAACATGCGGTTGCGCGACGACTATGTCGCCGATGCCAATATCGGCGTCGGCCGCTGGAACAAGGTGATCGCCGACGCCGGCATCCCGTTCGAGATCAAGCTGCCGCACGTCGCCTTCCATCGTCATATCGGAGAATTCTCCGACATTAAGGCCGACGTGAACGGCAACCTTCTGAGCGATGCGGAGTGGAATCAGAAACGCAGCGACTATCTGCCGTCCGACGGCGACAAGGACTTCATCGAGAGCCTGATGCAACCGCAGTTCGAGCCCGGCAAGTTCGCCAGGTGGATTGCGCCGCCCAAGGTCGGCATCGACAACAAACCAGGAGAGTTTGAGTACGTGAAGATCGTGGATGCGTGATCGGCGCGGTGGGGTGCGTCAGCGCTCCGCCGGCGGTACGTCCTCGTCGCGCAGCTTATAACGCTGGATCTTGCCGGTAGCGGTGCGCGGCAAGTCGCTGCGCACGTCGATCCAGCGTGGATATTTCCACGGGCCAGCCTGCTGCTTGACGTGCACCTTCAGCGTTTCCAGCAGGGCCTCGTCGGCTGTGTAGCCGTCCTTGAGCACGATGAAGGCCTTCGGCTTCATCAGCCCGTCGGCGTCCTCTTTGCCGATGACGGCAGCTTCAAGCACAGCCTCGTGCGACACCAGTGCGGCCTCGACGTCGAACGGCGACACCCACATGCCGCTGACCTTAAACATGTCGTCGGTGCGGCCGCAGTAATAATAATAGCCGTCGGCGTCGCGACGAAATTTGTCACCAGTGTGGGTCCATTCGCCGGCAAACGTGCGGCGGCTCTTGGCACGCTGATTCCAATAGCCTTCGCCGGCCGAGGGGCCGCGGATGATCAATTCGCCGATCTCGTCAGTCCCGAGATCGTGGCCTTTCTCGTCGACGAGACGGGCCTCATACCCGGGTACCGGCTTGCCGGTCGAG
>Ga0207780_1000362_pt1 | contig 12549 bp, 12 predicted proteins | sample LuqExpMetageno45_FD_187803 | JGI IMG/M metagenome (GOLD analysis project Ga0207780, IMG submission 187803) | Tropical forest soil microbial communities from Luquillo Experimental Forest, Puerto Rico - Sample 45 (SPAdes) | ecosystem: Environmental > Terrestrial > Soil > Tropical forest ...
TTTCCGTCCCGGCCGAGCAGTTCGCGGAAAACGTCAGGCGTGTCCGCGCCCGCGTCGCGACCATCGGTTTCTGCAATCTGATCGGGTCCCAACTCGATGAACTTGGGCCCGGCACCTGCAGTGCCTCGGTCGCCCGCCGTCCCGAACTGCTGCAACATCTCGGCATGTTTCACGGCGGCGTCAGCGCTTATCTGGTTGATCATGCCACGACGGTGGCCGCGGCGACCATCCTCAAGCGCGGGCAGGCGGTGCTGACCGCGGAATACAAGCTCAATTTGATGGCGCCGGCGACCGGCGAGCGGTTGATCTGCCGCGCCCGCGTGCTGCGACCGGGCAGCACCGTGACGGTGGTCACCGCCGACCTGTTCAGCCTTGCCGAGGGCAAGGAAAAACAGACCGGCGCTGCGCTCGCGACCATCGCGGTGATCGACGCCGCCAAATTACCGGGCGAGGCGGACTGATCCATCATAGGCTGAGAAACTAAGAACCCCTGGGAGGAGACCATGCCGATCTCACGCCGCACGCTGATCGCCACGCTTGCTGCCAGCTCGGCCGCAAGCCTGCTTCCCCGAAATGCCTTCGCCGCCTATCCCGACCGGCCCATCCGGTTGATCGTGCCCTTTGCCGCCGGCGGCAATGCCGACATCGTCGGCCGGCTGGTCGGCGAGCGGATAAGCCAAGCGCTGGGCCAGCCGGTGATCGTCGATAACCGCGGCGGCGCCGGCGGCAGTATCGGCGCGGAAGTGGTGGCGCGCTCGGCGCCCGACGGTTACACGCTGCTGGTCGGCTCAAACGGTCCACTCACCGTCAATCCGTTCGTGCAGGCCAAGCTCGGCTATGATTCTCTTAAGGACTTCGCGCCGATCGCGCTGACCAGCTACGCCCCGCACGCAATCATCCTCAACAAAAAAGTGGCGGCCAAATCGATCGCTGAACTAATTGCGATGTCGAAGCAGCAGCAGCTTAGCATCGCCACCAGCGGCGTTGGCAGCGCTACCCACATGACGCTCGAGCGTTTCAAGGCCGCGACCGGCGCCAATGTCGTGCACATCCCCTATCGCAGCGGCGGCGCGCTGATGCCCGACCTAATTGGCGGCAGCATCCAGGCGGCAATGACCGAATTCTCCACCGCATTGCCGCTGCATAAGGGGGGCCAGGCGCATATCGTGGCGCTCGCCTCGCTCACGCGTTCGCAGCTCGCGCCCGATATCCCAACCTTCATCGAGAGCGGAGTAAAGGACTTCACAGCCTCGAGCTATATCGGCATCCTCGCGCCGAGCGGCACAGCGCCCGCCATCATCGCGCAGTTGCAGAAGGCGGTGGCCGGCGGGCTGGTCAGCGGAGGTTTGGCGGTGGAGAAGCTGCGCGGCATGGGCACCGAGATCGCCGCGCCCGAGCAGATGACGCCAGAGGGTTTTGCCGCCTTCATCCGCACCGATTATGAGCGCATGCGCGAAGCGGCTAAGCTCGCTGGACTTGAGCCGAAATGAGCGGGGCACTGCCGCGCGGCGCATGCGACTGCCACTGCCATGTGTTTGGGCCGGTGGTGCGCTTCCCCTATGCCGAGCCGCGCAGCTACACGCCGGATGATGCGCCGCTTGAAGCCTATCTCGCGCTGCTTGACCGGCTCGGCATGGATCGCGGCGTCCTCGTGCAACCGAGCGCCTATGGCCGCGACAACCGCGCCATGCTTGACGCGCTGGCGCGCGAACCCGGGCGGTTGCGCGGCGTCGCGGTCGGCGGCGCCGAGCTCACGCGCGACATCCTCCAGCGATGGCACGCCGCCGGCGTACGCGGCCTGCGCGCCAACGAGTTCCACCGCGACGGCAAACCCTACTATCAAAACGGCGTCGGCTTGGCCGAGCTCACGCCGCTGCTCCCGCTGCTTGCCGAGCTCGGCTGGCATCTGCAATTGTGGATTGACGCCCGCGATCTGCCCGAGATGGCAGGCGCGCTCGCGCGCGTGCCGGTGCCGGTGGTGATCGACCATATGGGCCGCATGGATCACCATCACGGCACCAGGCATCCCGGCTTCCAGGCACTGCTGCGCGGCGTCAGCGAGGGACGGCTATGGGCGAAGCTCTCCGGCACCTATCGGTTGGGCGCGACACCGCCGGATTACGTCGAGGCGCAACCGTTCCATGACGCGCTGGTCGCGGCCAATCCGCAGAACGTCGTGTGGGGCACCGACTGGCCGCATCCGCGCCCGGAGGGGCCGGTGCCGGATGCCAAAAGGCTGCTCGATGTGTTTCTCGACTGGACCAGCCCTGCTAACCGGCAGGCGATCCTCGCCAACAATCCGACGCGGCTCTACGATTTTCCGAAAGCGTAAATCGCAGGCGTTTGAGCGATCTAGTCCTTAGGCCGCCGACAGGCGCCGCGGCTCCGGCACGTAGCAGTCCCCAATCCGCTTCATCGGTCGCGGATTGATTGCGATCGAGGTCAGATGGTCGCGTAGCGCCTTGGCCGAGGTCGGCTTGACCAGGAATTCATGCGCGCGGCGCCTGCAGCACCGACATACGGTGGCCGCGATCGGTCGGCATAATTATCGGCAGATCCGGCCGCGGGAACACATCGGGCGAGCGCACGGTGCGGATGACCTCGATGCCGTTAAGGATCGGCACGTCCCAGTCGACCAGCATGATGTCGGGGCCGCAGGCGCGGATCGATTAAAGCGCCGCTAGGCCGTCGACCACCCTATCACGATCGCGCGCCGGTATTTCACGCTCAATGCAACCGCGGACCTTTCAGAAATTTCGCGCGATCGGATGAATTAACCCGCACGTCGAAGGTGACACCGTCGCGATAGAGTGTGAGCGGTACTTCGACGCCGGCGCTGCCGCGCGACCAGACCTTACGATAGAATGAAGCAAGTGACGAAATCTTCTCGCCGGCGACCGCCAGCACCACGTCGCCGGTCTTAAGTTCGGCGCGCGCCGCCGGTCCCTTGGGCGCGATGCCAACAGCGACCACCTTATCCTCGACCTCGGTCGAATAGAGCCCAAGCCAGGGCCTTACTGGCTTGTTGACGCGGCCGAACTTGCGTAGGTCGTCGAGAATCGGCTTCAGCAGGTCGATCGGCACGATCATGTTGAGATGCTCGCTCTTGCCTTCGCGCGCACGTTCGAGCTGCAGCGAGCCGATTCCGATCAGCGCGCCGTCCGCCGAGATCAGTGCGGTGCCGCCCCAGTTGGGATGCGCCGGAAACGTGAAGATCGCCTCATCCAGCACGTATTCCCAATATCCGGCGAATTCCTGTTTGGCGACGATGCGGCCGGCGAGCGAACGGGTATGCCCGCCGGCACCGCCGACCACCCCGCGCTCGCCAACTTGGGCAGCCTGCGAGGAGCCGAGCGCAAGCGTCGGCAGGTCGATCGGCCCAAGCGCCTGCACCAGACCGAAGCCGGTTTCGTGGTCGAAGCCAAGCGCATGGCCTTCCACGACACGGCCATCGCCGAGATGCAACCAGACCGTCTCGGCCTCGGTGATCAGATAGCCGATGGTGAGCACAAGGCCCTTGTCGATCAGAACCCCATTGCCGGCGCGTTCAACCCCGAGCGTGTCAGCGGTGAAGGCGTCAGGCGGGATGACGGAATGCAGGCCTACTACCGAAGAAAGTGCGCCCTCGAGGTCGTAGGCATAGTCGCCGGCGCGCGGCTGCACCGCCTGAGGGACTTTCCACTCGGTCAGCGAGGTCATTGGTCTGCTCCCCTATGGCGGCCGGCGGTTATCATACGCAGTCTGGCGGGCGCGAAAAGCCGGGTGCGGCGTGATATGAAACCGCCATGGTCCCGCTGTCGATCCTCGATCTATCGCCGGTCGCGGCCGGCTCGACCGGTGCGCAGGCGCTGCGCAATTCGCTCGACCTCGCCGCGCTGGCAGACGACCTCGGCTTCACGCGCTATTGGGTGGCCGAGCACCATAACCTGCCGGCAGTCGCGAGCTCGGCGCCTGACATCATGATCGGGCAAATCGCGGCGGCGACCTCCCGAATCCGAGTCGGCTCCGGCGGCGTCATGCTGCCCAACCACGCCCCACTGATGGTGGCGGAGCGCTTCAAGGTGCTGGAGGCGCTCTATCCCGGCCGCATCGATCTCGGGATCGGCCGCGCACCTGGCACCGATCCGGCCACATCCTATGCCCTCAGGCGTCGCCAGGGCATCAGCGAGGAGGATGATTTCCTCGAGCGCTTCAACGAACTGGTGCTGTTAGAGAGCCGCGGCTTCCCGGCCGGCCACCCATTCGCAAATGTGCTGGCGATGCCGTCCGACGTTCCGCTGCCGCCGATCTTTCTGCTCGGCTCGTCGGACTACAGCGCAAAGCTTGCCGGTCATATTGGCGCGGCGTTTGCGTTCGCGCATCACTTCGCGACCTTCGACGCGACCGATGCGATGCGAATTTACGTCGACAACTTCAAGCCGTCGCCGGCGCACGACAAGCCCTACGCGATTCTCGCGACCCATGTGGTGTGCGCCGACAGCAACACCGAGGCGGAACGACTAGCAGCGACCGTTGATCTCAATTTCGTGCGGCGCGCCAAGGGCGAATATCTGCCGCTGGCCTCGCCTGAGGATGCCGCGGCGTATGATTACGCGCCGGTCGACCGCGCACGGATTGCGCAGAACCGCACGCGGCTGGCGGTCGGCGCACCCGCGACGGTTAAAGCCAAGCTGATGCCGCTGATCGAGGCGACCAAGGCCAACGAACTGATGGTGACAACCATGATCTTCAGCCACGCGGCGCGCAAGCGCTCCTACGACTTGCTGAAGCAAGCATTTTCCTGATCTGGCTCGTGTGCGTGGCTCCATGCTACTCGTATGCGTGGCTCCATGCTAAAAGTGAGCGGCCTCGACGTTTCATTAATCGTCATCAATTGACAGTCAGGGAGGATCCATTGGGCCAGCACGTATCACTCATCGCCAGCGATCATCACAAGCTCGGCGGCTACCGCGCCAATCCGCAGGGTACGCCGAAGGGCGGACTGGTGGTGGTGCAGGAGATTTTCGGCGTTAACCATCACATCCGCGCGGTCTGCGACCGGCTGGCGGCGCTCGGCTACGTGGCGGTAGCGCCGGCGGTATTCGACCGCTTCGTGCGCGACTTCGAATGCGGCTATACGCCTGATGAGATTGCCCATGCCCGCAGCTATCTCGGCAATCTCAACTGGGATCACATGGTGGCCGATATGAGCGCAGCGGTTGGCGCTCTGAAAGGCGTCGGCCCGCTCGGCGCTATCGGCTTCTGCATGGGCGGCACCGCAGCGTTCCTCGCCGCCTGCCGGATTCCCGGCTTGTCGGCAGCGGTCGCCTTTTACGGTGGGATGATCGGCAAGTTCGCCGAAGAAAAACCGAAATGCCCGATGCAGATGCATTTCGGTGAAAAGGACGAAGGCATTCCGCTCTCAACGGTCGAAGAGATCAAGAAGAAGCAGCCGCAAGCGGAAATCCACACCTATCCGGGCGCGCCGCATGGCTTCTATTGCGACGAGCGTGCGAGCTACCGCAAGGATGCCGGCGATCTGGCCTGGAGCCGGTCCAAGGAATTTCTGGCGCGGCATTTGAAGAAATAGAAATTGTTTTACGAAAGCCTCTCTACGTCATGCCCGGCCCTTGTGCCGGGCATTCACGTTTTTACGACTTCGCTCAACTGCTAAGACGTAGATGGCGGGGACAAGCTTGGCCACGACAACTGTAAGTCCGTTTTTCCGCTAAATTAGAACCACCGCTCCTTGACCACAATGGTGTCGCCGGGGCGCAACGGGTAGGCAAGGGGCACGTCGCCGTGAACCTGCTGGCCTGGTGCGTTGCGGGCGAGTTCGACCTTGCTCTTGTTGGCGCGCGGCGCGAAGCCGCCCGCAATTGCTATCGCCGTTTCCGCCGTCATGTTGGGGACGTACGGATACTGGCCCGGATTGGTCACCTCGCCGAGGATGAAGAACGGCCGATAGGTTTCGACCTCGACCGTGACGTGCGGCTCGCGCACGTAGCCGTGCTTGAGCCGCTCGCCGATCATCTGCGCGAGTTGCGCCGTAGCGAAGCCGCGCGCCGGCACGCTGCCGACCAGCGGCATGTTGACATTGCCGCCGGCATCAACGGTGTAGCCGTTGGTGATGCCGTCCTGACCGAACACCATGATGCGCAAGCGGTCGCCGGTGTCGAGCGTGTAGGGCAGATTTCTCGCGGGCGCCGCGGCATAAGCGGCATTTGGCGCGGCGACATTGGGCCCGCCTTGCGGGGCGGCATAATTCGATGTCGCGTAATTCGGCTGCTGCGCGTAAAATTGCGTAAATTGCTGCTGCTGGGCGACAACTTGCGCCGGCTGTCCGGTTTGCGGATCGATGACATGGGTAGACTGCTGGCGCGCGCAGGCTGACGCCATCAGCGCCGTCACAAGGGCGAACAGCAATCGGGCGTCCCGCATCGAAGCGATTCCGGGCCGTGTGGCGGAAAACACGCCCGATTAACACTTTAATATGGTTAATAAAGTCTCATCATAAACATAAGCACAGTCTCCTCCCCTGTTTCAGACAGAGGGAAGCCGAGCATCAGGCGCTAGCGCCTTGCGCCAGCGTGACGGCGGCTCCGATCGGGCACGACACGCCTGTGCCGCCTAGCCCACAATAGCCGCGCGGATTCTTGGCCAGGTATTGCTGATGGTAATCCTCGGCGAAATAGAATTCGGGCGCGTCGAGAATCTCGGTGATGATGGCGCCATAGCCCTTATTGCCGAGCTCCTGATGATAAATCGCCTTCGAGCTCTCAGCCGCCTGCCGCTGCGCCTGCGTAAAGGTGTAGATGCCGGAGCGATACTGAGTGCCGATATCGTTGCCCTGACGCATGCCTTGCGTCGGGTCGTGGCTCTCCCAGAAGGTCTTGAGCAGCGTCTGGTAGGAAATCTTGCTTGGATCGTAGACCACCAGCACCACCTCGTTGTGGCCGGTGCGGCCGGTGCAGACTTCCTCATAGGTCGGATTGGGAGTCCCCCCGCCAGCGTATCCGACCGCGGTGACGTGGATGCCGTCGCCTAGCTCCCAGAATTTACGTTCGGCACCCCAGAAGCAGCCGAGGCCAAACATCGCCTGCTCGAGGCCTGCCGGGTAGGGTCCCTTGAGGGCGCGGCGATTGACGAAATGGGCGGCGGCCTTGCGGATTGGCATTGCGCGGCCGGGTAGCACTTCACCCGGTTTGGGCATCGCGGTTTTCTTGAAGCCGAACATGCTAGTTCCTCTATCCCATCGACCGCCGCAATATATGACCGGCCACGGTATCCGGGAAAGGCGCAGCCGATCACGTCTCGGCCAGCGCAGTACACGCAACCTTCACGCGGATGCGAGCTTCAAGCGCGGGAGTAACCGATTAACGGCTTTTTCTTGCGGCCGAGCAGCAGCAGCAAGATGCCAAAGCCGCCGAGCAGGCTCCAGCTCGGCGCCGACAGGATGCCGACCATCACCGGATCCCACAGGATACCGCCGGCATAGGGCTCAAGCAGCGGCCTGAACTTGGCCAGGCTGCCGGCATTGATCAGCTCCCACAGCGCGCGCGCGCTTGTGAGATAGAGCTTGTTGGCCGCGATCGACTTGGTGCCGTCATAGATTACCAGAATAAATGCAGCCGCCAGGCAGATCAGCCCGCAAAATCGCAAAAGGAAACGGATCATGGCCGCAGTATCCGATAACTCGCCGTGGCCACCGAATACCCTGCACCGCGGCCGGGTTCAACCGTGGCCCAAATTTGAGGCGCCAAACCATTGCAATGCGCGCAGACGGACCTTGCCTTGAGTTACGGCGGCCGCTTCCGGTAACGTCGGCTACCGAACATTTTCGGTCGCCCGCATGGAGTCGAAATGCCCGCCAAATCCCCCGGCCGCAGCCGACCGACATTTACCGATCAAGAAGCCCTGCAATTCCACGCCGGCGGCCGCCCCGGCAAACTCGAGGTCGTGGCAACCAAGCCGATGGCGACCCAGCGCGACCTCTCGCTCGCCTACTCGCCCGGCGTCGCGGTGCCGGTGCTGGCCATCGCCGAGGATGCGAGCCGCGCCTACGACTACACCACCAAGGGCAATTTTGTAGCCGTTATTACCAACGGCACCGCTATCCTTGGACTCGGCAACCTCGGCGCATTGGCGGCGAAGCCCGTGATGGAAGGCAAGGCGGTGCTGTTCAAGCGGTTCGCCGATATCGACTCCATCGATCTGGAGGTGTCGTCCGAAGATCCGGACGCGATCATCAATTGCGTGAAGCTGCTCGGCAAAGGCTGGGGCGGCATCAATCTGGAGGACATCAAGGCGCCGGAATGCTTCATCATCGAGCAGAAGCTGCGCGAGTTGCTCGACATCCCGGTGTTCCACGACGATCAGCACGGTACCGCCATCATCTCGGCCGCCGGCCTGATCAACGCGCTGCATTTGACCGGACGCGATATCAAGACCACCAAGCTCGTCTGCAACGGTGCAGGCGCCGCCGGTATCGCGTGCCTGGAATTGCTCAAGGCCATCGGCTTCACGCCTGAGAACCTGATCCTGTGCGACACCAAGGGCGTGATCTATCAGGGCCGCACCGACGGCATGAACCAATGGAAGTCGGCCTTTGCGGTCAAGACTTCGGCGCGCACGCTGGCCGAGGCTTTCAAAGGCGCCGATGTCGCCTTCGGTCTCTCGGTCAAGGGCGCGTTCACGCCGGAGATGATCAAGTCGATGGCGGCCAAGCCGATCATCTTCGCCCTGGCCAATCCGGATCCGGAGATCAGCGCCGAGGAAGTGGCGGCGGTGCGCGACGATGCCATCATGGCCACGGGGCGCTCCGACTACCCCAACCAGGTCAACAACATTCTCGGCTTCCCGTTCATTTTCCGCGGCGCCCTCGACGTGCGTGCCTCCACGATCAACATGGAGATGAAGATCGCGGCGGCCGAGGCGTTGGCGGAACTCGCGCGCGAAGACGTGCCGGACGAAGTCGCCGCGCTTTACGGGGCGCGGCCGAAATTCGGTCCCGACTACATCATCCCGGTACCATTCGACCCGCGGCTCATCTTCACGGTGCCGCCGGCGGTCGCGAAGGCCGCCATGGATACTGGCGTCGCGCGCAAGCCGATCGTCGACATGGACAGCTATCGCCAGCAATTGAATGCGCGGCGCGATCCGATCGCCGGGACATTGGTGCAAGTGTTCGCGCGGCTGCGCCGGCAGCCCAAACGTGTGGTGTTCGCGGAGGGCGAGGAGCAGCAAGTGATCCGCGCGGCGGCAAGCTTCGTGCATCAGGGCCTCGGCACCGCGGTGTTGGTCGGCCGCGAGGATCGCGTGCAGGCGGCCGCACGCGAGGCCGGCATCGAGCTTGTCGATGGCATGGAGATCATCAACGCCAGCATGTCGACCCGCAATGCGGTCTACACCAACCACTTGTATGAGCGGCTGCAGCGGCGCGGCTATCTGGTGCGCGATTGCCAGCGGCTAGTGAATCAGGACCGCAATCATTTCGCCGCCTGCATGGTCGCGCTCGGCGACGCCGACGCCATGGTCACCGGCGTAACTCGCAATTTCTCGGTCGCGCTCGAGGATGTGCGGCGTGTCATTGATCCAAAGCCCGGCCACCGCGTGATCGGCGTTTCGCTGGTGGTGACGCGCGGGCGCACGGTGGTGGTCGCCGATACCGCGGTCACCGAGATGCCGGAGGCGCACGAGATCGCCGAGATCGCCATCGAGGCGGCCGGTGTCGCCCGCAGGCTGGGCTACGAGCCGCGGCTGGCGCTGCTGGCGTTCTCCACCTTCGGCCATCCGCAGGGCGAGCGCTCGTCGCGAGTGATCGAAGCGGTGAAGATCCTAGACGGCAAGCGGGTCGATTTCGAATATGATGGCGAGATGGCCGCCGACGTCGCGCTCAATCCTGAGCTTGCCACGCCCTATCCGTTCTGCCGGCTGTCGGGCCCCGCCAATGTGCTGGTGATGCCGGCGTTCCACTCGGCGTCGATCTCTACCAAAATGCTGCAGGAACTCGGCGGCGCCACAGTGATCGGGCCACTGTTGGTCGGGCTCGACCGGCCGGTGCAGATCGTGCAACTCGGCGCCAAGGACAGCCAGATCGTCAACATGGCTGCGCTAGCGGCGTATAATGTGAGCGGCTAATCCAGATGCCCCGCCCTTGTGCTGGGCAGCCGCGTGTTGAGTAATTAATTATGACAAATACGTGGATGGGGCCGGGAATAAGCTCGGCCATGAGAACGAACCTGGAGAATTTCATTTGGCGAAAACTCTATCCGGCGTAATCGCCGCGATCGCAACACCGATCGACGAAAGCGGCGCTCCTGATCGGACGCGCGCGGTCAAGCTCGCGCGTTATCTGCTCGACAATGGCTGCGACGGCCTCAATGTGCTTGGCACCACCGGCGAGGCGACCTCGTTCTCGCTAGCGGAACGCAAGTTGGTGATGGATGCCTACAAGGCTGACGGGTTGCCGCTCAACCGCCTGATGGTGGGAACCGGCGCCGCTGCGGTATCGGATGCGGTCGCGCTCACGCGTCACGCCGCTGAGCTCGGCTTTGCAGGCGCGCTGGTGCTGCCGCCTTTCTATTACAAAGGCGTGCCTGACGACGGACTCGTTGCATATATTGACATGCTGGTGCAGGCTACCGCCGCAAAGCCGATCCCGATCTATCTCTATCACTTCCCGTCGATGTCGGGTCTGCCCTGGCATATTGCGCTGATCAAACGTCTGCTGACTGCGTTTCCTACCCGCATCGTGGGCATGAAAGATTCTTCCGGCGACATGGCATATGCGCGCGCGGCGACGGCGATCGCTCCGGGTTTCGCAGTATTCCCGTCGACCGAGGCCTGCCTGATCGAAGCGAAACGGGGCGCCTTTGCCGGCTGCATCTCGGCCACCGCCAATCTCAACGCCGATCTATGCGCGTGCGCCTGGCGCGCAGGCGATAGCGCGGCGCTTGATGGCGCGGTAACGATCCGTAAGCTGTTCGACGGCAAGCCGCTAGTGAGTGGTGTGAAGGCCCTGCTAGCGCATATCCACAGCGATCCGGCGCTAGCATGGGTGAAGCCGCCGCTAACCGTGTTCTCGGCCGCCGACCGCGCGGCGGTCGCGGCCGACTATGACACGATTAGGTTCAAACGGGTGGCTTAAATAGCGCATGGTCCCGAAAAAGCAGGCGCCGATTATCGGATAAGACCATACTCCGAAAGTCATTTCGCGGGCCGTTGACGCCTGCGCGCAGCCTTACTATAAGCCACGGTCCGTGGCGGCGAGGTTTTCGCCGCAGTACTCTTTATATATACACCGGCCGCCGGGGTGGATTTTCCGCTGGCGGTGTCGGTCGTCAACGAGAAGCTCATGGCCAATACCACTTCCGCCCGTAAAGCCACGCGAAAGATTGCGCGCCGGACTGAAATCAACAAGTCACGCCGCTCGCTGCTGCGCAATTCGGTTCGCAAGGTTGAGGAAGCGATTACCGCCGGCGACCGTAACGCCGCATTGACGGCGTTCAAGGAAGCTGAACCGGTAATCATGCGGGCGGCGCAGCGCGGAGTCGCGCATAAGAATAATGCCAGCCGCAAAGTGTCACGGCTCGCGCATCGCATCGCTAATCTCGGCAAGTAAGCGACGCCCGCGTCGGCGTTTTTTTACGGCGCGTTTATTGCTTCCGTATTGTGACAATCGCGGTCAATTGGTCCGCGTCGGGCTCACTGCGCCCGCGCGAACTCGTAGTGTTATAAAAGCATCATTTCGACGTCAAAAAGATCGACGCTCGACGATTTTTCTGGACATTTTGCGATGCAGGCGGGGCTGGCGCTGCTGTTTCCACTCACGGCTAGGTCGGCAAACGCGCAAAAAAAAATCCGTCATACGAATGACTTACTCGCATCAATATTGAAGGACCCAAAAATCAGGTGCGGCAAGCGTTTTTGAGTTGTGATGCATAAAAAAATCGTCTGCGAGCCCGCGGCGTCGACGCCCGCTTTTAAATCGTAAATTCCTAACGACACATCAACGAGTTGTTCACACTTTCTTCAAGACCGCGCGCGCGCACCGCGAGGTAACGCAATCGCTCGCGATTGCAACTTCCGGAATTTTCGTTGCCCAACTCCGCTGCATGTGATTTTTTTTCTTTGCGCACGGAATTCCCGGGCGCGCGATCAGTAAAAAGGTTTCGCTTCACGCTCATCGGCGGGTGAGAACAGTTGTTTTTTGCCTGCGCGTCGAGTTGTGTCCGGAACCGTAGGGAGTTTCGACGGGTACCATTGCCCACGCGCTGGCGGTCGATGCTGCAGCTCCGAATGGCAGCGATCCTGAAGGCAGACCGTTGGACGATGAGCCCGCAAGCACTTTGGGGGAAATGAAACATGACAGCCGTGGGGACTGTGTCGGTGAGCAATGCCGCTTTCGTTGAATGTGCGTCGTACAATCTGGGCGCGGCTCTGTCCGACGCCAGTCTCACTGGGCCATCATGCCCGCTTTCATGTCTTGCTCTTTCGCGAGCCCGCGTATTGCGCCACGCGCACGTGTTCCTGATCGAGAGTCGAAGCGCTACTCCCCCGCCGTGGGGC
>Ga0207780_1000364_pt1 | contig 12529 bp, 9 predicted proteins | sample LuqExpMetageno45_FD_187803 | JGI IMG/M metagenome (GOLD analysis project Ga0207780, IMG submission 187803) | Tropical forest soil microbial communities from Luquillo Experimental Forest, Puerto Rico - Sample 45 (SPAdes) | ecosystem: Environmental > Terrestrial > Soil > Tropical forest ...
CAAAAGCTCCATAGCTCCGCTCACGGCGATAGTAGTTCTTCTGCTTTTCTTCTTTGTCCTGTTGCTTCTCGCCTTTGATCGTTAGCACGCCGTCAGCGAGTTTCACCTCGATGTTTTTCTCGTCCATGCCCGGCAGTTCAGTAGTGATCTCATACGACTTTTCACTCTCGACTACGTCTACCGCGGGCGTGAGTAGCGACGGCATTTCAGGGACAGCCCTTCGCAGCGAGCGTCCCCAAGACGGCCAGAAGCCGCGTCCGAAATCATCGAACATGCGGTCAATTTCGCCACGCAGAGTTTCAAACGGCTGCCAAAGCTCAGTTGAGGTTGGGGCCGCTGACTTTTCCTGTTTGATCGGTAGTTTAGCCACGGTTTCAGCCACGTTAGCCTCCTCTTTCGGAGAGAAGGCACGTTATTTATGGCGGGCCTCACCGAAATGCCATTGTCCTTTGGGGCATTGGGACGGCATCGTTTCAAGCCGAGTAAGCGCTCATCAGAAATCCGACCCGTGCGGAAGCTGGATCAAGGTCCGGAATCCCAAGCCGTCGGCATACATGCGGATCATCGACGGGACGTTCTGACTTGGAAAAGCAAAGAGGCCGCTAACAAGCTAGCCCCTTTGCCTCTTAGATCCCTTGCGATTAATAACAGACACGAACTCGCTCGTCGACGATTTTAACTTCGTAATACCTACTGAAGATCGAGAAAACATTTGTATCTTCAGTCGAGCGAAAAGCTTTATTCAATCCTGTTGATCTGGATCAATTTGACGTTCGGTAATTCCGGCTAAACGTTCAGATTGACGTCTGGCCGCTCGGGGGCAGGTCGGGAGCGCTCAATGAAAATCGCTCAGATTGCGCCCCTTATTGAAAGCGTACCACCGCGATTGTATGGTGGCACGGAGCGGATTGTGTCCTATCTTACCGAAGAGCTCGTTCGCCTTGGTCATGATGTGACCCTCTTTGCGAGTGGCGACTCCGTGACGTCGGCGCGGCTTGTCAGCTGTGTAACAACTGCGCTACGGCTCGACCCGAAGGTACGCGATCCGATCCCTTACTACATGTTGATGCTAGATCGAGCACGCGAATGTGCCGACGATTTCGATATTTTGCACTTCCATATTGATCAGTTTCATTTTCCGCTGTTTCGGCCACTCGCTGGCCGCACAGTGACTACGCTACATGGTCGGCAGGATCTGCCGGACCTGAGGCTGCTCTACATCGGCTTCAAAGAGATGCCGCTAGTCTCAATTTCCGACAGTCAGCGCGCGCCGGTCCACAACGCCAATTTCGTCGCCACAATCTACCATGGCCTGCCACTCGATCTGCACGTGCCAACGTTCGATCCCAAAGGCGGGTATTTGGCATTCCTCGGGCGCATTTCACCGGAGAAAGGAGTCGACCGCGCGATCAAAGTGGCGCGGACTGTTGGTATCCCGATTAAGATCGCAGCCAAAATCGACCGGGTGGACGAAGTCTATTTCCGCGAGCAGATTGCTCCTTTGCTCAAGGGTCCGGACGTCCAATATATCGGTGAAATCAACGAGCAACAGAAGACTGCTTTCCTCGGTCAAGCTTCGGCCCTGATGTTCTTGATTGACTGGCCCGAGCCATTCGGGCTCACCATGATTGAGGCGATGGCCTGCGGCACGCCCGTGCTGGCGCTGCGTCGCGGCTCAGTCGATGAGGTAATCGAGGATGGGCTGACTGGCCACATGGTCGACACCGTTGAAGAGGCGACCGTTACCCTGCCGCACGTCATGGAGCTGGATCGGCGAGCGGTGCGGCGGCGATTTGAACAGCGGTTCTCCGCCCCGCGCATGGCCAAGGATTATATGCAGGTGTATAATTATTTAAATTCGAAGCAGGTTTCGGAAGCAACCGCGCTTGTGCCTACGACTGTGACGGAACTTGCAATCGAGCCGAGTGAGTCGGTCCATTGACAAATGCGACGCCGCTGACAAAGGCAGCAGAGCCCGCCGATATCACAGAAGAGCGCTCCTACATCGCCTTGACGGCGTCGCCTTCCCGGCCACGTCGCACGCTCAAACACGGCGACAGCTTCGCGGTCGTCGACAGCCATGGCGACATCGGCGCATCGAGAGGCGGACCAGACGGCATCTTTCATGCCGACACACGCTATCTGTCCCGCTTAGAGCTTTTGCTCAACGGATTGCAGCCGCTGCCGCTCAGCTCAAATCTGCGCGACGACAATTCAGTGCTCACAGTCGACCTGACCAATCCGGACATCTATTTCGATCAGCATCTTACACTGCCTAAAGACACAATCCATCTGGTGCGGACTTTATTTCTCTGGCGCGGAAGCGCGTATCAACGGCTCGGCATTCGGAACCACGGCGAAGCCCACATTAAGATCAATATCTCGCTTACCTTTGACAACGACTTCGCTGACTTGTTCGAAGTGCGCGGATTGCATCGCAACCGGCGCGGCAAGGTGGAAATTCACTCCTCAGCTGACCAGGTGCTGATCAAATACCAAGGCCTCGACGGCAAGCAACGCAGCAGCTCGCTCACTTTCGATCCGCCGCCCACCAATTTGCAAGAGAACATAGCGTCCTATTCGCTTGATCTGCAACCTGGCGAGCGTTGCTCCATCTATCTCACCCTCGAATATGATGATGAAGCGCGGCAGCCGAAGAGTTTTTTCCATAGCATGATCAATGCTGCGCGAGAGCTGAGGTCTTCGACGTGGCACGCAGCGACGGTGGTGAGCTCGAATGTCATGCTAAATCAGGTGCTCTGCCGCTCGATGGCCGATCTGTACATGCTGATCACGCAGACGCCGCAGGGGCCCTATCCCTACGCCGGTATCCCCTGGTTCTCAACCACATTCGGGCGCGATGGCATTCTCACCGCCGTCCAGATGCTCTGGTTAGACGCGAGCATTGCTAAAGGTGTGCTGAAGCGGCTCGCGGCATTTCAGGCGACGGAACACGATTCGCTCAAAGACGCCGAGCCAGGCAAGATTTTGCACGAGATGCGCGCAGGCGAAATGGCGGCCCTGCGGGAGATACCCTTTGGTCTTTACTACGGCAGCGTGGATTCTACGCCGCTCTTCGTACTCTTGCTAGGCCTTTATATCGAACGCACGGGCGACGTGGCGACCTTGCGCGAGCTACGACCGAATCTCGCAGCGGCACTCGCATGGATGGACCGCTTCGGGGATCGCGACGGTGACGGCTTTCTTGAATATCAGCGTGCAACCGAGCAGGGGCTCTCCAATCAGGGGTGGAAAGATTCGCAAGATGCGGTTTTCTACGAAGACGGGCGCATCGCCGAAGGGCCGATCGCACTTGCCGAGGTTCAGGGTTACGCCTACGCGGCGAAACGGCTTGCTGCGCACTGCGTAAGACGGCTAGGCGATGAGGGGGGAGCGCGCAAGCTTGAGGCCGAAGCAGCTCAGCTACGCGAAAAATTTGACGCCGCGTTTTGGTGCGAAAGCATCGGTACTTACGCAATCGCGCTTGACGGAAGAAAGAAACCCTGCCTCGTGCGCACCTCTAACGCGGGCCAGACGCTGTTCACCGGTATCGCCAAGACCGAGCGTGCAGCCATAATTGCAAAGAGCCTAATGGAGCCGCGCTTTTTTGCGGGCTGGGGGATCCGAAGCCTGGCTCACAGCGAACCGCGCTATAATCCAATGTCGTATCACAACGGCTCGATCTGGCCCCACGATAACGCGCTGATTGCCCTCGGCCTTGGCCGCTACGGCTTCAAGGATGCGGTCGACCGCATTTTCGCCGGCATGCTAGACGCAGCGGCGTACATGGATTTTCGGCGTCTTCCCGAACTGTTCTGCGGCTTCCGTCGTCGGCGGAACCACGGGCCAACGCTTTATCCGGTCGCCTGTTCCCCGCAAGCTTGGTCCGCGGCGACGCCGTTCGCGCTGCTGCAGGCTTCGCTCGGATTGGAATTCGATTCCGACGCGAAAGAGATCAAGCTGCGTAATCCACATCTGCCGTCATTCATTGATATGTTAACCATCAAGGGACTCCGGCTGGGCGATTCCACCGTCGACTTGGCTCTGCATGGCCAGGGTAATGACGTCTCGTTGCGAGTCCTGCGAAGTGATGGCGGCGTACGCGTCTCGACGGCGTATTATTAGCGTCGGACTTGCTCCTTTCACCACACCGCTGGACTGCCTATATTTTCAGAGCAAGCGCCGACGCACCAATTCCGGTGGCGTTCAAGAAGCAAGCTCACCAAGCTGCCTGCACAGCCACCTCTCGCAAGTCTTTGATGACGACATTGGCGCCGTGTCGATATAGCATGCGACACTGCTGGCCTCGATCGATACCGACCACGCATCTGAATTTTCCCCGTTTGCCGGCTTCGACTCCGGCCAATGCATCTTCGAACAGAATGACGCGCGACGGCTGAGCCTTGAGGCGGCGAGCGATCTCAAGAAAGAGGGCCGGATCAGGTTTGCCCGGGAGCTTGAGCGCCTCAGCCTCAATGCCATCGATACAGATGTCGAAGTGGCCTTCGAGGCCCGCCGCATGCAGAATGGTGGGGGCATTCTTGCTCGACGAGCCCACGGCCGTCTTGATGCCCGCTTGCCGCAGCTTCTTCAAAAGCGCTTTGGCGCCCGCTGCCGCATCGATCCCTTCTTGCAGAGCCTGCAGAAACAGCCGCCTCTTACGCTCACCGAGCGCGTGTACCGTATCCGCGTCCTCAGGGTCGTGCTCCGATCCCTCCGGAAGATATATGCCACGGGCGGCGAGAAAGCTTCGAACGCCGTCATCGCGCGGTCGCCCATCGACATAGTCGAGATAGTCGGCGGCGACATCGAATGGCTGAAAGGTCAGACCATGCCGCCGCGCCCATCTCTGCAGAAATGCATCAAAAGTCGCTTTCCATGCAGCCGCGTGGATGCGCGCCGTTTTGGTCAGCACACCATCGAGATCGAAGATTGCGGCGTCGAAGTCATGCCGCCTAATCGTGACCGCTTCAATCATCTTTCTTAGCGCGGCGGCTCTCCAAATCCCGTAGGAACGCAAAGGCCGATTGCGATCTCAAGTGCGCACCACCATTACGGGACAATATGCCTCACGCAGAATGCCCTTTATGGTCGCCGCGCGAGGGGGTTCCCATTTTCCTCTCCAAGCGAGGACAATGAGATCGGCGGATTGTCTTTCGGCCAAGCGCAGGATTTCCGAGGCTGTATCGCCATGCGCGAGGAGCATCCGCACTTGCAAATGGCCGAGCGGGCAGATGCATGCCAAACGCTTGACAAACTCTTCGGCCCAAGACGGCCACTCATGCTGCGGCTGATCAACATAACGCGGCGTGGTGAGAGATCCTGGCTCCTTTGTCGGAGCAGCTTTGATGCCTGTGACGTGGACTACCAGCAATTGGGCATCACCATCCTTGGCAAGCTCTGCTGCAGGTAGTAGCGCGGCGCTGGTGGTGGGCGTCCCGTCGTGCGGGACCATGACACGTTGAAGATGCCAGGATTGAGTGCCACGTTCCGGCGGGACGAGGACCACAGGGCAACGAGCGTCGCGAAGCACTTTCATCGCCGTACGACCGAGCATCTTTCCTGGCTCGGTGCCACTGTGGCGGCACAGGACGACCATTTTTGGCTTAATCCCCTCCGCAACCTGCAGAATTTTTATTGCCGGGGTCCCAGCGCGCACATCGATAGTAAGGCAGTCGAGTATCGAAGATTGATCTCCGAGTCGATTGCGTAGCTCCTTTGCAGCCATCACGCGCTCGCCGACATGCAAAATGTGAAGATCCGCTTGCTCGATCTCGCTAAGCGCTTTTGCCACTGGCAGTGCTGCCAGTGCTTGCTTCGAGCCGTCGAAAGGCACGAGGATAACCGGATTATTCATGAATTATCCTCCGCTTTCCTGTGCCCGCTTCCTCGGGAAGCGCAAACTCATGCCACTGGCCATGCCACTGAAAGCGCGTCGACAAGCTGCGCCAACTTGGCGGAAGGTTCGCGTGATATTCCGGCCTGCCCCCTTCGAACTGCAAGCCAGCAAAGCCAAGCACGGCGGCCTGCCACAGTCCGCCGAGGGCTGCGGCGTGAATGCCGCCTGCGGCGCTCCCCATGTTGTCCGATAGGTCGATCTCCGACGCTTGGCGGAAATAACGCTCCGCCATCGCAGTGTAGCCAAGGCGCGCTGCCACGAGCGCGTGAATTGCCGGACTCAACGAGCTGCCATGCCCACAGCGCGGCTCGTAATAATCAAAATTGGCCTTGCGGACCTCCGGAGGTATGCGGTCCCAGAGAAGATATATCAGCATCACCACGTCCGGCTGCTTAATGACTTTGGACTTCTGAATGCGCTCACGCCCGAGCAGCACGTCCATTGGCGCGGTTCGCGGCCCGAATGCGGTAAGATCAATCTCCTCCAGGCCGAAATAACCGCGGAACTGCTCGAAGAGGCCGGTCCGCTGGTCGAACCCAGTATAAAAATCGCGAGCTACTTGCTGCCATCGACGTGGCTCTTCCGGCTCTATAGCGAGCCTGCGCGAAAGTGCCTGCCACGGTCCGGGCCAGCGCTGCGCAACGAAGTTCGCAATCTCTGTCGCAATCTCTAGATTCCACTGCGCCATTCCGTTTGTATACGCGTTATCATCTACGGTCTCGTGATATTCATCGGGGCCGATGACGCCACGGATATGGTAGAGGCCGTCGCCCTCTCGTTTGGCCCGACTTGCCCAAAATCGCGCCGTTTCAATCAGAATTTCCGTCCCTGCCTCGACAAGAAATCGATCGTCGCCGGTCGCTTGCCAATAATTCCACGCGCCGAACGCCACATCGGAAGTAATGTGTTGCTCCAGCTCTCCCGTAAGGATCGGTATGACCTGGCCGTCAGGAGCGGCCACGAACCGCGGTGTTACATCCTCGCCGCTATCGGCCGACTCCCACGCAAAAAAGGCGCCCCGATACCCAAACCCGGCAGCTTTGGCGCGCGCAGCTGGAAGCGTATGGTAACGATACATAACGAGAGCGCGTGCCGCCTCTGGATAAGCGAATATGAAAAACGGCAACATGAAAATGTCGGTGTCCCAGAATACATGCCCCTTGTAAGCAGTCCCGCTCAGCCCACGGGCGCCAATTGATACGCGATCGTCTCGCGGGTTGGCCGCACTCGACAAATGATAAATGGCAAAACGCAATGCGCGCTGAGCTGCAAGATCGCCCTCGATTCGAAGGTCGGACGCTTTCCATCTTGCCAGCCAAGCACCCCTATGTTCGTCGACCACCCGCGTCAGATCCTCGATCGCGCGCTCGACGTGCCTATCCGCCGTCTCGCGCGGATTGACCGTGTCCCTGGAAGTGTGCAAAGCAACGATCCGATCGAGCCGGCATGTTTCGCCCAGCCTGAGTTCAAGGCTTTCCCTGCCGGCAATTAGTTCGGCTGATGGGGTCCAGCGGCCGGCGTGATTTACGACGCGGTGCGCCACCGCCATTGCGACTGTCGTGCCGCTCGCCGTCACTTCAACCTTGGGACCAATCAGCGCGGCATCAATGAACGCTCTGCCGCCGAAGTTTTCCGGCGTAACCGTCACGCATTGAACAAGAAGGTGACGGTCGGCCAAAGAGGCGAAGCGCAGTGTTCGCAGCCGCATGATCCGGCCAGCTTCATCCTGATGCCTCCATTCTCTCCAGAGAATGGCTTGTCGCATGTCGAGAATGCGTCGGTGCTCAAGGTCATCGCCCTGATTGAGCCGCAGCGGCTGGCCATCGATTATGGCGGAAAGACGACTCCAGTCCGCCGTAGCCACAAGCCCTGGGAGGGAGCCGGGCTGCGAATCGAATACTCCTGCCAGGAAAGTTGCTGGCGCCGAGAGCGCGCTGCCCTCCGAAAGCGACCCCCGCGACCCAGCATAACCGTTGCCGATCGCGAACAGCGATTCCAAATCGTGCTCACGTGCCAACGTGAATCCTTCCTCAACAAGGATCCACTCAAGGTCGCTGGTAGGCGCTGCGGGCAACTCCATTGAATGGAAGCTAACTTGGCGAGCAAGCAGCTCTGGACTAGCATTAAAGGCATCGACCATTTGTTCCCCCGACACAACCCCCTAAGGGAGCCAGACCAAGGAAATGTTGATGAGTAGCACGACAAAATAACCCGCGATGGCCCTTGGCCGGGGTCGATGCGGCGTCAAAGAGGTGCGCGCTCTACTCGACAGTCTGCCCGGCGGAGGGCTCAACATCGCGTATGAGGCGGAACCTAGAGCCAACACTGCGCGTCGCAGCGGGCGCATTTCTTGCGTTAAATCAACGAGTCTAGAACTACTTTTGGCTTTTATACCAGTTTTGGCGGCCCACGTTTCGCCGAATGTTTTCTCAAAACGACATCTTTCGCGGCCGCCACGCAGCCCCAAGCGCCGCGCGTCTGATCCGGATAAGGGTCCCGTCGTTGTGGCGATTGGAGCCTCTGCCGGAGGCGTCCAGGCATTACAGGCATTGCTCAGCGTTCTTCCGGAACATACGGGCGCAAGCTTCGTCGTGATATAGCATTTATATCCTCAGGCCCACAGCGATCTTGCAAGAATTCTGGCCGCGCGTACCAGAATGCCGGTTGTCCAGGTTCTCGATACCGAATTGCTTGAACCAAACCACCTCTATGTCATCCCTCCAGATCGCCGCCTACAAATCGTCGATCATCAAATTTCGGCAGTCGAATTCGATAAGCCGAGGGGGCAGCTCAGTTCCGAAGATTGGATCCAACTGCGGATGACGTGCTGAGTGAGGATGGGCGCATCATGACAGCTATGTACGCGGCGGGTGCGCAAAAGTGTCCTTCTTCCTAACATCTGTGTGACTCTCCGATGACAGCAAGTGAGGAACGCGACAAGCAATAGGTCCGCCTATTGATCATGATCAACGACGAGTGCGCTTTCGCGCTCGACTATTTTCGAACAACAATCGTCCGAGGCCGACATGACCGATGCCGTGATCGAGCGTCCGACAGATCCGAGCGTGGTGATCGGCCTCGCCGAAAAGCTAAAGCTTGCGCCGAATGATTGTGCGCCTTCGGATGCAAACGTCAGCGTGAGCAATTTGAATTTTCAGTGCGAGGACAGCAATCACGCGCCAGGAACGATTTTGTGCCGATTTATGCCAAACGGGTAACCAGTTTCGTAGGACCGTAGTGCCATATTATTTGGGCTTCGAATCAACGACGGGTATTGACGTGGCCTCCACGAAAAAGCGCCCTAAGTACGATAGAACTCGAGCTGACGAACTCTTTGTCTTGAGCCGACTTGCGGGAGATGTCGCATGCAAGCGGCTTGCGTCCAGTCCGCAAGGCCTATCAGCAACTGAGGTAGCACTGCGCCTCGACCGGCACGGCCACAACCTCATCACGCGCGAGCGTCAGCCAACCATCCCCGAGGAAATTTGGCGCCGGGCGAACAACCCACTCAACGCACTACTCGTCACCTTGGCCGTCGTATCGTATTTCCTGGGCGATGTTCGCGCAGCCATCGTGATCATCGTGATGGTCCTGCTGTCCATCATTACGGCATTCATTCAGGAGCACAGATCGAACGAAGCAGCAGCGCGGCTGCGGGCGATGGTGAAGACGACCGCCAGCGTCCGGCGCTCCAACGGTGTAGGTCATGGCGATTTCACCGAGGTGCCGCTTGAAACGCTGGTGCCCGGCGACATCGTAAGATTGTCGGCAGGCGACATGATCCCTGCGGATCTCCGCCTCCTCGAAACCAAAGATCTGTTCGTCAACCAGTCGGCTTTGACCGGCGAGGCAATGCCGGCCGAGAAATACGCGCACGCATGCGAGGATAGTCACGACGATCCATTCGACCTGCCCAACGTCTGCTTCATGGGCGCCAACGTCGTTAGCGGATATGCCACGGGCGTCATTGCGCGCACCGGGGGACAGACGTTCTTTGGCCAACTGGCCGACGAAGTCGCTGGTCAATACGTGCCCACGGCCTTCGATCGGGGCATCAATCGGTTCACCTGGCTGATGATACAGTTCATCATCGTGATGGGTCCGCTGGTGTTTTTAGTCAACGGTTTGACCAAGCACGACTGGCTAGAAGCCCTGCTGTTTGCGGTTGCGGTCGCGGTCGGACTGACACCGGAAATGCTGCCGATGATCGTGACCGTCAACCTCGCAAAGGGCGCCACCGCGATGGCGCGCGACAAGGTGATCGTTAAGCGCCTCAACGCGATTCAGAACCTCGGCGCCATGAACGTGCTGTGCACCGACAAGACCGGCACGCTGACCCAGGATCGGATCATCCTCAAGCGGCATCTCGATATTCGCGGCGAAGACTCCGATCGCGTGCTGCAGTATGCCTATCTCAACAGCTACTTTCAGTCTGGCCTGAAGAATCTGCTCGACGTGGCCGTTCTGGAGCACGTCGACATGCACAAAATCCTGGGTATCGGTGAAGGCTTTAGGAAGGTCGACGAGATTCCTTTCGATTTCCAGCGCCGACGGCTGTCTGTCGTCGTCGCGCACGGCGCCGACAAGCACGTCCTGATCTGCAAGGGCGCCGTCGAGGAAATCATTGCCGTCTCAACCCGCTATGAGCTAGACGGCGCCCAAGGCTCACTGGACAAGAGCCATTTCGCAACCGCCAAGGAAGAAACAGTCGCGCTTAACGAGGACGGCTTTCGCGTCGTGGCGCTGGCCTACAAGGAGATTGACGCGCCCAAGGCGACCTATTCGATTGCCGACGAGAGCGATCTCATCCTGCTTGGATACATCGCTTTCCTCGATCCGCCCAAAGACACGGCCCGCGAGGCGATCGCATCGCTCGCTGCCGAGGGCGTGCGCGTCAAAATCCTAACGGGCGACAATGAGGTGATCACCCGCAAGATCTGCCGAGAAGTGAAAATCGAAGCTGGCGAAATCCTTCTAGGCAGCCAAGTCGAAAAGATGAGTGACGCGGAACTTGTCGACGCAGCCGACGCAACGACCATATTTGCCAAGCTGACACCCGCTCAGAAGGAACGGATCGTGAGGGCGCTGCACCTCAAGGGGCATGTGGTCGGCTTCCTCGGCGATGGCATTAACGACAGTCCAGCTCTAAAAGCCGCTGACGTCGGTATCTCAGTAGATACCGCCGTCGATATCGCCAAAGAATCGGCAGACATCATCCTGCTTGAGAAGAGCCTGCTTGTGCTGCAGGACGGCGTTACCGAAGGACGTAAGGTGTTCGGCAACATTACGAAATACATCAAAATGGGAGCGAGCTCGAACTTCGGCAACATGTTCAGCGTGCTGGGCGCGAGCATATTTTTGCCGTTCTTGCCGATGGCCCCAATCCAGGTGCTGACAAACAACTTGCTGTACGACTTCTCTCAGACGGCGATTCCGACGGACAACGTTGACGACGACTACATCGCCATGCCGCGGCATTGGGACATCAAAAACATCTTCAAGTTCATGATCTTTATCGGCCCGATCAGCTCAATCTTTGATTACGCTACCTATGCCATGATGTTGTTTGTTTTCGATGCGTGGAGCGATCCATCGCTGTTCCAAACAGGGTGGTTTGTCGAATCGCTGCTCACTCAGACACTGATCATTCACATCATCCGTACCGCCCAAGTTCCCATTATTGAAAGCCGGGCGAGCGCAGCGCTTTTGACCACATCAATCATCATATGTGTCATCGGCATCGCTCTGCCGTTCACCTGGGTTGGCAGTGTGCTCGGGTTCACACCGCTGCCGTGGCTCTACTGGCCGCTTGTAGTTGCGATGCTGCTCAGCTACGCAATCCTAACCCATCTCGTTAAGGTGTGGTTCGTGCGGAAATGGGGGATGTAGGCTGTCAAATCTCAAGATATTTTGATTTTATTGTTTCGTTCGCGTTGAGCTCGTCCGATCTGGCCGAATACACCACTTGGCCCTTGCTCATCACGTGCACATAGTCAACCAGCTTGAGCGCAAGATGCGCGTTCTGCTCGACTAGAAGGATCGAGAGGCCTTCCTTCCGCAGCGTACCGATCGCTTCCCAAAGCGTCTGGATGATAATCGGCACGATCGCGCATGAGAGCTCCGGCCACTCCGGCAAAACGGTAGTGTCCAGAGTTGCAAATTGACGCTCAACCTCGCACCTTTGCCGGTCTTAAGACCAACGGCCCACTTAATAAGAGGACTGGACGAGCGGACGGGGCGGCGCCGCCCTGTTGTTCGCTGACTCTAGCTCGAATAGAAAAGCCTTTTCGGGATCGGACAAAGCTATGTCCGTGAGGAGCCGCTAAGGTTTGAATTGTGCTCGTGTGCTTAGATTTCCAATTATTAGGAAAACGATTGGTATCGCGGCGAAGGCGCTCCGCTGAATATCTACATCAGCCGACGCGCCTCAAATCGAGCGGCGTCAGATGGGGCTGCTGATCGGACACCGAACAGGAGTATCGATTGTCGCCTGTGGGTAAAGGCTATCCGAAAGAAAATTCTGCTGAAAACAGTTGGCTGGTGGAGCCAGGGGGAGTCGAACCCCCGACCTCGTGAATGCCATTTATAAAGGGCCCTATATTTTCCAAAGGCTTATGGACTTCTTTATAT
>Ga0207780_1000369_pt1 | contig 12483 bp, 17 predicted proteins | sample LuqExpMetageno45_FD_187803 | JGI IMG/M metagenome (GOLD analysis project Ga0207780, IMG submission 187803) | Tropical forest soil microbial communities from Luquillo Experimental Forest, Puerto Rico - Sample 45 (SPAdes) | ecosystem: Environmental > Terrestrial > Soil > Tropical forest ...
GCAATGTTCGAGCGCGCAACGACAAAGAGAGCCGCATCATGATTCAGATGCAAACCAACCTCGACGTGGCGGACAATTCCGGCGCGCGCCGCGTCATGTGCATCAAGGTGCTGGGCGGCTCAAAGCGCAAATACGCCACCATCGGCGACGTCATCGTCGTGTCGGTGAAGGAGGCAATCCCGCGCGGTCGCGTGAAAAAAGGCGAGGTGATGAAGGCTGTGGTGGTGCGCATCTCCAAAGACATCAAGCGCGCCGACGGCTCGGTCATTCGGTTCGACCGCAACGCGGCGGTGCTCATCACCCCGCAGATGGAGCCGGTTGGAACCCGCATTTTCGGGCCGGTGCCGCGCGAATTGCGCGCTAAGAACCACATGAAGATCATTTCGCTCGCCCCGGAGGTGCTGTGATGGCCGCCAAGATCCGCAAAGGCGACAAGGTGGTGGTGCTGACTGGCCGCGACAAGGGCCGCACCGGCGAGGTGATTGAAGTGCGTCCGGCCGACGACCGCGCGCTGGTGCGCGGTATCAACATGGTCAAGCGCCACCAGCGTCAGACCGCGCAACAGGAAGGCGGGATCATCTCCAAGGAGAGCACGATCCACTTGTCCAATCTGGCGCTCGCGGACCCCAAGGACGGCAAGCCGACTCGGGTCGGTTTCAAGTTCGTCGGCGAAGGCGATGCGCGCAAGAAGGTGCGCGTGGCCAAGCGTTCCGGAGTCGAGATCGATGGCTAATACCCAGGCTAACACCGAAACCAAGAAGCCGAAGCAGCCAGCAGGCGCGCCGAAGGCTGCCAAAGAGGGCGGCGCCCCCAAGGGCGATGGCGCTCCGAAGGCGAAGAAGCCGCGCGAGCGCTCAGACTACGTGGCGCGCCTGCGAACGCATTTCGAACAGGTGGTGCGCCCCAAGCTCACGGAACAGTTCGGCTACAAAAACCGCATGCAGGTGCCGACCATCACCAAGGTCGTGCTCAACATGGGCATCGGCGAGGGCGTCGCCGACCGCAAGAAGGTCGACAACGCGGCCACCGATCTGTCGCTGATCGCCGGCCAGAAGGTGGTGATCACCAAGTCGCGCAAATCGATCGCCACCTACAAGCTGCGCGACGGGCAAGCCATCGGCTGTAAGGTTACGCTGCGCAAGAAGCGCATGTACGACTTCATTGACCGGCTGGTGAACATCGCGCTGCCGCGGATCCGCGACTTCCGTGGGCTCAATCCGAAAAGCTTTGACGGCCGCGGCAACTATAGCCTGGGCATCAAGGAACACATCGTGTTCCCGGAAATCGACTTCGACAAGGTCACCGACTCGTGGGGCCTGGACGTCACCGTTTGCACGAGCGCTCGCACAGACGACGAGGCGCGCGCTCTGCTAGCGGCCTTCAACTTCCCGTTCCGGCAGTGAGGGAGCGAAAACCCGCTTTCCTCAGACGCGGATACGTAAGGAGCGAACAGAATGGCTAAAAAGAGTTCGATCGAGAAGAACGGGCGACGGCGTAAGCTGGCGAAGAAGTATTCCAATCGCCGCGCCAAGCTCAAAGCGATCGTGCGCGACAAGAAACTGCCGGTGGAGGACCGTTTCGCCGCCAGCCTGAAACTTGCCGAACTGCCGCGCAATTCCTCGGCGACCCGCATCCGCAATCGATGCGAGCTGTCCGGCCGGCCGCGTGCGTATTACCGCAAGCACAAGCTCAGCCGTATCGCGCTGCGCGAACTCGGTTCCAAGGGCCTGATTCCCGGCCTCGTGAAGTCGAGCTGGTAAGGGGGCAGCGATGGCAGTGAACGATCCTATCGGTGACATGATCGCCCGCATCCGCAATGCGCAGATGCGTGCCAAGTCTAAGGTCTCGATGCCCGGCTCCAAGCAGCGCGAGCGCGTCTGCGAGGTACTCAAAAGCGAGGGCTATATCCGCGGCTATGCCAGCGTGGCGCATGCCAACGGCAAGAGCGAGCTCGAGATCGAGCTGAAATATTTCGACGGCGAGCCGGTGATCCGAGAGATCGCGCGGGTCTCCAAGCCTGGACGGCGCGTCTATGCTTCCGTCAAAGCGCTGCCGCGCATCAACAACGGCCTCGGGGTCGCGATCCTGTCGACGCCGAAGGGCGTCATGGCGGATCACGCCGCCCGCGAAGCTAATGTCGGTGGCGAAATCATTTGTACGGTGTTCTAATGTCGCGCATCGGCAAAAAAGCAGTGGCGATCCCCTCGGGGGTCACGGCCAATGTCGAAGGCCAGACGGTCAAGGTAAAGGGTCCGAAAGGCGCACTTCAGTTCGTGCTGCACGACGACGTCGTGGCCAAGATGGACAAGGGCGGCGTGATGATTTCGCCGCGCAGCGAAACCAAGCGCGCGCGTTCGCTGTGGGGCAGCTCGCGTACGCAGGTGGCCAATCTGATCGCCGGTGTGACCAAGGGCTTCGAAGAGAAGCTGGAGATCAACGGCGTCGGCTATCGTGCCGCGGTGCAGGGCAAAACCCTGCAGCTGCAGCTCGGCTTCAGCCACGACGTGAACTTCCCGATCCCGGAAGGCATCGCGATCGCGACACCGAAGCCGACCGAGATCGTGATCAGCGGCGTCGACAAGCAGAAGGTCGGCCAGGTTGCTGCAGAAATCCGCGCCTATCGCGGGCCCGAGCCGTACAAGGGCAAAGGCGTGAAATACGTAGGCGAATACATCTTCCGCAAGGAAGGCAAGAAGAAGTAGAGGGCGCATGTCGAGATTAAGTGACAGGACCGCGCGGCGGACGGCGACAGTGCGACGCAAGGTCAAGCTTGCGGCGCGGGGACGTGCGCGACTGTCGGTGTTCCGGTCGTCCCAGCATATCTACGCCCAGGTGATCGACGATGATAAAGGAGTGACGCTCGCCTCAGCTTCGACAATCGAGAAGGCGACACGCGCGGCCGGCAAGACCGGCGCCAATATCGAAGCCGCCAAGGCGGTCGGCAAGCTGATCGCCGAACGCGCTAAGGAGAAGGGCATCAAGGACGTCGTGCTCGACCGCGGCGGCTATCTCTATCACGGGCGCATCAAGGCGCTGGCCGATGCCGCACGTGAAGGCGGCCTCAATTTCTAACGGATCGATGAAACATGGCAAATGAATCCCGACGACAGCGTGGCGAGCGCGGACGCGTCCGCGAGGAGCGCGACAGCGAATTCCAGGACAAGCTCGTTCACATTAACCGCGTCGCCAAGGTGGTGAAGGGTGGCCGGCGTTTCGCATTTGCCGCCCTGGTCGTCGTCGGCGACCAGAAGGGTCGCGCCGGCTTCGGCCACGGCAAGGCGCGCGAGGTGCCGGAAGCGATCCGCAAGGCGACCGACGCCGCCAAGCGCAGCCTGACTCGTGTTCCGCTGCGCGAGGGCCGTACGCTGCATCATGACGTGCTCGGCCGTCACGGCGCCGGCAAGGTATTCCTGCGTGCGGCGCCTCCGGGAACCGGCATCATCGCAGGCGGCCCGATGCGCGCCGTGTTCGAAACGCTCGGCATTCAGGACGTGGTCGCGAAGTCGCTCGGCTCGTCGAATCCATACAACGTGGTGCGCGCGACTTTCGATGCGCTCAAGCATCAGGATTCGCCGCGTTCGGTCGCGGCCCGCCGTAACCTCAAGGTCTCTGCGCTGCAGTCGCGCCGCCGCGAAGGTGCCGACGAAGTGGCGGCAGATTAAGGATGTAGGCGATGGCTTCCGTACAAAAAACCATAAAGGTCGAGCAGACAGCTAGTCCGGCGCGACGCCACTTCGATCAGCGCGCCACGCTGATTGGTCTCGGCCTCAACAAGATCGGGCGCGTGAAGGATTTGCCGGATACGCCGGCAACGCGCGGTATGATCCGCAAGGTGCAACATCTTGTGCGCGTAGTCGGCGACGCGAAGTAAAAGGACGATTGCGATGAAACTGAACCAGATCGCCGACAATCCGGGCGCCCGCAAGAACCGCATGCGTATCGGTCGAGGTATCGGCTCCGGCATGGGCAAGACCGGCGGCCGCGGCGGCAAGGGCCAGACCGCGCGCACCGGCGTGCGTATCAAGGGCTTCGAAGGCGGCCAGATGCCACTGCACCGGCGCCTTCCCAAGCGCGGGTTCCGCAACACGCCGTTCGCGGTCAAACTCAATGAAATCAACCTCGGCAAGCTGCAGGCCGCGATCGACGCTGGCACGCTCGATGCCAAGGCTCCGATCGACGTGGCGGCCATGGTCAAGGCCGGGCTGATGCGGCGCGCCAAGGGCGGCGTGAAGGTGCTGAGCGGCGGCGAGTTCAAGAGCAAGATCGAACTCTCGGTTTATGGCGCCTCCAAGTCGGCGATCGACGCCATCGAGAAGGCGGGCGGCTCGGTCAAGATTCTAGCGTCGAAGAAGGAAGAGGACGCTGAGCCGAAGGGCAAGAACAAGCGCATAGCGATGGAATCGGCCAAGGGTGGCGACAAGGGCGGCAAGCAGAAGGCCGCCAAGCGCAAGGTGGAAGCCGAAGGCGAGGGAACGGCCGAGTAATTCTTTGTTGCCCACGCCTGTGGGCGATGCAGTTTGTTCAGGCTGCCGCTAGGCAAGTCTGAGCATATGTAGAGGATCGTGGATGCCCGGCTCCCTTCGGGCATGACGGCAGAAAAAGGCGAACCGGCCATGGTCTCGGCAGCGGAACAACTGGCGGCCAATCTTAATTTCGGCGCTCTCGCCAAGGCCGAAGAGCTCAAGAAGCGCATTTGGTTCACCGTCGGCGCGCTGCTGGTCTATCGCCTGGGCACCTATATCCCGCTGCCCGGCATTGATCCGACCGCCTGGGAGCAAATTTTCAACACCCAGGCCGGCGGCATCCTCGGCATGTTCAACATGTTCTCTGGTGGCGGCATCCACCGGATGGCGATCTTTGCGCTCAACATCATGCCGTACATCTCGGCCTCGATCATCATCCAGTTGATGACGACGGTGTCGCCGACGCTCGAAGCGCTCAAGAAGGAAGGCGAGAGCGGCCGCAAGATTATGAACCAGTACACCCGGTATCTCACCGTGGTGCTGGCAGCGTTCCAGTCCTGGGGCATCGGCATCGGCCTGCAGGGCACCGGCAGCGTGGTCAGCGATCCGGGCCTGTTCTTTCTGATTTCCACGACCGTCACGCTCACCGGTGGCACAATGTTCCTGATGTGGCTGGGTGAGCAGATCACCTCGCGTGGCATCGGCAACGGCATCTCGCTGATCATCCTGTCCGGTATTGTGGCGCAGTTGCCGTCGGCGATCGCCGGCACTCTCGAACTCGGCCGCCAGGGCGCGCTGTCGACCGGCCTGATTCTCGCGGTCATCGTGATGGCGGTGGCGGTGATCGCCTTCATCGTGTTCATGGAGCGGGCGCAGCGCCGGCTGCTGATCCAGTATCCGAAACGCCAGGTCGGTAACCGCATGTTCGAGGGTCAGTCCTCGCATCTACCGCTCAAGCTCAACACCTCGGGCGTGATCCCGCCTATCTTCGCCTCCTCGCTGCTACTGCTGCCGACTACGGTGGCCAACTTCAATGCCGGACAGGGTCCGGAATGGCTGACCACGGTCACTACGCTGCTCGGGCACGGACGGCCGCTGTTCCTGTTCCTCTATATTGCGCTGATCGTGTTCTTCGCGTTCTTCTATACTGCGGTCGTGTTCAACCCGACCGAGACCGCGGATAACTTGAAAAAACACGGCGGCTTCATTCCGGGCATCCGGCCGGGCGAGCGGACCGCCGAGCATATCGATTATGTGCTCTCACGTATCACGGTGGTGGGCGCGCTCTATCTCGCCGTAGTTTGTCTGATTCCGGAAATCCTGATCTCATATGCGGCGGTGCCGTTCTATTTCGGCGGCACCTCGCTGCTGATCGTGGTGAGCGTCACCATGGATACGGTCGCGCAGATCCAAGGCTATCTGCTGGCGCATCAATATGAAGGCCTGATCAAACGATCGAAGCTGCGGGGGCGGCAACGATGAGATTAATCCTGCTTGGTCCGCCGGGAGCCGGGAAGGGTACGCAAGCGCAACGCCTGGTTTCCAAATACCGGATCGTCCAATTGTCGACAGGCGACATGCTGCGTGCGGCGGTGGCCGCTGGCACTCCGGTTGGTCTGCGCGCTAAGGCAATCATGGACCGCGGTGAGCTGGTGCCGGACGACGTAGTGGTGGCGATCATCGCCGATCGCGTCGATCAGGCCGACGCTAATCGCGGCTTTGTGCTTGACGGTTTCCCGCGCACGGTGCCACAGGCCCAGGCGCTCGACCGTCTGCTGGCTGAGCGCGGCCTCGGGCTCGACGGGGTGATCGAGCTCAAGGTCGATGAGATCATCCTCATCAAGCGCATCGAGACGCGCGTGGCGCAGATGGCGGCCCGTGGCGAGAAACTCCGCGCCGACGATAATCCGGATGTGCTGCGCGGACGACTGGTTGCCTACCGAGCGCAGACCGCGCCGCTCACCGACTATTACGCCTCCAAAGGCATGCTTAAGATTGTGGATGGCATGGCGGCGATTGACGATGTCACCAAGGCCATCAACCGGCTGCTGAGCCCGGCCAAATCCTCCAAGGGCAAAACAAAGGCCAAGTCCAAGGCTCCCAAAGGTAAGCCTGCCAAGGATAAGGCCGCCCCGGCGAAGCGGGGTAAAGGGCGCACCGCCAAGGGTCGCGCCGGGGCCAAGGCCGGCCGTAAGGCTGCCAAAAACAAAAAGAAGCCGGGTCTGCGCAAAAACCGCACAAAGCGAAGGTTGACGAAAGCGAGATGAATCCCCTAATAAGAAGCCTATTCAAGAGTTTGACGCGATGCCGGGCCCCAGAAAGGCGGGGACAGGCGTCGTGTTACGCTTTGCGCTATCCCCTTAAAGGGACTGACAGATTCGGCGCGTGCCAGGCGGCCGGCCAGTAACAGGAGACTATTCGTGGCTCGTATCGCGGGCGTCAATCTGCCCACCAACAAGCGCGTTGTGATCGCGCTGCAATACATCCATGGCATCGGGCCCAAGATTGCCAAGGACATTATGACCAAGGTTAACCTGCCGCAGGAACGGCGGGTGTCGCAGCTAACCGACGCCGAGGTGCTGCAGATCCGTGAAGTCATCGACCACGACTTTATGGTCGAGGGCGATCTGCGCCGCGAAGTGGCAATGAACATCAAGCGGCTGATGGACCTCGGCTGCTACCGTGGCCTGCGCCACCGCAAGGGCCTGCCCGTACGCGGCCAGCGCACCCACACCAACGCGCGGACCCGCAAGGGGCCGGCTAAGACCATCGCCGGCAAGAAGAAGGCCGAAGGCAAGTAACAGAGAATCGCCCCGCCGCTTTGAGGCTATGGGCCGCGAAAGGATCGAGAATGGGTAAGGAAGCCACCCGCGTCCGTCGGCGCGAACGCAAGAACATCGCCTCTGGCGTGGCGCATGTGAACGCGTCGTTCAACAACACCATGATCAACATCACCGATGCGCAGGGCAACACGATTGCCTGGTCGTCGTCGGGTACCATGGGTTTCAAGGGCTCACGTAAATCAACTCCATATGCCGCGCAGGTTGCCGCCGAAGACGCCGCCAAGAAGGCGCAGGAGCACGGAATGCGCACGCTTGAGGTCGAAGTGTCGGGCCCCGGCTCGGGCCGTGAGTCGGCGCTGCGTTCGCTGCAGGCCGCCGGCTTCACAATCACCTCGATCCGCGACGTCACTGCGATCCCGCATAACGGATGCCGGCCGCGTAAGCGTCGTCGCGTTTGATATTTCGTTTCGAGTGGACCCTCGCCGCGTCCGCTTCCGCTGACCTTTCCCCACAACAGCGGGTGGGGATCCGCAGGGCGCGGGCCCGCGCCGTTCAATAGGTGAAGACGTGATCCAAAAGAATTGGCAGGAATTGATCAGGCCGAACAAGCTCCAGGTGACTGTCGGGACCGACGCCGCGCGCATCGCCACCGTGGTGGCTGAGCCGCTCGAACGCGGCTTCGGCGTGACCTTGGGCAACGCGCTACGCCGCATTCTGTTGTCCTCGCTGCAGGGCGCTGCGGTGCAGTCGGTGCACATCGACGGTGTGCTGCATGAGTTCTCCTCGATCGCCGGCGTGCGCGAGGACGTCACCGACATGGTGCTCAACATCAAGGACATCGCCATCAAGATGCAGGGCGAGGGTCCCAAGCGCATGGTGGTGAAGAAGCAGGGTCCCGGGACGGTCACCGCCGGCGACATCCAGACCGTCGGCGACGTGACAGTGCTCAATCCGGACCTGGTGCTGTGCACGCTCGATGAGGGCGCTGAGATCCGCATGGAGTTCACGGTCAATACCGGCAAGGGCTATGTCCCGGCCGAGCGCAACCGTCCTGAGGATGCCCCGATCGGGCTGATTCCGGTCGATAGCCTGTATTCGCCGGTGCGCAAGGTCTCCTACAAGGTCGAGAACACCCGCGAGGGCCAGATCCTCGACTACGACAAGCTGACCATGGCGATCGAAACAAACGGCGCGGTCAGCCCCGAGGACGCGCTCGCCTACGCGGCGCGTATCCTGCAGGACCAGCTCAGCGTGTTCGTAACCTTCGAGGAGCCGCGCAAGGAGCAGGCCGCGGAAACCATCCCCGACCTCGCCTTCAACCCGGCCTTCCTCAAGAAGGTCGACGAGCTCGAACTGTCGGTGCGTTCGGCCAACTGTCTGAAGAACGACAACATCGTCTATATCGGCGATCTCGTGCAGAAGACCGAGGCCGAGATGCTGCGCACCCCGAATTTCGGACGCAAGTCGCTCAACGAGATAAAGGAAGTGCTGGCACAAATGGGCCTGCATCTCGGCATGGAAGTGCCGGGCTGGCCGCCGGAAAACATCGAAGATCTCGCCAAGCGCTTCGAAGACCACTACTGAGATCGGGTGTCTCGGGTTGAACCGAGGCCCAGACAATGGGCTGAGAGAGAAGAGGGTTAAGCGATGCGTCACGGAAAAGTTCACCGCAAACTCGGCATGCGCTCTTCGCATCGCAAGGCCACGTTCGCCAACATGGCGGCCTCACTGATCAAATACGAGCAAATCGTCACTACGCTGCCGAAGGCCAAGGAACTGCGCCCGGTTGTGGAGAAGCTGGTCACGCTCGCCAAGAAGGGTGGCCTTGCTGCGCGCCGGCAGGCGATCTCGGAAATGCGCGACGTCACGATGGTGAAAAAGCTGTTTGAGGTGATCGGCCCGCGCTACAAGGACCGCGCCGGCGGCTATACCCGCGTGCTCAAGGCCGGCTTCCGCCACGGCGACAACGCGGCGGTGGCGGTTATCGAATTTGTCGACCGCGACGTCGAGGCCAAGGGCAAGGATTCCGGGCCAGTGCAGGAGCAGAAGGCCGAGGCGGAAGCGACTGCCGCGGCTTAAGTCCGGCGTAATTAAAGTTTAAAAAAAGGGCGGCGCCTGAGCGTCGCCCTTTTTGTTTTTTCTGTTTGTGACGCTATCATCATAGCCAAGGGGAAGAATCAATAACCGTCCGAACGTAAGGGAGACACTTTATGATCCGTATGGGTTTTATGGCGCTCGCCATCGGCGTGGCATTGATTGGTGGAGCGCATGCGCAATCCAATGCCGAATTGATCAATCGCGGCGACTATCTGGTCAACGGCCTGCTGACCTGCGGCAACTGCCACACGCCGAAGGGGCCGACCGGCGACATCATGGAGAAGGCGTTCTCCGGCGGGTTGTCCTGGGACGAGCCGCCGTTCAAGGTGACGGCGCCGAACATCACGCAGGACAAGGAGACCGGCATCGGCAATTACAGCGATGCCGAGCTCAAGACGTTGCTGCGCAATGGCATTAAGCGGAACGGCGTCCCAGTCGCCATGATCATGCCAAGCGGCTTCTATGAGATCATGACCGAGCGCGACCTTAGCGCGGTGGTCGCCTATCTGCGCACGATCAAGCCGATCGAGAACAAGGTGCCGGACCCGATATATAAGATGGCGCAGGGCCATCCGATCCCGCCGGGCGGAGAGAAGCCTTATACTGAAGCGATGATGAGCGACACGCTCAAGAAAGGGTTCTATCTCGCAACTATTGCGCACTGCATGGAGTGTCACACGCCAATGGGGCCGCGAGGGCGGGAGTTTGCGACCAAGCTCGGCGCCGGCGGCTTCGAATTCCCTGGCCCTTGGGGCGTCTCGGTGTCGCGCAACATCACCTCGAGCAACACCAAGGGTGTCGGTGGTTGGACCGACGAGCAGATCAAGCGCGCCATCACGCAGGGCATCGACAAGGACGGCAATAAGCTCAAGCCGCCGATGGGCTTCCACTACTACGCCACGATGACCGCCAGCGACCTTGACGCCATCGTCGCCTATCTGCGCACGGTCCCGGCGATCGACTGACAGCCTAACCCTCTCCCCGCAAAGCGGGAAGAGGGTATCCGGCGGCCTTCATTTAGTCCCGGTGCGGGCCTATATCTGCGGCCACACTCGGGAATCAATACGATGCGCCTGAAAACTCCCCTGACTGCGGCGGCCGTCGCCGCCTTTGCCTTGGCCGGACTCGCCGCCGCGCCCGCGCAGGAGCGGCGGGTGCCGGCTCCCAACGAGCTGCGCCTGTCCTATGCGCCGGTGGTGCAGCGGGTGACGCCGGCGGTGGTCAATGTCTATGCGGCCAAGACCGTGCAGGTCCGCAACCCGCTGTTCGACGATCCCATCTTCCGCCGCTTCTTCGGCGTGCCGGACGGCGGCGGCGGACAGGTACAGCGCTCGCTCGGCTCAGGCGTGATCATCGACGGCAGCGGCCTTATCGTTACCAATTTTCACGTCATCGATGGCGCCGACGAGGTGAAGGTGTCGCTCTCCGACAAGCGCGAATTCGAAGCCGCGCTGGTGCTCAAGGATCAGCGCAGCGACCTCGCGGTGCTGCGCATCAAGGGCGCCAACGAGCGCTTCCCGTCCCTCGAATTCGCCGATTCCGACGCGCTGCAGGTTGGTGACGTAGTACTCGCCATCGGCAACCCGTTCGGCGTCGGTCAAACAGTGACGCACGGCATCGTGTCGGCACTGGCGCGCACGCAGGTTGGCATCACGGACTATCAATTCTTCGTCCAAACAGATGCCGCCATCAATCCGGGCAATTCTGGCGGCGCGCTCGTTGATCTGAGCGGGCAGTTGGTTGGCATCAACACTGCGATTTTCTCGCGCTCGGGCGGCTCGCAGGGCGTCGGATTTGCGATCCCCGCCAACATGGTGAAGGTGGTAGTGGCCTCCGCGCGTGGCGGCGGCAGCGCGGTGAAGCGGCCCTGGTTGGGCGCCAAGTTGCAGGCGGTGACGCCGGAGATCGCCGAGAGTATGGGTTTGAAGCGCCCTGCGGGCGCGCTGGTTAACAATGTCTTGGCGAACAGCCCCGCTGCGCGGGCCGGCCTCAAGCCTGGCGACCTGATCGAGTCGATCGACGGCTACACGGTCGACGATCCCAACGCTTTCGATTACCGCTTCGCCACTCAGCCGCTCGGGGGCAGCGCGCAGCTCGTCGTGCAGCGCGCCGGCCGCGAGATCAAGACCACGGTCGCCCTGCAGACCGCACCGGAAACCCCGCGCGACGAGATTACCATCCGCTCGCGATCGCCGTTTTCTGGCATCAGGGTTGCTAATCTGTCGCCCGCGCTAGCTGACGAGTTGCAGGTGCAGAACGTCGATGACGGAGTGGTCGTGCTTGACGTCGATCAAGGCTCCTATGCCAAGAATCTCGGCTTCCAGCGCGGCGACGTGATTCTGGCGGTCAACGGTGATCGCATCAGCAAGACGCGCGATTTGGAACAGGCGAGCAGCGTGCCGAACCGTACCTGGCGCATTGAGATCCTGCGCGGTGGACAGAAAATTTCCGCGGTATTCAGCGGATGACGCCGCGCACCAAAGCGAGCGGTCCGACTTTGTTTACGGCCGCGGGCCTCGACAAAGACGCGCCACGCCCGCTCGCCGATCGCTTGCGTCCAACTAAGCTCGACGAAGTCGTCGGCCAGGACCATCTGCTCGGCCCTGACGGCGCGCTCACGCGCATGCTGGCGACGCGCTCGCTCGGCTCCCTGGTGTTCTGGGGCCCGCCCGGCACCGGCAAGACCACCGTCGCGCGGCTGCTGGCGCGGGCCACAGACCTGCATTTTGAGCAAATTTCCGCGATCTTCACTGGCGTAGCCGATCTGAAGAAAGTGTTCGAGGAGTCGCGCCGCCGCCGTGAACTGGGGCAGGGCACGCTGCTGTTTGTCGACGAGATCCACCGATTCAATCGGGCGCAGCAGGATAGCTTTCTCCCGGTGATGGAAGACGGCACGATCGTGCTGGTCGGTGCGACCACCGAGAATCCGTCGTTTGAGCTGAACGCGCCGCTGTTGTCGCGCGCGCGTGTGCTGGTGTTCAAGCCGCTCGATACTACCGCGATAGCGAAGCTGCTCGCCCGCGCTGAGGCGATCGAGGGCTGTAAGCTGCCGCTTGACGGTGAGGCGCGCGCTGCGCTGATCCGTATGGCCGACGGCGACGGCCGCGCCTCGCTGACGCTGGCCGAGGAAGTCTGGCGCG
>Ga0207780_1000378_pt1 | contig 12338 bp, 14 predicted proteins | sample LuqExpMetageno45_FD_187803 | JGI IMG/M metagenome (GOLD analysis project Ga0207780, IMG submission 187803) | Tropical forest soil microbial communities from Luquillo Experimental Forest, Puerto Rico - Sample 45 (SPAdes) | ecosystem: Environmental > Terrestrial > Soil > Tropical forest ...
GGAAGCGCTGCAGTTCGGGGAACTGCGGGAACAGATCGTAGGCCTGCCAAACGTACGACTGTAGCAGCCAATGGTGATCAGGGCGCCGATACAGAATGTGCGCGGTGGTCAAGCCGTAGCCATTGACCTGTCTGCGGAAGTCTTCCGAAACCATTTCTGTCCTCCGTTGGTGGGACTGAAAGTTTCCATGTCCGGCACGCATCATTGCAAGCCGAAAAAGTAAACAAACTGTGCAGAATCAAGGCGTTAGCAGCAAGCGAGGCTGGCGGCTAACAGCCCGCTGAGCGCCGTGTGTCCGACGCGCTGCGGCATCGCGCCTGAACGGCCGGCCTGCCTTCAGCCGCGCTGGCTGACCGGCGTTAACCATTGAGCGACAAGCGTTTTTTGCGGGTTGGCACTCGACCAAATTGAGTGCTAAAAAATTTTCGGGAACCCCTTGCGGGCAAAAACACCGTACCTAGCTGCCCAGTCAGGAACCGGCGGGGGGTCCGGTAGCCTAACAAACTTTCGTCCAAACACTCTTAAGGAGGACTGCCATGAAGTTTCGCCCGCTTCACGACCGCGTCGTCGTCAAGCGCATCGATGCCGAGGAAAAGACAGCCGGCGGCATCATCATCCCGGATACCGCCAAGGAAAAGCCGAGCCAGGGCGAGGTCATCGCCGTCGGCCCCGGTGGGCGTGACGAGAGCGGCAAGCTGATCCCGATCGATCTCAAGGTCGGCGACGTCGTGCTTTTCGGCAAATGGTCGGGCACCGAAGTCAAGATCGACGGCCAGGATCTCCTGATAATGAAGGAGTCCGACGTCATGGGCGTGATAGAAGGCGGCATCGCTAAGAAGAAGGCCGCGTAAAGCGCGATCCTCGTCCCTAGAGGAGCTGCGCGTAGCGCGGCGTCTCAAAGGACAAGGGTAACGGTTGATCATGGCCTCATCCTACGAGACGGCGCTTCGCGCCTCCTCAGGATGAGGATTGTGGAAAAACAAAGGACATCGAACTATGGCTGCTAAAGACGTCAAATTTTCAGTGGATGCCCGCGACCGCATGCTGCGCGGCGTCGACATCCTCGCCAATGCTGTGAGGGTAACGCTTGGGCCCAAGGGCCGCAATGTCGTGCTCGACAAGTCATTCGGCGCCCCGCGCATCACCAAGGACGGCGTCACCGTCGCCAAGGAGATCGAGCTCGAAGACAAGTTCGAGAACATGGGCGCGCAGATGGTGCGCGAGGTCGCGTCGAAGACCTCCGATATCGCCGGCGACGGCACCACCACCGCGACCGTGCTGGCCCAAGCTATCGTGAAGGAAGGCTCCAAGGCGGTGGCCGCCGGCATGAACCCGATGGACCTCAAGCGCGGCGTCGACCTCGCGGTCGAAGCCATCGTCGAGCACCTCAAGGCCAACTCTAAGAAAGTCACCTCGAACGACGAGATCGCCCAGGTCGGTACCATCTCCGCCAATGGCGACGCCGAGATCGGTAAGTTCCTTGCCGACGCCATGAAGAAAGTCGGCAACGAGGGTGTGATTACGGTCGAAGAGGCAAAGAGCTTGGAGACCGAACTCGATGTGGTCGAGGGCATGCAGTTCGACCGCGGTTACATTTCGCCTTACTTCATCACCAACGCCGACAAGATGCGCGTTGAGATGGAAGACCCCTACATCCTGATCTACGAAAAGAAGCTGTCAGGCCTGCAGGAATTGCTGCCGCTGCTCGAAGCGGTGGTGCAGACCGGCAAGCCGCTGTTGATCGTGGCCGAGGACGTCGAAGGCGAAGCGCTCGCCACTCTTGTCGTCAACAAGCTGCGCGGCGGCCTCAAAGTCGCAGCGGTGAAGGCGCCGGGTTTCGGCGATCGCCGAAAGGCCATGCTACAGGATATCGCTGTCCTAACCGGTGGCCAGGCGATCTCGGAAGATCTCGGCATCAAGCTCGAGAACGTCACCATCAACATGCTCGGCCGCACCAAGAAGGTGATGATCGACAAAGAGAACACCACGATCGTCAACGGCGCCGGCAAGAAGGCCGACATTGAGGCGCGCGTGGCGCAAATCAAGGCGCAGATCGAGGAGACCACCTCGGACTACGACAGGGAAAAGCTGCAGGAGCGTCTGGCCAAGCTCGCCGGCGGTGTTGCGGTGATCCGCGTCGGCGGCGCCACCGAGATCGAGGTGAGGGAGCGCAAGGATCGCGTCGATGACGCGATGCATGCTACCCGCGCTGCGGTTGAAGAAGGTATCCTGCCGGGCGGCGGCGTCGCCCTGCTGCGCGCCACCGAGGCACTCAAGAAAGTCCGCACCCAGAACGACGACCAGAAGACCGGTGTTGAGATCGTCCGAAAGGCGATCCAGACGCCAGCGCGGCAGATTGCAACGAATGCCGGCGAAGACGGCTCGGTCATCGTTGGCAAGATCCTGGAGAAGGACCAGTATTCCTACGGCTTCGACGCGCAGTCGGGCGAATACTGCAACATGGTGAGCAAGGGCATCATTGACCCGACTAAGGTCGTGCGTTGCGCCCTGCAGGATGCGGCGTCCGTCGCCGGTCTATTAATTACTACCGAGGCCATGGTCGCCGAACTGCCGAAGAAGAAGGAAGCGATGCCGGCCATGCCGCCGGGCGGTGGCATGGACTTCTAAGCGATCGGCTTAGCGAAAATACGAAGGCCCGGAGGAAACTCCGGGCCTTTCTCATTTTTGTCACGCCCGCGCTTGTCGCGGTCATGACAGAACCCCAAACGAAAACGACCACAGATGAGAGGCGCGCTTACATCCGGCGTCGCCTTGACGTCATCGTGGCCGTCGCGGCGGTCGGTACGCAACATAATCCGACCGCCATTTGTAGCAACACATAGCAGCGGCATATGTCACTCGTGTGACAGGGAAAAAGTCTATGGCGAAGATCATCGGAGGTGGCGCCGGTCGCTACCGGCGGGCTGTCGCATCAGGTGCATGGTGAGCGCGCCGGCTTCAAGAACACCGCCTGGGACGAGCGGTTCCTCGACATGACCGAGAAAGATCCGGTCGCCCTCACCCGTATGACGCAGGCCGATTATGCGCGGCTCGGCGGCATGGAAGGCGCCGAGGTCATCATGTGACTCTGGTGATGCGCGGTGCCATGTCCGCCAGCATCAAGCGCCTGCACCGGACCTATTACCTGCCGTCGATGACCGGCATCGCCACCGCGATCTATGAGAACGAGGCGATCGAGCCGATTGATACGGACATCGTATCAGATAATTGCCGCCACATCGACCACCAGCTCGCCGGTGCCGGCGGCCTCACCGGCACCTATCCGTTCACGCTGGCGCGCAGCGTGAAAGCGTTCCGCATCAATTCCTTCCTGCACGCGCTCATCGACCCCACGCACCGGGCGGCCTTCCTCGCCGATCAGGAAAAAGCGTTCGCGAAGGCGGGGCTGAGCGACGAGGAGTGCGACATGGTGCGCAAGCGCGACTGGCGCGCCATGATCCATTACGGCAGAGTTTCTTCATGCTGGAGAAGCTCGGCGCCGTGGTCGGCACCTCGAACCTGCACATCTATGCGGCGATGCGCGGCGAAACGCTGGCGCAGTTCCGGAAGACGCGCAACGCGCCGGGTGCGCTCTATTCGGTGGCCCGCACCGACACGCCGAAACTCGCCTGGGACAAGGAGCCCGCGCCGGCGAAGTGACTGCGGGGATGCCTGCACGTGTGTTTGCATCCGAGCGCGGGCGTACCTATCTAGGTGATCCGAGTTTTTCCAAGTTTCGGGCGATCGCCGCGGTGACGCGGTAGGCTCTTCACTCTCCATGAAGGCGGCGATGCAAGGGACGCCGACGAGCCGAAAGAGCGGGAGTAACGCCCCGCATCGCCCGAGCTTTTTTCTTGTGTGGCCTACTCGGCCGGCTGCGCCACTCGCCGGGCGCGCTCGACGCCGGGGACCAGCGCGACGAAGGCGAACACACCGATCAGCAACACGGCGGCGATGCCGGCGACTGCCATCAGCAGCAGATCGAAGCCGCCGCGGCTATAGAGGAAGGCGATGATCGACACTGCCGCGCCCGACGACACGAAGGTGAGGAAATAGCGCACCGCATAGACGCGCCCGCGCCAGGCATCCGCCGTGTAGCGCGCGATCACTAGGTCGCCGACCGTTACCTGGCCGTAGATCGCTGCCATGGTGAGCGCGAGCGCCAGGATCAGCGTCATGCCGCTACTATTGGCTGCCCACAGAATGCCGAGAAACTGCAGCGCCACCACGACAGCGAACAACTGATAGGGCGCGATCTTCTCAACCAGCCGGCCGACCACGATCTGCGCCACCGCCCCGCACATGAACACCGCGGTGGCGAGCGAGCCGACCGCGAGCAGCGGTACGCCCTCGCCCAGCCGCTCGTCGACGATCTTAGGCAGCGCGATCGAGATGGTGTTGAAGGTCAGCCCGCCAGCAAGCGAGATCACCACGTAGAGCGCGAACATGATCAGCGCGGCGCGCTGCGACAGCACCACGTCGGCGACCTTCTTGCGCGCGGTGGCGCGATGGCGGTCGTCCGGCACCAGTATGACGTAGGCGATGCCGGTGGCGACGCAGACCACCGCCGGCAACAGGAAGGCCCAGCGCCAGCCGAACCACGAGGCGATCGCCGCGGCGATGCCGGCGGCGAGCGCGGCACCGAGATTGCCGCATACGCCGTTGAAGGCGACGGTGCGGCCTTGCGCCTGCGAGGCTTCCAGCAGCATCGGCATGCCGACTGGGTGATAGATCGCGGCGAATACTCCGAGCGCGAACATAGCCAATGCCAGCATGAAGAGATTGGGCGACAGAGCGATGCCGGCGAGCGAGACGCCGCAGCCGAGAAAGAACGCCGCGACCATGTTGCGGCGACTCCAGCGGTCGGCGAGCCAACCGGCCGGCAGCGAGAACACCCCGAAGGCGACGAAGGCCGCGGTCGACAGTGCGATCAGTTCGGCATAGGGCCGCCGGTAGACCACCGTGAGCCCGATCACCACGGTCGGATAGATCAGGAGCACGAAATGATCGAGCGCATGCGCCCAGTTGAGGAAGGCGATCGAGCGGCGGCGAGAGGCCGAGTCGGCGCTAGTGTCGATCATGCGGGCGAAATCTGTTTTGCAAACTCGACTATAGCACCGCCACTGGCGCGACCTGAGGTCGCCGCAAGTTTATCCCAATCGCGATGCACAACAACCCGATGGCGCTCTTAGGTTGTATTATAGATTTGGCGGGTTGCAACCGGATTGCCGTTGGGCGCGGGGGCCTCGATGGGTCGTGAACGCGCGTCAGCGCGGCGATACTCATCGCCGCCACCAACCACTCGCTGCGGCTCGCCTACATCTTGGTGCTGTTTGCACCATAATACCACGCCCAGCCGCCACTGCCGGTAGCCGTCGCAGCCGCCCCGTATGTACGGCTGGGCGTGACGAAGCCGAGGTGACTCTTATTTGGTGCGTGCGAAAACCGGTTCCCACTTTTCGGGATCACACGCTAATCCAGCGTCCGTCTAAAGCGCGACACCGCAATGGTCATCGCGATCAGCATCAGCACGAACAGAGCGACCGCGTCGTAGCGCAGGTCGGCGACCGAGGAACCCTTCAGCATGATCGAGCGCACGATGCGCAGGTAATGCGTGAGCGGCAGCGCCTCGCCGATCCATTGCGCCCAGACCGGCATGCCGGCAAACGGGAACATGAAGCCGGACAAAAGGATGTTGGGAAGGAAGAACATGATCGACATCTGCATCGCCTGCAGCTGGTTCTGCGCCACGGTCGAGAACGTGTAACCGATCGATAGATTGGCCGAGATGAATAATGTGCTGAGCGCGGCGAGCATCGCCAGACTGCCGAGGACCGGCACGCCGAAAAGGCTGACGCCGATACCGATGATCATCGCCGCCTGCACGAAGCCGACCATCACATAGGGGATGATCTTGCCGAGCATGATCTCGACCGGTGAGATCGGCATCGATAGCAGGTTCTCCATGGTGCCGCGCTCGATTTCGCGCGTTACCGACAGCGCTGTGAAGATCAGCATGGTCATGGTGAGGATGGTACCGACCAGCCCCGGTACGATGTTGAGCTGGGTGACGGCAGCCGGGTTGTAGCGGGCATGGGTGCGGATCTCGAACGGCAGGCTCATGCTGTCGGGGATGGCGCGATCGTGCGACAGCGCGGTTTGCAGCACCTGCCCGAGCGCGCTCAACGCGGTGCCTGAGGCGACCGGATCGGTGGCATCGGCCGCCACCAGCATGACCGGCTTGTCGCCGCGTCGTACCGCGCGCTCGAAATTTGCCGGGATTTCGATCGCGAACAGCACGCTGCCGGAGGCGAGCAACTGGTCGACCTCGGCTTCGGTGCGCGGCAGCTTAGTTACCTTGAAATAGCGGGTGTTCTCCAACGCTGCCAGGATCGAGCGGGCAAGATCGCTGTGCTCCTGCAGCAGCACGGCGGTCGGCAGATTACGCGGCGTGGTGTTAATGGCGTAGCCGAAGAGCATCAGCTGCACCAACGGCACCATCGCGATCATGGCGAAGGACACGCGGTCGCGCTTGAGCTGGATGAACTCCTTGATCAGCACGGCCCAGGTCCTGCGCCAGAAGCCATTGCCGGGGAGCCGCCGCACCGTCTGGCTGGGGAGCAGGTGCGTCATGGGAAATTGTCCTGCGACCGGCGCATAAGATCGATGAACACATCCTCGAGCGAGGGCTCTGAGCGCTTCCAGTCGAGCCCCTTGCGCTTGCGATAGAGCGCGATCGCTTTGTCGAGCGCCCCGGCATCCCGGCCGGAGACGTGCAGGCTGGTGCCGAACGGCGCCACCATGTCGATGCCGGGCGCGCCGGTGAGCTGCTCGGCCAGCGCGTACAGATTGTCGCTCGCGCCGCCGCCGACCACATAGGTGGTTAGGTGCGAGGACGCGATCACCTCGTCGACGGTGCCGCGCACCAGTAATTCGCCGTAGGCGATATAGGCGATCTCGTGGCAGCGCTCGGCCTCATCCATGTAATGGGTGGAGACCAGCACGGTGAGCCCGTCGGCGGCAAGCGCGTGGATCTCGTTCCAGAACTCGCGCCGCGCATTCGGATCGACGCCGGCGGTCGGCTCATCTAGCAGCAGCAGTTGCGGGCTCGGCAGCGTGCAGGCGCCGAGCGCCAGCCGCTGCTTCCAGCCGCCCGACAATTCGCCGGCGATCTGGTTTTCGCGCCCGCTGAGGCCGAGCCGCTCGATCGCCGCGCTCGCGGCGGCGACCGGCTGCGCGATGCCGTAGATGCGGCCGATGAATTCCAGGTTCTCGCGCACCGAGAGGTCTTGATAGAGGCTGAAGTGCTGGGTCATGTAGCCGACCCGGCGCTTGATCTTGTCGGTCTCGGTAAGGATGTCGTAGCCAAGGCAGGTGCCGGTGCCTTCGTCGGGCGTGAGCAGGCCGCACAGCATTCGGATGGTGGTGGTCTTGCCCGAGCCGTTGGGGCCGAGGAAGCCGTAGATACTGCCGCGTTTGACCTGCATGGACAGGTTGCGCACCACCGCGCGACCGTCGAATTTCTTGGTCAGGCCGTGGACATCTATGGCGATGTCAGTTCCGTTCATCGCGCCGCCTCTTTGGGCGGCGCCGTCGCCAGACTGACAGTCACCGGCTGTCCGATGCGGAATTTTTCCGGCTGATCGGGCCGCGCCTCGATCATGAACACGAGCTTCGCGCGCTCGTCTAGGCTGTAGATTACTGGCGGGGTGTATTCCGCGCTGCGCGAAACGAAGCTTACTTTGGCAGCCAGCCCTGCCTGGCAGCCGTCGCAAGAGATCGCGACACTGTTGCCGAACTTGATCTCGGGCAGTTGCGTCTCCGGCGCAAAGAAGCGGATCTTCAGATTGGCGGGCGGCAGCAGCGCCACCACCGGCCTTCCCGCCGGTACCGTTTCGCCCGGCCGGTAATAGACCTGCTGGATGGTACCGTCGGCTGGGCTGACTGCGCGACGGCGCGCCAGCCGGGTTTCCGACCAGGCGAGATTGGCGTTGGCCTGTCGGAGCGCCGCCTCGGCGTCATCGAAATTCTTCTGCGTGCCGGCAGCGGTCTTGAGCAATTCCTTGGCTCGATCGAAGGTCTGCTGGGCGGTGGTAACCGCGGCCTTCCTCACCAACACCTCGGCCCTCTGCAGATCGTCATCGACGGTGAACAGCAGCTCGCCGGCAGTGACCTGACTGCCCTCACGTACCGTCAACTGTTCGATGCGGCCCTGCTCGTCAGGCGACACGAAGATGAGCTCAGCCTCGACCCAGCCTTGCAAAAGCTGTCCCTTACCGCCGTCGCAGGCGGCGAGTGCTAGGACGGAGAGCGCCGCGATGCCTGCAACGAAAGTCCTCATGCGTCCCTCCTCGTGGCGAACAGCAGGTCGATATGCGTCTTCATCATTGCGCGCACATCGAGCGGCTCGAACTTCTCGAACAACCCGCTCCAGATGATCGCGACTAGCCCGGGCGCCGCGACGATTTGAGGGAAATCGACCAGCCTGGGCGGCGCTTCGCCACGCGCGGCAGCGCGCGCGAGTAGCCTACGCACGGCGTCGATAATGCGGGAGAGCACTTCGCGGTAATAAAACTCGGCGAGCTTGGGAAAGCGCGGGCCTTCCGCGATCATCAGACGGATAACGTCGCGGCGGCGGGTCTCGTAAACCTCGCGCACGAACAAGTCGACGATCTGGTCGGCGAGCAGGCTGACCGGCAGCTCGGCTGCGCCCAATGCCTCGATGGTGCCAACGATCGGCGTCAGCATGGCGCGCACGAGCTCCTGGAAAAGGCTCTCCTTGTCGCGGAAGTAGAGATAGATGGTGCCCTTGGCGATACCTGCGCGGCGCGCAACGTCATCGAGCCGGGCCGACTCGAAGCCACGCTGCGAGAATTCCTCGAGCGCGGCGGCGAGGATCGCGTCGCGCCGCTCGGCGACACGCGCCTTGCGGACGTGTGGCCCGACCGGCTTACGGTCCACGATCGCCGCTCGACCGGCAGCTCCCTTGCGCAAGGACCTCAGGCGCCGTGCGAGCGATCGAGAGTGACGCGGATGGCTAGGCATCACGCATTCCTGACTGACTGGTCAGTCATTTATATAGAACAGACGAAGGGGGCACACAAGCGAGTGACGGCTGAAAGAAAAGCGCCTTAAAACAACAACATAGCCAACGACCCGCGTCTGGCTACGTACAAGTCACCTTGTTGGAGATATTACTCTTGGTCGCCGCAGACGAAGTTGCGGATCATGCATTCCTTGCCGCCGTGGCGGTAGCAGACGGCGAGCGTCCCGTTCTGCGTGCAGGCGCCGACCACCAGCGCACCCGCCGCCCGCGCGGTGTTGACCGCCACCACCATCAGCGTTGCCGTGGCAAGCAAAAGGCTTGCGACCACGACCGCGCGCATCATCGGGGTGTCGATATCCGCCATCGTTTCATACCCGAATTCTGATCGTACCTAAGGGCTGAGTCGCGGCGGTGATCAATGATTCGAGTCTCAGGCGCGCTCGATTTCGGTCTTGACGGCAGACAACGACTCGGGGGTATCCACGTCGGTAAGCGCCGCGGCGCCCTGCACCGGGACCTCGACCACCGCCTCGGCATAGCTGCCGATCAAGAAACGGGCGCCGATGTCGCCGTGGATCCCCATCAGATCATGGAAGAACCGGCGCGACCATACCACCGGATTGCCGCGTCGTCCGTCGATACTCGGCACTACCACCAGCGCGCCGCGTTCGGGATCGAATGCGGCGAGCAATTTATCGATCAGTCCACTGTCGACCTGCGGCATGTCGCCGAGGCAGACGATTGCGCCGTCGGCGTCGTCCGGTACCGCAGCAATGCCGGCCTTCAGCGACGTACCGAGGCCCTCAGCGTAGTCCGGGTTATGCACGAAGCGGATCGGCAAGCCGTTAAGCACTGCCTCCACGCGCTCGCGCTCGTGCCCAGTGACGACGATCACCGGCTTAGCGCGCGAGGCCAGCGCCTGCTCGGCGGCGATGCGCACCAACGGCTTGCCACCGATCTCGGCCAGCATCTTGTTGACAGCGCCCATGCGGGTTGAACGCCCTGCCGCCAGTAAAACCGCGGCAACGCGGCGGCCGTGCTCCGCAGCTTGTTCCTCGCGCGGCTGCGGCCGCGTAACGATCTCCATCAGCAGGCCACCAACGCCCATGCCCGTAATGTCTGCACGCGATATTGGCAAGCCGGCGAGCAGCCGCATCAGCACCCAGTCGAAGCCGTTCTCCTTAGGCGAGCGCGCGCAGCCCGGCGCGCCAATCACCGCCTGCCCGCGCAAACGACCGATCAGCATTAGATTGCCGGGATCGACCGGCATGCCGAATTGCTCAATTTCGCCGCCGGCCGCTGTAATCGCTGCCGGGATGACGTCGCGCCGATCGGCGATGGCCGAGGCGCCGAACACGATGATGAGTTCCGCCCCGGCCTTGTGCACCTCGTCAATCGCACGCGAGACCGCACCCTGCTCGTGTTGCACGCGTCGCTCGGCAACGACGGTCGCGCCAGCCGGCGCAATGCGCGCAGTAGTTATTTTCAGTGTCTTTTCCACTACCTTAGGCGAGAGACCCGGCAGCAGCGTCGATACGATCCCAACCTTGCGGATTTTGTACGGCGCGACGCGAGTGATCGGGCGCGCGCTGCGCGCCTCGGCCACCGCGCGATCGCATGCACTGCCCGCGACCGCAAAGGGGATGATTTTGACGGTGGCGATCATCTCCCCGTCAACCACAGGCTTGTAGGCCGTCAACGTCGCGATGGTCACAGCCTCATCGATTCGGTTGAGCCGATCGACGGCATCCTTGTCGATTACCAGCACACCGGCGCAGGCGGCGAACAGATTGCATCGGCCGGTGAAGGCATGATCGATGCGCACGCCCTCTCCCGCCGCCGCGGTTGCGATCTCGGCGGCGGCCTGATCCTCCGACACGTCGCCCGGTTCCAGCCGCGCAACGACGATCTCCCGGATGCCCGCCGCTTCCAGCGCGGCCACCTCCTTGGCGCTGATCAGTGTGCCTTTCTTGAGCACCAGCTCGCCTTGGCGGATCGAATGCACCGCAGTGGCGCCGAGCGCATCTGCCGGCGCGACGGGCCCGAATTTCATGCGACCTCCGTTTGCTCGGCCTTCATCCGCAGCCGGGCAGTGATCTCAGCAATGATCGACACCGCGATCTCGGCCGGCGACACCGCGCCGATGCCAAGCCCGATCGGCGCGTGGATGCGCGCGATGTCGGCGTCCCTGATTCCCGCCTCCTTCAGCCGCGCCACGCGCTTGGCATGCGTCTTCCGCGAGCCAAGCGCGCCAATATAGAAGCACTCGCGCGCCAAAGCATGTTTAAGCGCCGGATCGTCAATTTTTGGATCGTGCGTAAGTGCGACGAAGGCGGTGTAGCGATCGACATTGAGCGGGGGCAACGCCACATCCGGCCACTGTGCGATCACCTTGACGTCGGGGAAGCGTTCGATCGAGGCGAAGGCGGTGCGCGGATCGACGATAGTGACGTCGTAACCGAGCATCTGTCCGATCGGCGCCAGCGCCTGGCTGATATGCACCGCACCGGTAATCACGAGTTGCGGCGACGGCACATGCACGGTGAGGAACACGCGGCCTTGCGGCGTCTCCTCCATGCCGCTTTTCGCCATGCGGATGTGCTTCTCCAAGAAGTCGTGCAGCGGGTCCTTGATGATATCCGCAGCCTTTACCAGCCGCTGTTCGCCGCTCTCGACATTGGTCACGACCGCAACCGCGCGACGCGCGGCGCGTTCGGTATTGAGCGCCTCCAGGATGTCAAGTTTCACTTAGGTGACCTTTTCAACATAGACCCGAATGGTGCCGCCACAGGACAGTCCGACGTTCCAGGCGGTCTCGTCGGCGACGCCAAATTCCAACATCGTAGGTTTGCCGCTGCCGATCACATCGATCGCCTCGGCGATTACCGCTCCCTCAACGCAGCCGCCCGATACCGAGCCGAGGAAATTGCCGTCCTGGTCGATCACCAGATTGGAGCCGACCGGCCGCGGTGCTGAGCCCCAAGTCTCCACCACCGTGGCAAGCGCCACGCCGCGCCCGGCTTTGCGCCAGTCCTCGGCGGCTCTCAGGATGTCTTCATCGCGCGACAGCATAGCAATCCTCCGTCAAGCAACCTGGCGCAGCAGCGCCCTCGGATCGTAACTCTTGGCTGGCGCACCCGATAGCGCGCGCACTAGCGCAGTCATGGACTCCAGATTATGGATCGGCCGCAATTCATCCACATGCGGCAGCATGGCCCGCACGCCCTTGGCGCGAGCCTCGAAACCTTCGAAGCGCAAAAGCGGATTGAGCCAAATGAGCCGGCGGCATGAG
>Ga0207780_1000381_pt1 | contig 12318 bp, 10 predicted proteins | sample LuqExpMetageno45_FD_187803 | JGI IMG/M metagenome (GOLD analysis project Ga0207780, IMG submission 187803) | Tropical forest soil microbial communities from Luquillo Experimental Forest, Puerto Rico - Sample 45 (SPAdes) | ecosystem: Environmental > Terrestrial > Soil > Tropical forest ...
TGCCCGTTTGACGCCGGCGCGGTGTAGCGCTCCTTCACCGGCGGCGGGCCTTGCGGTTCGGTCTTCCGCGCCCACTCGCGCAAGATGCGCTGCGCGGGGATCATGCCCTTGTTGGTTTCTGGCGAACTCTCGATCTGCTGTGAAACCTCGCGCAACGTCTGTTTGATCGCTCCTGCAAATCTCGGCGTGACCTGAATCTCCGGCCCCACCGCCTTTTTCATAGCGTCGTAGGACTTGCCGGTGTCCTTCTTCAGTCGATCGAATTCCTCCGCATTCAGTGCGCGACCCTCGGGTACACCCACTTCGCGCCCCAGATTGCGAGTCGCCGTCTCGGTGTTCTTGCCCGAGAGGATCTTCTCGATCCTTGCTTTATTTGCGAGTCCTGCCGCCCCGGCCTTTACCCCGAACTCGGGCGGCGTCTTGTAGCCCGCGCTCTGCGCAGCGGCGCGCACATCGTCCTTCATCGACTGCTCGCCCTTGGTCACATCGAGCGCCGCCTGCTTGCCGGGTAACTTCTCGAGCGCGCCACCAGCCACCTTAGCCGAGAGCATCGGCAAGATCTGCCGGATGAATTCGCCGCCACCGCGAGCAAGCGACTCCTGCGCGTAACCTTTGCCCGTGCCGATGTCCTTCGACTCCGGCATCGTCTTCTCTTGGAACTTCTCGGCGCCCTTCTCGAAAGGATAAGCCACAGCCTCAAGCGGCTTCATGAGCGCCTTACCCGTTTTCGTCTCCGGCGGCTTGATCATCGATCGGATCTTGTCGCCCCAGCCCTGATTCAGGATGTCTGCGTCGGGCCGTCCGGTGAACAGGTTCTTGACCGCTTGCGTCCCGGCCATGCCGATGTCAGCGGCACTACCCAGTGGAGCACCCAGCATCGCACTCGCACTGCTCGCGCCCGCTTCCGCCGGCCCTTTGAGGAACCACGGCTGCGCTGCCTTGACTGCCCGCTCCGCCTGCCCCCCCGCCGTTTCAGGTTGCGGCGGTTTCGTTTCAGGCGCGGGAGTCCGACTCGCCTTGATCTGGGAGGCGATGTGTTGCGCGAGTTCCTTGTCCCCCGCCTTATCGGCAGCGGCAAGATCGCTCATCATTTCCTGTTCACTTGGCATCGAGGCCGTACTTCTTTCTCAAGGCATCAGTGTCATCGGACGGTTGCTCACCGAGCTTCTTATGCTTCATCCGCCCCTCTATCCTGTCGCGCTGATCCCGGACACCCTTCACCTGACCCTGCGTGTCAGACTCGAGCGAGGCAATCACCGCGGCGCGGGCCTTGTCGTTGTAGCCGGAAGCGATCAGACGCTCTGCATCCTTGCGCGCCCCTTCGGTGAGGCTCGCAACCGACTGCGGGCCTTGCATGATCCGGGCGTAGTCCATCGCCACCGTCATCGCCGCCGTCAGGTACGCGGCTGTCGTCGGATCATTGAACTCCTGCTTGATCCTCAGCATGACATCGTTCACAGACTTGACGTCGGTGAAATCCATCTTGCCGAATTCCGACCCGAGTGCCTTGAAGCCTTCAGGGTTGAGCTTCGGCGCTTCACCCTTGGCGACCGAGTTCCACGTCTGCACGTTGTTGTGGAACGACGACAGCGTACCCTCGATCGCGTCGAGCTTCTTAGTCTGGAACGCAAGCGACTGAGCGTCGGCCTTGTATTCGGCGCTCTGGTTGATGAGATCCTCGGAATTCATGCCGAGATCGACGGCAATCTGACCGACTCGCTTCATCACCTGATCGTTCTTGTCCTTCCCCCCGCCGGTGCCCTTGCGATAGGGGAGAACACCCTTCTTGATGTAGTTCCATGCCTGAGTATCGAGTGCAATGTCTTCGGGGGAACCCTTTTTCGTTGCCCCCGGAGTAGCCGCGGCACCGCCGCCGCCACCACCAGTCCCGCCCTTGCCCTTAGAGGTCAGGTAATTCACCCGCGCCTCGAGGATCTTGCGCGTCTCGGGCGAGAGAGTCGGGTTCTCCAAATCCTGCGCGATTTGCTCCGTCTCGCTCATCCTGCGACCGCTCCTCTCGGCGAGGATCCGTCTGCGCGTAGCGTCCTCGGCCGCTGTCGTGGCCTTCTGGACCGCTTCGTCTTCCTTCAACTTCTCGAGCCTCGCCTTCCCCTGCGACTCGACCAGCGGCATCATCCGCTCGATCGCCCACCGCTGGGTGCCGGGATCCTTGATCCCCTGCTTCACCATCGCCGAGATCGCGCCAGATACCCAGTCCCCGCCTTGCGGAGAGGGTGGGGGTCCGACCGGGGTGGCACCGGGAGAAGGGGTACTACCGGGAGGGACTCCACCACCAGCCGGACCCCCGCTGAACTGACCACCGGGGATAGGCGCCATTCCGGGCGCAAAAGGGGGCCGCTGCGGCATCGCTGCGCCGGGAGCCGGTGCACCCCCGGGAGCGGCCGTCGGGGCCGGGGGCGGTGCCATTCCGGGCGGCGGCGCCCTCATCTGAGGGGCTGCGCCCATCCCCATCTGAGCTTGGGGGGCCATGGCGCTCATTGCCATCGGCGAAGGGGGCATCCCCGTCGGCGGCAGCATCGGCTGCGAGGGCGTCCCCGGCATCGGGGGCTGAACCGCTGGCGTAGGCGGCGGCGCCGACAGCGATTGCAAGCCAACCATATAGGCGGCATCGTCCGCCGCCTGCTGCGCCTTGGCTTGCTGCTGGTCGCGGAAGTACTCGTCGTCGTACTTCTTGCGCCGGTCGATGATGTCCTTCGTGAGCGCGATCTGCGAATCCTCGTACTCGCGCCGCTTGGCCGAGTCGATCGCGCTGGTGTAGCCACCCGTGTAATCAGGCATGGGTCACCTCAACTTGCGAAAACACGATTCGTAAGTCTTTGATTAAAGATACCACTTGACACTGTGTTGTATTTATGATACACTGATGTTGTCGGAATACAAATTCCGACGTGTTTCTTTAACAATTCACACAGGAGAGAAGCATGGAGTTTCCGTTCGAGCCGAAGGATATGTCCCACAAACACGGTGGACGCATCACTAAGATAACCGGCATCGGTCACGTCTGCGATAAGCCGATGGCTGGTCACTCCAGAGATAACTGGCACTTTTTCGGAGATGTCGATTGGCAGGACGGCAGCAAGAGCGTCGGTCTCGAGATCGCGCCTTGGGCAGTTTGCAGCGACCATGAGCACCACGCCGAAGTGGTCGAACTGATGGAGCTGCTGAATCAGTACTTGCACGAGCATGGCAAGTGGTATCGGCACGGGAAGCACAAAGGTTGGTACGCGGACGTCCGCAAGTAATAAGTCAGAACGGGCGGTACGATCCCGCGCCGCCCGTGTAGTACTGGTTCCCGCTGGGGGTGAGCGGATTCAGCCGGCCGGCACCAAGCCCCGGTCCGCCCATCCCGCCACTCCCGCCGAGCGCCGTCGTCATCCACGGTCCGCCCATCTCGCTGAACGAAGGGTTGCCGCCCGCGTACATCTGCCCCGGCTGCGATCCCCCGCCCCACTGGGCAGGCCCACCCGGAGACTGCGGCATAGGCTGTGGAGTAGCAGGCGCCGGCCCCATCGAGACGCTCGCCGAGGGCGACGGCAGAAACGGGCTGTTGCCACCGATCTGCTGCCACCAGCCCATGCTAGGGCCACCGCTTGGTCCGGAGAACTGAGTTGCGCCACCGGGCCACTGTCCACCGCCGCCGAGTCCCATGCCGGCGAGAATGCTCGCCATCGGGTTCTGCGGGTTCCAGTTCGGGACGCTCGTCCCTCCGGGGAGGACGTTGCCCGAGGCATCCGTTTCCTGCCCGGAACGGTTGATCCGCATGACGTCGTCGCTCAACCCGCCCCCGCCACCGGGGGGCTGCATCTCGTTGAAGCTGGGCGACCCTCCGGCATACATCTGCCCACCGGAACCCCCGCCCCAGCCCTGCCCCGAGACCATCTGCATCAGCATCCGAAGGAAATCCATGGGTCACCAGAGTCGAAGGAGGAGCTGGGTCATGAACCGGGTGCCGGCGGACCCACGGAGGTCGTATCTCTGCCGTAGTTTGTCGTGAACCCGTACCCGGGGTTTCCGCCGAACAGGTTTCCGAGCGACTGCCAGATGTTCGAGTCGCCAAGGTCGCTGAGGCCAGAAGTTAAGTTGTTGAGGCCGGTTTGACCTTGGCCGAACGCCTGATTCGTGGCGCCTTGGCCGCTGTTGAGGTACGGGATGATCGAACTCAGGATCCCGCCGAACCCCGAGTTCAGCCCCGACATCCCTTGGTTGTACATGCCCGCCGCCTGCATCGGCCATTCCGCCCCCATCTGCGCCATTTGGAAGGGAACCAACCCCCCTTGCTGCGTGAACTCGGGCGCCTGAGCACCCAACCCCAACGAGCCGGTCAGCATCGAACCAACGTCGCGGCCCTGCTGCCCCGCCTGCCCGTAGGCGCTCGTCATCCCCTGAAGCCCCATCTGCTGGCGCTGAAGCATCTGCTGCTGCCAGTTCTGAAGGAATTGCGAGGTGGCGTCCGACTCGAGGCCGGCGGACTGCGGCGACATCGCGATGCCGCGCGCACTATCGCCCGCCCGGGTCGAATCGACCACCTGCTGCTGCAAGCGATCACGCAAAGCGTTGTTCGGATCCTGCGCCGTCTGCCACAGTTGATTGCCCGCATTCATCAGGTTCGCCTGAGCGCCCTGATTGATCCCCGCTTGATTGCCGAGGATCTGGGAGTACATCTGCGCCATCGGGGAAAGCTGACTGTACTGTTGCCCCGCCTGCTGACCAGCCTGATTCAGCCCCCCGGTGTTGAGACCGAGCATCTGCTCAAGCGAGGAGAGCATCGCCGGCTGCGTCGCCCCCTGCTGCCCCTGAAGGTTCTGGAAGATCTGCGCGAGCGCGTTCTGCCACGTCTGATCTGCTCCCCCGAGGCCCGTTGGGACGTAGGTGTTCGAACTCTTACTGCCACCTTGTTGACCGCCACCGAATAAATTCTTCAGCCCGCCCCCGATGCCTATGATCGAGCCGATCGCGCCAAGAATCGGAAGCGTAAGGAATCTAGTGATAGTGCGGATCATGGGAAACTCCTGCAATCCTGATGCGCGGCTCGACCGTGTTCATCATCCGCGTCATGTTCTCGAGCGCCGTCGGAGTGAGTTGACGCATCACAGATTGCAACGTCACGGTGATGTTCATCTTCGCTAGAAGCTCGTAACGCTCGACATCGAAAATCTCTCCCGGCAACAAGTGCCAGAAGGCTTTCTCGACCATGCGCTGTTCCTCTAGCGCGTGGAACGGGATCCAGAGTACATCCGGATGATGTCTGAAGCGCAGCAAATGCTGCTTCAGCACATCGATGTAATTGGTGTGGGGAACCCCCAGTTCCGCGACCGACCGGCGAACGTGCTCTATGGGACGGTCGATGATCACTACCCGAGGCTTCAGGTTCTCCATGATCCACGGCAAGAAAAACCCGAGGGCTGAGTCCGAAGCGCCGACGAACTTCGGCGTCGGCTTGTTTAACAACAATTCGAGATCCTCGACCTGCCGCATCCGAGCGATGGGTTCGTGATAGCACAACGAGTTCACAGTTGTGCAGAAGACACTCATCCATGCTGTTCTCGAGCGCGGCAGGCCAGTGATCAGGAAAGGGTTCATCCGCCCCAGTGCCTCATCGCAACCTGCACGAGGACGGTGAGCACCACCCCGAGCATGAAGCCCCAGATGTTTCGGGTGATCGCGCCCCACACGTTGCGAAGCATTCCGCCATTGGTGTCATCAGCCATGATCATCTCCTTGGTAAGCCGCTGGGGCACGGCCCGTACAAGCACCGTCCCCAGCCGGGGACTACCCTGTTACGCCTTCGCGATCTTCACGCCAGCAACCGGCGTGATGACGATGCCCGTCACGGTGACGGCTTGAACCACGGTGTAGGTCGCACTGTCGCTGAACTGACCTGTGCTGTCCGTGACGTGGAACGCGCCGGGTGCCGGTACTGTGGTTGGCGTCGCAGCCTGCACGACGCCTGCCGTGCCGTCCGGATTCACCTGCGCCGCGCCGATCGACGGATCGGTGTCGTTGGTGAGACTCACCGACAGACCGGCGTTCGCGAGCGATGTCGTAGTGCCATCACTCAGCGTTGCGAGTACTACGAAGTTGCGTGATCCGCCTTGCGGGATATTGCCAAAATCAACCATGATGCAGTTTCCTTTTCAGCGATTGAAGGAAGGGTTTATCCATGTCCCAGTGGACGGGGTAGCACCCTACACCTGCTTCTTTTCCAGCAGTTGAATACGGGCCGTCAGTTCCTTTATGGCGCGGACCATGGGTGCGATCAGTTCATTGTAGCCGAGGAGGTACGTCCCCCGCTCGTCGTTCTCCCGGCACAGGATGGCCAAGTTCCCGCCTGCCTCGTCGCCGATACGGTTCTCGGTCATCGTAGCGTCGTAGGTGTGGCGCTTGAGCGCTTCCTGCACCTCCTGCGCGATGAACCCGTATCGCTTGACATTCATCGAGGTGTTGAGTCGGTAGGAAACCGGATGCAGCATGTTGATGAAATCCAGCCCGAGTTTAATGTCCTTCACGTCGCTCTTGTCGCGCCCGTCCGAGAGCACGTTGATCGTCTGCACCTGACAGCGGATGAAGGCGATGCTCGAGTTCCCGAGTACGATGGTGTTGCTCGCCGTCACGATCGCCGCATTACCCAGCCCGACCGAGTTGGTGTACGCCGCGCCGTTGCACTGGGCGCTGTCTCCGATCAGCGTCAGGTGGTCGCCGCCAACGACAGGCGTCCCGGCCAGCCCCGCCTGATAGCCGATCATGATGTTTGCGCTGCCGGTGACGTTCTGCCCCGCCGATACCCCAATGCCGATGCAGTTGCTATGGTTGCCGGTCTGCATGGCGAACGGGCCGATGGCGACGCCGTTCTGGGTGCTCGTGCCCCCGGCGGTGTTGTTGCCGATGGCGATCTGGTTGAAGCCGGTGGTGAGCGCCGCTGCCGCGAGATAGCCCACCGCGACGTTGTTGCCGTTTGCGTTCTGGCAGGCGGTGAGCGCCTGATAGCCGACGGCGACGCAGTTCGGCATCGTGCTCGCCGCCGCCAGCGCCCCCGAGCCGACGGCCGTCAGGCCCGCAGCCAGCCCGTTTTGCAGCGCGTTGAAGCCGACGGCCGTCATGTCCTGCGCGCCGCCCGAGGATCCCATCGCGCCGGATCCCACCGCCGTGCATTGCGAGGACGAGCCGATCAGCGCGTTGTGGCCCACCGCCACGTTATCGGTCGCCGTGGTCACGTTGCGCATCGAGAGCGAACCGACGGCCACGTTGCGCCCGCCCGAGGTGATGAGTTGCCCCGCCTGATAGCCGATGCCCGTGCAGTTGAACCCGGTCACGGCCGCGAGCGCGGACACCCCGAGCGCCGTCGCTTGCGTGGCCCCGTTGGCGGTGCCCATCGCGCTAGAGCCGACCGCCGTGCAGTTAGTCATGGTCGTCGCCGCGTTCACCGCAAGGAAGCCAATCGCCGTACAGCCGGAGAAGCTAGTCGCGCTCTGCGCTGCCTGATAGCCGACGGCGACGCCGCCGATGCCGGTCGTCGCGAACAGGGTCGATTCGCCAATGGCGACGTTCTGCCCCGCGATGTTCCCGGCGTTCTGCATGGCCGCGTGGCCGATAGCAACGTTGTCGGTGCCCCCAGTTGTACTGAGGAGCGCGAAGGAGCCGACCGCGACGTTCTTGCCGAACGCTCCGCCGTTGAATGTTTGCAGCGCGCCAGCGCCGACGGCCGTGTTGAAACTGCTCAACGTCGAGGCGGACAGCGCAAGCTGCCCGATGGCCGTGTTGAAGGTGCCCGAGGCGTTCGCCGCCAACGGCCCCGCGCTGCCAACGGTGATCCCGTTGCCGTAGGCCGTGTTCGACGGATCCGGGAACAGCCCCGTGTTGCCGCCGATCAGCGGCATCGCGTTCGCGTTTACCTGCGTGAGGATCCAGTTGTAATTCGCCATCACCGGACCGGCGTCCGCGATCTGACCGTCCGCGATCAGGTTCGGCAGAGGCCCGACGATTGCCGGCAGGCGAAGGAAGCGGAAGAGTCTCAGCATGGGTACACCCCTGCACCGTTGATGTAGGTGTTGTTGTTGAAGTCGAGTTGACCGTAGGCGATCTTGCCGCCGCCGCTCACCGGGAACATGCGGATCCCGAGTGTCGCGGTTCCCGGGATCAGCACGGCGGAGAGGAGGGATCCGGCAGGCAGCGCCGTCGCCCCGAACAGGATCGTCATCGGGATGGGAACGTCGTTCGCGCCCATGCTCGCGTTGATGATCTGCGGCAGCCCGGTGATCGCGGCCGTCCCCGCCGAGGTTCCCTTGTTGGAAAGCTGAAGGGTGAACCAGATGAAGACGAGGTTGTTCATCTTCTGGAAGAAGCCCTGTTGCGTGGTGAACGTCATGCCCACGTTCAACCCGCCGAACGTGAGCGCGGGCGTCCACGTCCCCATCGCGACCGTGCCCTGCACGTTCATCAGCATGTAGACCGTGCCCGTGTCTACGACGTCGTACTCGCCCCCGGCGGTGATCTCCCCGCCCGTCAAGGCTCCGCCCGTAGGCGTCTGCACTGAGCGCACCGCAAGACCCGAGGTCGCGATCGTCACCGCCCCGGTGTTGGTGTTGAGCGCCCGGAAGCGATAGGACTGCCCCTCCGCGTAGGCAGCAATGGCCGGGGTAGGCGTCAGCGTGATCGCGTTCGCCGTGCCACCGACCGCTGACTGCGGCACGTAGGTAGAGAACAGCGTCACCGTCGGGATCAACGCGGGTACGTTCGCATTGACCTGATTGACGATCCAGTTGAAGTCGTTCATCACCGGGACGGCATCGATGATCTGCCCGTCGAGGATGATGTTCGGCAGCGGCCCGATGATGGCCGGGAGCCGGAGGAAGTCGCGTAGTCTGTTCATAGATAGGTTTCCAGATAGATGCGGAGTCGCCATCTGGCCGAGGGTTGCCATCAGTTATAGATTGATCGAGCAGGATGCGCCTATACCACCCGTGCCGCCCGTGATGCCAGACGCACCCGTGCCAGCGCCGCCTGTTGTCGCGCGTTGGTCTTGCTCTGTGTAGATGTTGTTCATTACGTCGTGCGACTGGATGATGCCCCCGTTTCCGCCAGCACCTTGATTGCCGCCGCCGCCAGTCCCGAGTCCGTTGCCGCCGTTGCCGCCGTTGCCGCCTCTCGCGTCAATAATGTTTGAAGCCACTATGCCAAGTAATTGCTCGTAGAGCAGCATCAGCCAGCCACCGCCGCCGCCGCCGCTACCTGCGCCGCCGGTCCCATTGCCAAGTTGCCCCGGTCCGCCTTGTGCGCCGGAGTTGCCGCCGCGACATTGAATCGCTGCCGCTGCGGTCGAAGCCCCACGATTGATGAAACGTGCGTACAGAAGCAGGATGTGCCCGCCTGTTCCGCTACCGGCGCTGCCGCCGCCGTTGTTTCCCGCCGAGCCGCCGCCGCCTGCACCGCCGGTCGCGCCAGACGAGCCGCCTGCCATTCCCGTCGCGGTCGGACTGCCGCCGCCAGCAGTCCCGGCCCAAGACGCGATTGGATACCAACTGGCGAAGCCCATCAATTCGCCCACGGTGGTGAGGGTACCGCCGGTTGCGCTATTGCCGCCCTGCGGCGCACCGCCCGAGCCCGCGCCGCCGCCCTTGCCGCCGTTGGCCTTTGACAGCGCGGCACCGTTGTTGCCCGAACCGCCGGGAACACCGACGCCGCCTGCGGTTCCCGCGACACCCGTCGAGCCTCGCCCCATTGAACCGAAACCGCCAGCCGCGCCCGCCGCGCCGCCGGAAGCGGTTCCGCTACTGCCGTCGCCGCCGTTGTTGTTGATCGCAGCGACGCCCGCATTCGTAATGTCGAGCGTGTTGGCGATGCGGAGAATGAAGCCGTTGGTGTTGATCTGCGCCGTGCCGGACAGCGTGACGTTGTTGTAGAACGTGTCGCGCGCGAGCGTCGTCGTGCCGCTCGATGCGGTCAGGTTTCCGTCGCGGCCATTGCCGAACAGCAGCATGTGTACATAGGCGAGAGCAGCATTCGGATACCAAACATTGGTGCTGCCGTTCCACGTCAGTACTTGTCCGTTTGCACTCGCCGGGCCGATGTACATCAGAGCACTCCCCACTTAGATACGCCGTCACTCTCAAGGTCCGCCGCCTGCAACGCGCCGAGCGCGAGCGAAGTTCCGCCGTCAATGGTGTCCGCGCCCGCACGGCTGATGGTGAAGGTATTGGCAGTAGAATCGATCCGCTTGATCCGCAACGATACGCTGAACCCCGCCCCATCCGCATTCGCCGCGGGGAGCGTGATCGTGACATTGCCGGCAGTCGCATCCGCGAACACGATGCTGTCGTTGAAGGTGAGCGTCGTCGAGCCGCTGCTCACCGTGCGGACGTTGCTGGAGAATCCCTGCGCAACCTGAGTGACGAGCGACGTCAGCGCGGAAACGACGTTCGAGCCATTGATCTGAAGGATGACGGGCTGCGCCACCCCCGTGCCGATGTTCACGCTGTTCAGCACATGGCCCGTGGTGCGCGCCTGAATCGCGAGCCGCGAGTGGTTCGAGTAGTCGCTCGCGTTGTAGATCTGGAACCCGGAAATCGTCGCGGATCCGTTCGGGATCACGTTGACGAGCGTGTTGCCGTTCGTCACGTTGCTCGTGATCGCTGCGCGCAGCGAGAGCGTCGCGTTCGACCAGTCCGCCGTCCACTGGCGCCCCGTCCCCGGCATGTTCAGGTTGCCGGTCAACTGCACCGCAGCACCATCCCATAGAAGATTGGCCGACCCCGTGAACGTCCCCGGTCCGACATTGAACTGAATCGCGTTGACGGGAAGCCCGGGCACGGCTCCGGTGATCGTGACGACGCTACGCCCCGGGGGACTGCTGATGACGGTGACCCCAGCACCTTCGAAATCGATCGTGTTCGCTGGCGTATCAACCGGGTTGCCGAGATAGGTGGTATTGACGCCAATCCCACCGCCCCCGCCCGTCGAATTCACGATGACGTTGCCACCGGAATAGCCGAGAGTGATGTTGGTGCCGGCCGTCAGGATGAGAGCGTCCGGCAGGCGGGTATCCGCTTTCCAGATCACATAAGGCGAATCGATCGGAGCCGCCGCAGTGATAGTGCCCGTCGCCGGAGTCCCCGTCTGCCCCTGCTGGCTCGAGATGGCGATCGCGTTCATCGTCTGATAGCCGGTCTGCTGGTAACGGGCGTAGAACGTACCGATGCCAACCTGACCGCTCGCCTGCGCGGCGACGAGCAACTGCATCTTGTCGAAGACCAGCGGCGCGGCCCATGAGACCGGATACGTCGAGGGGATCTGTTGCCCCGAGCGCCAGATCTGATTGGATCCGTACTGCGCCGTGCTCCCCCACAACGCCCCGCCACCCCATATAATCGAAGCACTCCACAGCGTTCCATCGCCCCAGATGAAGCTGCCCCACTTGTTGCCTCCGAAACCCGCCTGCATGATCACGGTGCCCATGATCACGCCCTGCTCGTTTTGAGCTTGGACGGTGTATGCGGTCAGCCCGAGCGAAGCCTCAAGCTCGATGGTCGATTCCACCACCTGCTTGTTGAACATGTCCCCGGTCTTCGGAAACGTGCACGACAGCGCACCGCATTGGAAGACCGAATCGAGATCGGTATAGATCGACGTCGAATCAGGAATCGTCTGCGAGCGTCCGATCGTCCCGGGGTTGAAGGCTGACGAGACGATGAAGTCCGACAAGATCGGAGAAGCGCAGTCGTAGCCGTAAGAGTGCGGCCCAATCCAGCGGCGACGGTGCTCGTCAAACCAGTAATCGTTAGTAGTCTGCACTCCCTTGATCACGGTGGGACCACAGATCCGATACATCGAGGATCCGTAAGCCCCCGCCCAACGGGTAGGAGTCTGCGCCGACTGAAACGGCACCTGTACATCCGGATTCGTTTCCTGCGCGCTATGCGTGAGCGCACGGAGTGAACCTAGTGCGTCGATGAAGTACGGACCCCCGACCGCCATGAAGTACAGCCCGGTGGTCGAGAGCGCAACCGAACGCGGCATCGAGGTGCCGATCGTGAGCGAGACGAAATTCTGGAACAGCCCGCTCACAAACGTCGGATCCCCCGTCACCTGCCACACCTGCGACGGCTTGAAGATGTAGAGCGCCTGTACCACCCCGCTCGAGGTGGTCTGCACCGGCAGGCCCGCGAGGGCGTTGATCGCGACCGAGTCTCCTATCACCAGCGCTTGATTCGCGTTGGTGCGCGTCGGCGGGTTGGTCAGGACATCGGTGAACTGCAACTGGTTGCCGACGGCGAAGTACGCGCGATTGTTGTAATTAGCAACGGC